>JAAUYH010043315.1_pt1 | contig 10076 bp, 10 predicted proteins | sample 7278061 | NCBI WGS metagenome assembly JAAUYH01 (sample SAMN14350203, study PRJNA611818) | marine sediment metagenome | isolation source: surface marine sediment (0.6m) | place: French Polynesia: Moorea | collected 2018-08 | reverse complement strand
CTTCGGTGCGTTGCGGCGGGATGCACCGAAGTCATCGGGATCGCTCTCGAGTCTCCACCCATACGCTGCGACCTCAAGGGAGGGGTAATGCGGGGCAATCTTGCGCTAACGGGCCGCGGTCGCGATCTTTTCGTCACCATGCCGATCCGCGCCGAAGTCACCGCCAGCGACATAGGCGGGATCATCAAGCGCAAAACCGCGACGGCCGACGCCAATGTCACTGCCGTCGTGCGGATCTCGATCCAGCGCGACTGGAGCGTGCGGGGCAAGGTCGATATCCGCTACGACTGGACGCGCCCGCCGACGGTCAAACTGCTCGGCAGGGAAGTGACATTCGCCGACGAGGCCGACGAGCGGCTCGCATCCGTCGTCGCGAAGCTTGAACGAACGCTGCAGGAAGAGATAGCGCGGCTCGATCTGCGCGGTGAAATCGCACCATTGTGGGAGCGTGGCTTCACCGTTCTCGCGCTCAACCGCGAGAATCCGCCAGTGTGGTTGCGCCTGGCACCGCAGGCTGTTGGCTATGACGGCTACACCGCTTCGCGGCGGGCACTCTCGATCAGGGTGAAGCTCGCCGCAAGGACCGAGATATTCGTCGGCGACAAACCAACCGCGCCCGTGTCCGTTGCCCTACCAACGATGGCACCGGACATCGCGTCCACATCGGGCATCGCCCTGACGCTCCCGGTTGCCGCACAATATTCCGAACTCGAACCGGTGGTCGAACGGGCGCTGAAAAAACGGGCTAAGCGCCCCTTCCCGGTTCCTCGGTTGGGCGATCGGATGGTCGAATTCGGTTCGGTGACGGCGTATGGCACGACCGGCAATCGGATTGCACTCGGTGTCGAATTCGAGGCCTGGAAACCCGGCGAGCGAGACGATCCAGCTACGGGCACTGTGTGGCTCGCGGCGCAGCCATCCAACGCGCCGAACTCGCGCACCGTTCGCTTCCGCTCGCCGGAGTACCAGGCGGAGACGAGCCGCTTTTCCACCAATGTATTGTTGGAGATTGCCAAGACGCAGGATTTCTCGGACTCGATCGAACAGGCGCTCACGCAGAACTTCGAAGAGGATTACGAAGATCTGATCGAGAAAGTCGAAACCGCGCTGGCCCGGCAGAATTTGGGCGACTTCTCCATCTCGACCGAGCTCGACACAGTCTCGACAGGAACGATCGTAGCCTATGGCGATGGCCTGTTCCTTCCGGTATCGGCAAGCGGAACCGCACGGCTACGATACGCGCCGCGCTGACGCGCCAGGACCTGAGCGAAAGAGGGAGAGAGTAACGCCGATGGCCTATCCGCAACTGACCGACAAACCGGGCGCGCTCGAAACCGCAGCCGCGATCCGCGCCGGCAAGCTGAGCGTGGTCGAAGCGGTCGATGCGGCGATCACCCGGATCGAGCATTTCGACGCCGAGATCGACGCGCTGGCGGTACCCGATTTCGAACGCGCCTATGAGGCAGCCAGAGTGCTCGACGCAGCAGGCCCGGCCGAAGATCAGCCGCTGTTTGGCGTGCCGATGACGATCAAAGAGAGCTTCGACATCGAAGGGCTTCAATCGTGCTGGGGACACGAGCGACTGACCGACTACGTCGCACCCCGCGACGCCGACCTCGTGCGCCGCCTGAAAGCGGCCGGGGCGGTGATACTCGGCAAGACCAACGTCCCCGTCGATCTCAGCGACTGGCAGAGCTTCAACCCCGTCTATGGCCGCACCCGCAACCCGCACAATCTCGACCGCTCGCCGGGGGGATCGTCGGGCGGCAGCGCCGCCGTCGTCGCCAGCGGCATGGTGCCTTGCGAATACGGCACCGACATCGGCGGATCGGTCCGCGTCCCTGCGCATTTCTGCGGCGTCTGGGGCCACAAGACCAGCTGGGGCCTCGTCAGCAAGCAAGGCCACGATCACCCGCAAATGGCGCGGCGCGAAGGCTTCGTGACCGCCCATGACGGCGCGCTATCGATTGCCGGGCCGCTGGCCCGGAATGCGGAAGACCTCTCGATCCTTACCGAAATCGGCGCAACCGTTCCGTTGCGGCACCACAACAAGCCGCTCTCCAGATGCCGTTTGTTGGCGATCGTCGAACATCCTTCGAGCGAACTCGATGTCGGCGTCGCCGAGCCGACAAGGGCCGCCCTTTCCGCGCTGGAAGCCGCCGGTATCGCGATCGAGTACGAAACCGACCTGATGCCCGATCTCGCGCAGCAGCAGGCCGACTACCTGCGCATGCTCAACACCGTGATGGCGCGAGGAGCACCCTCGCCCAACGGCAAACGTGCAACGGCGACCGACTGGTTCGACCTGCTCGATGCGCAGGCGGTGGTAGAGTTCGCCTGGACGCAGGTGTTCGAACGCTACGACTTCGTGCTTTCACCGCCGGCTCCGGTCCTGGCTATCCCGCACCTCGAAGGGTCGGTGTTCAATTCGACCCTGCGGATCAATGGCAATGATGTGCCGGCGGGCGGCGGCCTCGCCTGGCCCGGCCTTGCAACCTTCCCCAATCTGCCTGCGACGGTTCTGCCGATCGGCAAAGGGACGACCGAAGGCGTGACCCTGCCGTGCGGCATGCAGGTGATCGGACCGCGCTGGGCCGATCTCGACTGTATCCATGCTGCCGCGCAAATCGGGAAAATCTTGCACGGCTGACCGGCCTGTCCCATGGGCGCTCCATGGCAGCACAACCCTTCATGCAGCGTCTCGCCAAGTGGCATATCTGGCTCGGTTGGCTGGTCGGCGTCCCGATTGCGATGTGGACCGCGACCGGACTTTTCATGGTCGCCAAACCGATCGAGGAAGTGCGCGGCGAACATCTTCGGATCGAGACCGAACAACCGCCTCTGATCCTGCCCGACAGCGACATCGCCAGCGCCGAAGCCCAGTTGAAGGAGATGCGGGTCACAATGCAGGATGGGCGCGCCGTTGCCACTGTGACAACGCTCGACGGCGAAGTTCGCCGTATCGACATGGCCAGCGGCGCGGCAATCGCCCCGGTCGACGCCGAAAGCGCGCGGGCCATCGCCGAGGAGCGGATCGTCGGCGGCGGCGATGTCCGTTCGGTTACCTTCTTTGCAGCCGATGAAGTACCATTCGATTTCCGTCGTCCCCTGCCCGTCTGGCAGGTCGCGCTCACCGACGGCACGCATGTCTATGTCGGTCGCGATACCGGCGAAGTCGAAGCGGTGCGCACGAGCTGGTGGCGCTGGTTCGATTTCATGTGGGGCCTGCACATCATGGACCTTTCCGAGCGGGAAGACACCAGCCACCCGATCCTGATCCTGTTCGCGGCCCTGTCGCTCACCGGCGCACTGTTCGGCTGCGTGCTGATGTTCCGGCGGCGCAAGGTACGCTCGAGGACAGGCATATGAACGGGGAGATCCTGACGCCGATCCTCGATTGGCTCGACATAGTGGGCATCGCCATCTTCGCCTTGTCCGGGGCGGTCGTCGCAGCACGCGAGCGCCAGACCTTCGTCACCATGGGCTTCTTCGCGTTGGTCACCGGGGTCGGGGGCGGAACCGTGCGCGATCTCCTGATCGGCGCGCCGGTGTTCTGGATCTCCGACGCCTGGGTTGCGGCGGTATGCCTGGGCTGTGCGTTGATCGCGTGGTTCACGCCGGTCCGCTTGTGGCAGGGCAAGCTGTTCGACCTCGCCGACGGTGTCGGCCTCGCCGCCTACGCCGTTCTCGGCAGCGCCAAGGCGATGGCATACGGTGTTCCGCCAGTTCCGGCGATCCTGATGGGGATCATCACCGGATGCGTCGGCGGAATCATCCGCGACGTCGTCGCCGGTCGCCCATCGATCATCATGCAGCCGGAATTGTACGTCACCGCCGCCGCCTTGAGCGCGGCTCTGACCGTCGTCGGAATGCTATCAGCCACCGCACTGGGGTTGGCGGATTTCGCCATCTGGATCGCGGCCTTCGTTGCCGGTTTCGCCTTGCGCGCTGCAGCGATACAATGGGAACTCGGCTTGCCGAGCTATCGCGGAAGCGAAAAGCAAGACGGGGCCGGTCCCGGAAAAGAGACCGACCCCGCCGCTTCCTCAACTCGCGATTAGTTCGGCAGGTCTGCGTCCACCTGGGCGAGCGTTTCCGGATACTCTTCTCCCGGCAATGGACCGCCGGGATATTCCGGAGTGCGTTCCGCGGTGAGCGGCACCAACGGCTCAGACGGGCGCTCCGCGCCCTGTCCTTCGGTTCGTTCGGCTACACGCTCGACCCGACGCGGTTCGGGCTGTGACGCGACCCGTCCGCGTGCAGCGCGATACGCGTCGTCGTCGAGCTGACCTTCGGCCCGCGTCGATCCTTCAAAACGATTCTCGCCGTAATCGCTTTCCTCGAAATCGTTGCGGCTCGCAAAGCCGCCATACTCGACATCGGCGATCCGACCGTCATTGCCGATGCGGCACAGGAAGCTCGAACCGTTGAACAGCGAACCGGCGACCAGCCAGCCCTCGCCGGTACGGTCGACGCTGTCGACGCTGTCGACGCGGATGTCCCGTTCGATCCGGTCGACGCATTGCGAAACGGCGCTTTCGAGGCCAGACGTGCCCGAGCGACGCGGATTGTCGCGCCGATCGTCGCGGCGGCGCTCCTCGTAGCGATCCCGATCGCGATCGCGCTCCACGATCACCACATCGCGCTCGCGACGACGATTGTTGTTGGCGGCGCTGGCTACGGCTGCGATCCCGCCAAGGATCAGCACGCCGGCTAGAACGTCGCCCGCGCGCACTCCGCGGCGGTGACGGCGCCACCCCCGACGCCAGCCGCGGCGGCCCCAGCCGCGACGCCATTCGGCGATGTCGGTGTCGCTATCGTAGGTGCTGGTATCGAAGCGCATATGCACAGCGCTTGCGTCAGCGGGCTGGATCACAAGACCGGACGGCATTTCGGCAGCGAATGCGGGCGTCGTTGCCATTGAGGCTGCGGCGAGTAGGCCAGCGAACGCCCCAAAACGAGATTGTAGAGCCATTAATGCTCCCTCCTGTTTGGTACGAGCGGCCACCAATCGCTCAAAGATGCGAAAACGCTTAGGCGGAACAGGCTTACACTCGCCTGAACCGCCTAAGCCCAATGCACGGGATCGGTGCGGGTTTCCAGTCTGGGAAAAGACCCTTGGAGGCTGCGCGGCAAAGCGCTCAGGAGGAAAACCCCCAAGGGTCATTGGGTCGCGGGTGCTTAGCGCAGCCCGCGAATGCCGCGGAATTCGACCTGGGGACGGCCCCGACCGTCAAACCAGCAGGTGAAACGTCCGCGATCGAAGCCCCGATTGCCATAGCCGTAGCCGGTCCCGCGCAGGCCTTCGACCTGGATCCGGCCCTTCACGCGGAAGCCATAGCGCGTCCGGTCGACGTCGCGGATCTGGGTCACGTCGGCATAGCGGTATCCGCCAAACCTGCGCGCTTGTCGTTCGGCCACTCGGACGCAGCGCTCGACTGCGCGTCGACCGTTGTAACGGCTGCCGCGATAGCGATCGCCACGGTAACGGTCGCCACGATAGCCGCGATCGTAGTGGCGGTCGCGATAGCGCCGGTCGCGATAGCGGTCGCGCTTGTCGCCATCGAAGGCACCCGCCAAGGCGGCGATCCCGCCGATAATCACGGCTCCGGCAATTACGTCACCGGCGTCGATACGATCCTTGTGGCGATAATTGTCTGCCATCGCGGGAGTGGCGGTCGCAAGGGCCATCGCGCCAGCCGCGACAGTCCCGAGCGTGCCTTTGGCGAGAGTCTTTTTCAGCTTCGTCATTAGGTATCATCCTCGGGTTTGGCCGGAGCGGAATTGCCCGGCGTCGAGAGCCTTATGGATGATTCGCCGTGAGGTGAGCCTGAAGGGGTCTGGCAGCGTTTGTTCAGATTATAGGCATTTTACCTGAACAAACGTATCGGCATGTCGCAAGCTCGGCGTTCCGCTATTCGCCGAACGTCCAGTCGACAACCCCGCCCTTGCGGTTTCCGGCACCCGGAAGCTCGAGCTTTCGGAAGGGAACCTTGAACGACAGGTTGTCCCGGCAGTAATCCTTGGTCAGCAGCCCAAGGCCGTGATCGACCACATGCCTGAATGCGATGGTCGGGCTGTCCATGATGCAATATTCGTCTTCACCCCCATCGCCGCCCCACCTCTTGCCGGAACCGATGGTAACAGCGCCGCCGAGCACACGGGTCCGGAAGGCTTCGCGCGTCTGGCCATAGATATAGGTGGGAGACATGAAGCCATACGCCCGCTCTTCGTCGCCGCTGGGAAGACGCACTTCCGTCCGCCAGTGTTGGCTAAGGTTACGGATTTCGCAGCTGCGCGGCGCAAGCCGGGTCCAACCGGTGGAAGCGTTTCCGCGCATACCGTCGTTATAGGTGTCCATCGCCAGCGCGTAATAGACGGTTTCGGACGTCGCATTGCAGAGGTTGGCCAGCACGGCCGGCTTGAAATACTTCTCGTCTCTGGAGATGCGGGTTGTGACGGTGTCGAGCATTGCACGTTTGAGGTCGACCGCTTCCGTGGCGCCGTCAGGATAGGATACGACCAGAGCGTTGCCATAGCGCTCCGAAAGGACGGCGCGCTTCAACCCATCGTGCTTGCGGACGAAGAGGGGATCGCCGGGCTCGAATGTATCGGGGCGAATTCGGGTCGTCGGCAAAGTCGCAACGTCGCCATCGAGAAACCTGATCCGGAAATTGTCGCCCACCGCGCTGACGACATGACCGGGATACCACCTGCCATCGCCCCATTGGGCAATCACCTGATCGTCGGCCGCGTAGCGCGCGGACTGGGCGGCGAGCGGCGTAGAGCCGAATGCCAGCATCGCAGCGAGCGCGAGTGCGGTTCTGGTGGCGGTGCCGAGCATGGAAGTTCCCCCTGAATGCCAATCCGTCGCGACCCGGCAGCATTGTCGTCCGGTTTCCTAACCGCCACGCTCTAGCACAGGATTGAACGACGCGGTTGGCTTTCGTTCATCTTGCAAATCGTTTTACTGAACGATTTGGAGGTCTAGTCTTCGAGTGCCGCCAAGACATCGCGCGTAAACGCGGCGATGTCGAAACGGGTGCCGACCATATCCTCGCCCCGGCGAACTATGACGATGTTGCGAGACGGAACAACGACCACATATTGCCCGCGATTTCCGCGCGCGGCAAAGGCGTCGTCGGGTACGCCCTCAAACGCGTTGCCTTCGGGCCGGCGGAAGGTCCACCAACCCGCGCCGTAACCCCATTGCCTGCCTTCGGGCTGCGGCCCGGAAGGGTCGGACACGTAATCGCTCCAGCCCTCGGGAAGCATTCGCTCGCCGTCTACCATTCCATCATCGAGATGGAGCTGCCCCAATCGCGCAAGATCGCGCGCCGTGGCCCACACCTGAGACGACAGGACATAGCCGCCACGCCAATCGGTTTCGGCAATGGTGCGATGCATGCCGAAGCGTTCGAGCAGGCCTTTGGCGCCGTAATAGCCGATATACCCCTCTACGCCCTTGATCGCCATCAAGGTGTCGTTGTTGGCATAGCGATAGACCGTCCCAGGGGGGTGGATCACCGGCCAGGTCGTCGCCCTTTCATCGACGGTCGCGCCGCCCCAATAGAGCGGATCCGTTCTGTTTCCCGGCGTATCGGTGTAGCGACCGGTCGCCATTCGCAGCGCGTGATCGATCGTGATCGCGTTGCGCGCATCGAAGCCGCCGCCCGAACGCCAGTAATTGATGCCGATCGGGTCTGCCACCGCGAACTCGCCCGACTGCACGGCGGCGCCTACCAGGGTTGCGGCAATGCTCTTTGCGACCGACCATGTCCTTTGCGGCGTGGCGGCGTCGAAGCCGGGCGCATAGTTCTCCATCACGATCTGGCCGTCTTTGACGATAAGAGCCGCCGTCGTTCGCGAGCCCTCTCCGTAGGTGCCGTCGAAAGCTGCGGTTCCGAGCCTCTCCGCCGCTCTTGCAGAGATTGCGGAAGGATCGCTGCTCCAGCCATCTTCGGGGATCGCTTCAGCCTCGTAATCCGAAGGCAAGGCCTGCGCTTCCGGCACTGGAGCGCCGATTGGCTGAATGAAGCACCCGTCCCCGGGTATGTGACCGGCAACGCGCGGCGGCATCTGGTCGCTCCACGCGACGCGGACATGGTCCACCGGCCCGTCGCTACCATCCGCAGCCTGGCGGCGCACGATCTCGAAGGGAAGGTCGCGGACGATCGGATCGAGCTTGGGATATATTCCGGTGAGCTCCCACTGATGGATGCTGTCCGCCGTCCTGCTCCCATCCAGGCGTTCGGCGTTGGCCGTCGCGCTGCACAGGAACAACGCCTTGTAGCCGGCAGCAAGCGCGCGGTCGTAGCGCGCGTCGAGACGGTCCTGGGCGCTCTGGGCGGCGAGCGGTGCGGCGAGAGAGAGAGCTGCTCCGGCGGCAGCGAGGATTGTGGTCTTCATGGACACAAACCCTATCGCGGCGCACGCAAAAGAAAAGGGCCGGCGGATTGCTCCGCCAGCCCCTCTATGCCGTTCGTCGAATGGACGCGCTTACGCGTCTTCGTATTCGTCGGCTTCGCTCATGTCAGGGCCGCTGTCCTGGCCCTTTGCTTCTTCGTCGCGATCCACGAATTCGATGATCGCGAGCTGCGCGCTGTCGCTTTCACGAAAGCCCGCCTTGATGATGCGGGTGTAGCCGCCATCGCGATCGCCGTAGCGCTCGGCCAGCACATCGAAGAGCTTCTTGAGCTGGGTCTCATCGCCGAGGCGGCTCATGGCGAGACGTCGGTTCGACAGGCCGCCGCGCTTGGCGAGCGTGACCAGCTTCTCGACGTAAGGGCGCAGTTCCTTCGCCTTGGGCAGCGTGGTGCTGATCTGCTCGTGCTTGATCAGCGCCGCCGCCATGTTGCGGAACAGGGCCTTGCGGTGGCCCGACTTGCGGCTCAGCTTACGCTGCGAGATTCCGTGACGCATTGCATTCTTCCTTCAGTTCGAAAAGGGCCCGTATCAGGTAGCCCAGTGCCGGCGGCGCTTATGGGTGCGCCGCCATGACCCTGATTAGCCGAGAAGTTCCTGTTCGAGCTTCTTGGCCATTTCCTCGATGTTCTCCGGCGGCCAGCCCGGGATGTCCATCCCGAGGCGCAGGCCCATGCTGGAGAGCACTTCCTTGATCTCGTTGAGCGACTTGCGGCCGAAGTTCGGGGTGCGCAGCATCTCGGCTTCGGTCTTCTGGACCAGATCGCCGATATAGATGATGTTGTCGTTCTTGAGGCAGTTCGCCGAACGCACCGAAAGCTCGAGCTCGTCGACCTTCTTGAGGAGGTAGCGGTTGAGCTGGTTGGCGTCGTCTTCCTGCGGCTGAGCAGCGTGGCCGATCATGGCCGACTGCGGCTGCGGGATGCCGTCTTCGAAGTGGACGAACAGCGTCAGCTGGTCCTGGAGGATGCGCGCAGCATAAGCCACGGCGTCTTCCGGAGTGACGGTGCCGTCGGTTTCGACGGTCAGCGACAGCTTGTCGTAGTCCAGTTCCTGGCCGACACGCGCGTTCTCGACCTTGTAGCTCACCTGCCGAACCGGGCTGTACAGCGAATCGACCGGGATCAGGCCGATCGGCGCATCGGCCGGACGGTTCTGGACGGCCGGAGCGTAGCCTTTGCCGACATCCGCAGTCAGTTCCATGTTGAGCGTGGCCCCTTCGTCGAGATGGCACAGGACGAGGTCCTTGTTCATCACTTCGATGTCGCCGGTGACTGCGATGTCGCCAGCCTTCACTTCAGCCGGACCGGTCATCGAAAGCTGCAGGCGCTTGGGGCCTTCGCCTTCCATCTTGAGCGCGATCTGCTTCACGTTCAGGACGATGTCGGTCACGTCCTCGCGCACACCGGCGAGCGAGGAGAATTCGTGCAGCACGTTCTCGATCTTGATCGAGGTGATGGCCGCACCCTGAAGCGAGCTCAGGAGCACGCGGCGCAGCGCGTTGCCGAGCGTCAGACCAAAGCCGCGTTCGAGCGGTTCAGCCACAAAGGTGGTCTTGCGATTTTTGTCGCCGCCTTCCTTGATTTCGAGAGCGTTGGGTTTCTTAAGTTCCTGCCAGTTCTTCATATTGACGGACATGGATTTCCCCTAGT
>JAAUYH010050314.1_pt1 | contig 10077 bp, 8 predicted proteins | sample 7278061 | NCBI WGS metagenome assembly JAAUYH01 (sample SAMN14350203, study PRJNA611818) | marine sediment metagenome | isolation source: surface marine sediment (0.6m) | place: French Polynesia: Moorea | collected 2018-08 | reverse complement strand
GGGAAGAGGGGGGAGAGTGGGAAGAGGGGGGAGAGTGGGAAGAGGGGGGAGAGTGGGAAGAGGGGGGAGAGTGGGAAGAGGGGGGAGAGTGGGAAGAGTGGGAAGAGTGGGAAGAGTGGGAAGAGGGGGAAGAGGGGGAAGAGGGGGAGAAATTTTGATAGGTAATCTTAGAACACCGAAGGAAGTAATTCGGACTTAATGTAATGCAATGTGGAATATAGTTGGGTGGCTAAAAAGTGAAATCAAACAAAATGTTCATACAAATATGTTTGAGCAAAAATAGCAATAGTCAACTACATTTTTAATTCTGATATTTTTTATGTTATCGCAGCGACTATTTTGAAAAAAATATATCATTTAAATAAATAATAATTTTTTATGTTTTTGACTAAGTTTTTAAATTTCAAAATATACATTTTTTAAGTATTAGTTTTACTAAATATTTAACAACGAATAGCTTTTTAAATATTCATATTTTAAATAAAATGGTATTTTGATATTTGTTGTTATTTTTTGAAAGAAAAAGCCAAGATTATCATATTGTCAATAGTAACAAATAATCATCAATTAAACTACATAGGAATAATAGTGATTATCTGAAAAAATACTCTAAAACTTTATACATTATTTACACAAACTTCATAATAATGATTTGCTCAAAACTCAATATTCAGTCATAAATGGATTATATGTTCTAAAACAACATTTTGATTACACCATTATCTAAGACTCAGAGTTATGGAGATTTCCCTACACAAGTAAAACCTAAGTAAGGATGCACTGTAGATGCAGCAAATATTTTTCATAAATAGACAGTTGCTTGCTTGACCCATCTTTTGAATTTAGAGCTTGGTAAACATTAACAACTAAAACGGACAAAAATTAGAGATATAAATAAATGATGAATATAACAATTCCTTTTGTAGACCTGAATTTACAACATAAACCAATTCAATCTCAAATTCAACAAGCAATTCAGGATGTATTGTCACGGGGAGATTTCGTTTTAGGACAAGCATTAAAAGATTTTGAAACAGCTTTTGCCATAGCCTCTGGAACAGAATATGGAATTGGTGTTGCTTCTGGAACTGATGCCATTGCCCTTGGTTTACAGGCATGTAATATCGGTTCTGGAGACGAGGTAATATTGCCAGCAAATACCTTTGTTGCCACACTAATTGGAGTATTGCGTACAGGGGCAAAACCGATTTTTGTAGATTGCGATCCCGAAACAGCATTAATTGATTTAGAAGCAGCAGCAAGGGTAATTACACCCCAAACCAAAGCAATTATTCCCGTACATCTTTATGGACAGATGGTGTCACCAAAGCAGCTATTAGATTTTGCTGATACCTACAAACTGTTAATTTTTGAAGATGCAGCTCAAGCTCATTTAGCACAAAGGGATGGATATCGTGCTGGTTCGGTGGGAATTGCTGCTGCTTTTAGTTTTTATCCCAGCAAAAATCTGGGAGCATTGGGAGATGGGGGAATACTGCTAACAAAAGATCCAGATGTTGCCCAAAAAATGATACGCTTGCGCAATTACGGTGCATCCAAGAAGTATTTTCACACAGAACCGGGTACTAATAGTCGCTTGGATACATTACAAGCAGCAGTTTTGCAGCAAAAGCTACCCTATTTACCCCAGTGGAATAGCGATCGCTTGGGGATTGCTCAGCAGTATGATGTAGAATTAGCACCCTTAGCATCTAGGGGAATTATTCCCATGGAAAACCATAGCGGTGAAGGACATGTTTATCACCTGTATGTAATTAAAGTTGATGATGCTGGTGGTTTAGAACGTTCCTTACTCCAAGAAAAACTTACCGCAGCAGGGATTCAAACTGGTATTCATTATCCAATTCCCTGTCATCTCCAACCTGCATTTACCAATTTAGGTTATCAAGTTGGTGATTTTCCCTATGCAGAAAAACTGGCAAACCAGATATTATCTTTACCCATGTATCCTGGTTTAAGTAATAGCCAAATCAAGGAAGTTGTAGCAGTGATTGCATCTAGTTTTAGTAACCAAGAACAAAAGTTAGCATATATGAGTTAAAGGGGGAATGGGGAATGGTAAAGGGTAAAGGGGGAATGGTAAATGGGGAGACCGGATTTTGAGGAGTTACAAGTTTATAGATTAGCAGAAAAACTAGCAAATAAAATCTGGCAAATGGTGATGAAATGGGATAATTTTGCCAAAGATACCATTGGTAAGCAATTAGTACGTGCAGCAGATAGTATCGGAGCTAATATTGCAGAAGGTAGAGGTCGTTATAACTATCAAGACAATAGACGCTTTGTTAAAATAGCAAGAGGTTCCATGAATGAAACTATTCATTGGATGAGACTCGCGTATGCTCGTAATCTGCTCACACAGGAACAAGTAATAATTTTGAAACCCATAGTTGATGAATTATATCCTAAGCTCAATGCATACTTAAATTCCATCGGAAATCGTAATGGCTAATTCTTTATAAGATAATCATTTTAACTTTACCCTTTACCCTTTACCCTTTACCCTTTACCCTTTACCCTTTACCCTTTACCTTTTTTTCAAATCATGCGATTACAATTACCGATTCACAATCAAAAGACTCCACAATTTTTAACTCCAGCGACTATAGGTGTTTTAGTAATACTTTATGCTCCTATTTTGTTGTATTGGTGGGATGGATGGCTCAAAAAAAGCATTAGTACAGAACATGAATATTTTAGCCACGGTTTGATTGGTTTACCATTTGCTGCTTACCTGTGTTGGAGTAATCGCAAAAAGTGGCAAAGACTCCCAGATTATAGCCATCCTCTAGGTGGTATTTTATTGTTAATAGGTGGAGTTTTTTATCTTAGCGGTGTTAGCGAATGGGTTAACCTTTCTTTGCCAATTATTTTGGCTGGATTATGTTTGTGGTTTAAAGGAATTCCGGGGTTAAAATTACAAGGATTTCCCTTAATTTTAGTTTTGTTAGCAACTCCCACAGCAGTACCTTATTTAATTGCTCCCTATACCTTTCCTCTGCAAAGCTTTATTGCAGGAACTGCTGGCTTTATACTTAACCAGTTTGGTATGGATGTAACTGTCAATAACATTAACATCTACGTAGGTGGAAGAATTGTAGAAGTTGCACCCTATTGCGCGGGGCTAAAAATGCTGTTTACTACCCTCTATGTAGGCTTGATTCTGCTTTACTGGACGGGTGCTTTATCAAACCGTCGCCAAACCATGACATTTTTATCTGTTGCTGTTACTATCAGCGTTGTGGCTAATATAATTCGCAACACTTTACTTACCTTTTTTCATGGTACTGGACAAGAAGCAGCTTTTAAATGGCTGCATGAAGGTTGGGGAGGAGACCTTTATTCTGCTTTAATGCTACTGTTGTTAGTGCCTGTACTTAATTGGATCGATGGGTATTTTGCAGCACCACCAGTAAATAGGTCAGAAAACTCGACTTTTATCAGTAAAAATTCTGAGCTAAAGGGTGATTCATTAGATTAAAATTTTAATTGAATATCCCATGTTTCACCGATGACTTCCTTTTCTAAATTTTTGAAGGAAAGCCAATTTACTAGAATAGCAGCACTTGTCTTGCTGCTAATACTTTTAGGTATAGGAGCTATTCCAGGATACCTAAAAGGACGATGGCAATGGCAAGAACCCCCACCTGTAGTTAAACTCAAGGAAATTAAAAGTTTGCGTAAAACAGGGTTAAAACTTCCTGGTTGGCAAACTCTGGAACAAAGAGAGCAAAATATCGGCGAACATAAGTGGTCATTCCAGGTAATCCAACAGCAAAGTGAAACAACTCAGGTACTTGTGTTATTGATGCCACAAAATGGTCCACGGGATCAACCCGCAGTAGAATGGACAGATATTGACAGTTTTTGGCGGTGGAAAGTAGCACAATATCGTCCCGTTGAATTTACTGTTAAAGGTTTACCAGGTTCGGGGAGGAATTCTCCAACCAAAGTAAAAGCAAGGTTCTTTAGAGGAGTCAGCAAGCAGCAAACCTTTGCCGTCCTACAGTGGTATGCATTGCCAAATGGTGGTAATCCGTCACCTTTGAATTGGTTCTTGGCAGATCAACGGGCACAATGGCGTCAACAACGAGTTCCTTGGGTCGCTGTTAGTATTATTCTACCAATGGAACCTTTGGGACAAGTAGAAAAATACTGGGATGATATTCAGTCTGTAGGTAAAGCGGTACAAGGTGCATTGATGGAAATTTTTCAATAGGAATCCGGTTTTATTTTTGTTGGCGTAGCCGTCTATGCGCTTATAAAATTAGTTAGGCATTGCTGAATTGGAATATGAATTTACAAAATACACCTCACCACGCCACTTGCTACAACGCGCTTAACCATAGCCCAGCAGTGGTTCCCCTTCCCCTCTCCGCGAGTTCGGAGAGGGGTGTCCGTAGGACGGGGTGAGGTTTTTATTTCAGATTCATAGCTATATTCAGCAATGACTTTAGTCTAACGCACTATCAGCGTAACCCAACAAAAAAGCCCTTGATGTTGGGTTTCCTGATGTCAACCCAACCTACAATATTCCTTAACCGAGCAGTATTGGAACCTCACCCCCAACCCCTCTCCTTACTATAGACACGGAGTGGCTTCCCGCAGGGTAGGAGAGGGGTGCCGTTAGGTGGGGTGAAGTTTTATATTTAATTTGAACCACTTTCCTCCGTAGTTGGTAATGGGTAAGTACTATTACTTATTTCCCAATCACCAATTACCAATTACCAATTACCAATTACCAATCACCAATTACCAATTACCAATTACTTTTGGCTATTTAGTATGACTCCCAGTTTTCATATACGTGTATTTAGCACCTTGTGTTGCAGTCTTCAAGTAGGCGTATTTTTGGCAACGGGGGTTCAGCCTGTTGTTGCTCAATCTTTACCAATCCAAGAATTATTACCCGCACAATCTCCAGAATTATTACCCGCACAACCTCCCACTCCTCCCCCCGATGCTGATGTTTTTCCTGGGAGTAGCACTGGAGGTATATCTCCCCTATTCAACCGCTACATTCTTGGTCCTGGAGATGGATTAGGGGTTCAGGTACAACGTCCTCCTGGTCCTTACCGTTTGGGTGAAGGAGATGGAATTAGCGTTGCGGTGCAGCGGTTTCCAGATTTGAGTTTTCAAGCGGGGATTAATCCAGAAGGTAACATTGTGGTGCCACTATTGGGAACAGTATCTTTACAGGGCTTAACTTTAAAACAAGCAGAAGACAAAATTCGCTTATTGCTCAATCGTTACGTAGTCGATCCCATTGTAGTATTATCGCTAGTAGGGCAACGTCCAGATTTAAGCTTTCAAGCGGGGATTAATCCAGAAGGTAATATCTTAGTACCAAGAGTGGGAACGATCTCCTTACAAGGCTTAACTGTACAAGAAGCACAAGAAAAAATTCGCTTGAGCTTAAGCCGCATTTTAGTAGATCCCGTGGTAGTAGTATCCCTAATATCACCGCGACCTGTGAGAATCACCATCAGTGGAGAAATTACTCGACCAGGTATTTATCCCATTGGTTCCCAAACACCAAGGATTACAGAAGCATTATTGTTAGCAGGTGGTTCTAGTATGATGGCAGACCTGCGGCAAGTGCAAGTACGTAGGCAGTTAGTTGATGGTTCTGTTATTTCCCAAACTATTGACCTTTACACACCCCTACAAAATGGTGGTTCCCCCCCAGAATTACGCCTCCAGGATGGAGATGCCATTATTGTCCCCCGTCGCGAACTTGGCAATAATGACGATTACGATCGCAATTTGGTAGCACGTTCATCTTTAGCAGTATCCCAGATTCGAGTCCGGGTATTAAATAATGCTGTGGGAGGACTTTCGACTGTAGTTTTACCTAACGGTAGCAACTTTATAGATGCACTGTCTGGTGTGAGTACAAACAATGCCAAATTACGGAGCATAGCCTTAATTCGTTTCGATCCGGAAAGGGGTAGAGCTATTACCCAAAAGTTGGATGCCAAAAAAGCACTAGCAGGGGATGCATCTCAAAATGTGGCGTTGCAAGACAATGATGTGATTGTGATTGGTGCTACTCTTATTGGTAGAATTACTAGAGCTATTAATAACATTTTACGCCCTTTCTTTGATGTTCGTACCTTTCTCCGCTTCTTTGATGATTTTAGGTAGTCTTCATTAATGATGGTAGACTATCACTGTGACTAATCAGTTATCAGCATCATGAATCCTCAACTCAAATATATCCTTCGTTGCACTTTGTGTGGAAGAGAATATACACCAGATCCTTTCCGCTTATACTGTGATGAGGAGCATGAGCCATCCCTTCTACGTGCTGTTTATAGTCATAAAAAGCTGGAAATAAAAGAGAATCTTCCGGGTTTATTTCGATTTATTGATTGGCTACCCGTTGAGCGATACTTAGATGCAAAAGGGAGACCTATCACCTATCAAAGCAAAAATCTTGGTCACCATTTGGGATTAGATAATCTTTTTATCAGTTTTAATGGTTACTGGCCAGAGCGAGATGCCCGTATTTTTACTTGTTCTTTTAAAGAATTAGAAGCTTTCTCTGTTCTTGCTAGAGTACCAAAAAATAATCAAAAAACCCTTGTAGTTGCTTCCGCAGGAAATACTGGTAGAGCTTTTGCTAATATTTGTTCCCAGCATCAAATCCCTTTATATTTGGTGATTCCAGAGCAAAGTTTATCTGCTATGTGGTCAAAGGACGGTTTTGATCCTTGTGTTCGTCTGATTGTTGTCGGTGGAAATGGTGACTACTTTGATGCTATTCGTCTGGCAAAAATCATCAGTCAGTTAGACGGTTTCTTCCCTGAAGGAGGAGCAGCAAATGTCGCCAGACGGGATGGAATGGGGTTACCAGTTGTAGATGCTGTGGTCACAATCAGGGAAATTCCCGATCACTACTTCCAAGCAGTGGGTTCCGGTACAGGGGGTATTTCAGCTTACGAAGCAAATCTCAGATTTTTAGAAGATGGGCGATTTGGGAACAAAAAGATGAAGCTTAACTTAGCACAAAATATACCTTTCACACCCATAACCGATGCTTGGAAATCCGGTAGTCGAGAAATTACCTATCTGAGTGAAATTGAAGCAAAAGAACGCATTAATAAAGCTTGTGCGAAGGTACTGACCAACCGAAATCCTGCTTACTCTCTTGCGGGAGGGGTTTATGAAGCATTAGTTGATACTCATGGAGAAATGTATGGTGTGACTAATTCCGAATCAGAGAAAACAAGGGTTTTATTTGAGGAATTGGAAGGAATAGATATTAGTCCTGCTTCCGGTGTTGCTACTGCTGCTTTAATTCAAGCAGTTGAAGCTGGAAAGATTGGTAAAAAGGAATCCATTTTACTCAATATTACCAGTGGAGGCTATAAACGTATGCGCCAAGATTATACTTTAAATTACCTCAAACCTGATTTAGTTTTTACACCACAAGAGATAGAAACTGATTTGGTGAAAGAGAGGATCGATAATTGAACGGGGTTATTTCATAACTAAAAAGCGATAAGATATGCTCTAAACCAAAGAAAAATTACTCTTTCGTTTGGTAATAATGTGAAGAACACAATTTTTCCGACTTGATGGTTTTTAATGCCTAAATTACGCCCATATACACCCATAGATGATGATTTAAAATGAACACTTCCTCGATCTGTAGCTATAACGAATGGGATCCCCTCGAAGAAATAATTGTTGGAACTATTGACGGGGTTACAGCACCTGTTTTAACTCATGACATGAAGACCTTCATCCGCAAGGACTACTGGAACTTCTATCAGCAGTACGGCGGACAGTCCTACCCCACAGAATTGGTCAAGAAGGCTGCAAAAGCTCTCGACAATCTTCAAGAAGTGCTCGAAGGAGAAGGCGTCATTGTACGACGACCAGAACCTGTTGATTATGCCCATCATATCTTTAAAACACCTTATTTTAAATCAGCGGGATTCTTCAATGCTGATGTGAGGGATGTCTTGCTTGTCGTAGGGGACGAAATCATTGAAGCACCCATGTCACAGCGATGTCGCTATTTCGAGTTCTTACGCTATCGCCCCTTAATCCAAGAATACTTCGGGCAGGGGGCACGCTGGACAGCAGCTCCCAAGCCCAAGATGTCTGATGACCTCTACGATTGGGACTATCCTGAAGAGGATATGGCCTTTTTCCGTGGGGAGTCTGGTGTACCAGATACCGTTGGTCCTTTGAATGGACGCTTTATTACCACCGAGTCAGAGCCTTGCTTCGATGCGGCTGATTTCACGCGCTTCGGCAGAGACATCTTAGCCCAGAGGAGCCACGTTACCAATGATTTGGGAATTCAGTGGATGCAGAGACATCTTGGGTCGGAATACAGAGTTCACACGGTCAAGTTCCGCGATCCAGGTCCTATACACATGGATGCGACTTGGGTTCCCATCGGCGAAGGACGTGTCTTGTCTTGTCCAGACCGTCCGTGCATCTCACCGGATATCCTAGAGATGTTTAATAAGGGGGGATGGGAGATCCTTTATCCTCCAAGGGGCGTAGCAAACGCTGAATTTCATATGTCCAGCCGTTGGCTTTCCATGAATATTCTGATGATTGATGAGAAGCGAGTGGTTGTTGACAAGAGTGAGGAACCAACGATCAAGTTTTTTAAAGAGATAGGCTTAAAGCCAATTTTAGTGGACTTTAAAGACCATTATGTTTTTGGTGGCGGGCTTCATTGCTCAACTTGCGATGTGCGCAGGCGTGGTATGTTGAAGTCATACTTCTAAGTTTTGACATCCAACTAAATTCACTTTAATTATAAAAGAAAGAAGCCTTTAAATGACAATCTCACAACCCAGCCAGCCCGAGAGGGCTTTTAAATACTTTGATTTGTATGGCTCAATGCGATCGCACAAAGTCATGTTAGAAGACATGGTGAGGATGGAAGCATATCACTCGGCTATATTCAAAAACAAGTCAGAAATGATCGCGGACAAGGTTGTCCTTGATGTGGGCACAGGTACTGGTGTATTGGCTGTTTGGGCAGCTAAGGCAGGTGCCAAACGCGTTTATGCGGTGGATGCCAGTAATGCGGCTGAACTTGCTAAGCGGTTGGTTCGGGTGTCAAACCTGTCAGATATAGTGACAGTTCTCCACTCGAAAGTTGAAGACATTGAGATCCCTGAGCCAGTTGATGTGATCGTCAGTGAGTGGATGGGTAGCCTTTTACTCAAAGAATCGATGTTTGACAGTGTGGCTTATGCTCGTGACAAATGGCTAAAGCCAGGAGGGTTGATGTTGCCTTCTCATGCAACCATTCTGCTTGGGTTGTACGCGCCGACTAGCGACCAAGATCACACCCATTTTATCAGAGCTAAGTTTGCAAAAGAGATGGCACAATGGAACGAAACGGTGACTAATCTTCAACGTCTTGATGTGGACTACTCCAGTTTTACTTCGGAGCTGGAGCAGGACTTGTCAGACCACTTTTTTCAGAACGCGATTCGCGTCAACTACTTGTCCCCAGATAATCTCGCCTCAGATCCACAGCGAGTGCTTGAGTTTGACTGTGCAACTGTCGATCCTACCGCACTCTTCCAGTTCAGCAAAGATTTTCAGTTTACTGTAAGCAAGCACGCTGAAATTAAAGGATTTCTCGGCTGGTTCACCACAGATTTCCCCAACGGAGTGGTTCTGAACACAGGTCCAGGGAACACTTACAACCACTGGGGACAGCAACTATACCCACTGAAACAGAGCTTCAAGGTGGCACCAGGGGAAAAGGTGGTGGGGACAGTCACTGTTCATCGACACCACGAGGAGTCGCGATTGAATGTGGTTGAGTTCAAATACCAAGTTGGTCTAGGTGCACAGCAGACCGCTTCATTCAATATGGGTACTGTAGAACATATGCATAAGGGATCGAAAAGCGTGCTTTTTTCCCACGATCTCTGAGAATTGGGAATGCTGACTAATCTTATAGCGCTTCCTAATCTGCTGAAGTACAAAAGGGCAGGCAAGGATGCCCCGCAGTCGCTACAACGGGGGGTAGACGACGGTCGGGAGGCTTCACTCTCAAAAGAAGCC
>JAAUYH010180891.1_pt1 | contig 10079 bp, 8 predicted proteins | sample 7278061 | NCBI WGS metagenome assembly JAAUYH01 (sample SAMN14350203, study PRJNA611818) | marine sediment metagenome | isolation source: surface marine sediment (0.6m) | place: French Polynesia: Moorea | collected 2018-08 | reverse complement strand
TATGTACTCTCAACGGTACACAATATTCAGGAGCAGGTCCCTGCTGAGAACATTGTGGCGATGTTTGAGGCCTGTCTTGCGAACCGACCTGAGGACCGGTTTGAAAACAAACCGCTAAAGGTTGTCTAAAGACGGCCGTGACAAAGAGATTATATGGTGCCGGAACCTTTTTTACTCAGAGTCGCCGACAAAAATATGCTGCAATCCATCCACGAGCAGAGCCTGGAACTGCTTGCCAGGGCTGGTGTGATCTTTGACAATGAAACGATCGTTCGGAAATTTGCCCGCAAAGGCCATCTGGTCGATGGCCAACGCGTTTATCTCTCCGAGGGCTGGGTGTCCAAAGCACTGGAGAGCGTGCCTAAACGTTTTGCCATGACAGGTCGAAACGGAGCCGACGTCTGGATCGGAGAAAATCAGGAACACCCGGTTGTGGCGCCGGGAAACGGAACCCTCGTCATCCAGGACCTGAAAGGCCGGAGAAGACCGGCAACGCTTGTCGATTTCGACAATATCACCAAGCTTTGTGAAAACAGCCGCAATGTCAACCTGGTGGGTTCCATTCCGGTGGAACCCCGCGACCTTCCCGCGCAGTGCAGACCGGCAAGGTTGGTTCATCATCTGATGCGCCACAGCAACAAACCGTTGATCGGTCAGGCGGCAACCCTCCAAGAGGCTCGCCAGGTTTTCGACATCATCGAAATCGCCTTCGGACAAAAGGGGTATCTCGACAATCATGTGGCTGTCGCCTACGGCATCAATCCTGCCAGCCCCCTTTGCTTCCATTCGAGAACCTGTGAGACCCTGCAAGCATACGCCGAAAAAAAGCAGGCCTTGTTCATTTTGCCTGGCCTCATGCCGGGATTGACGGGCCCCATGGATTTCAAAGGCCTGGTCGTTCTCTCCAATGCCGAGAACTTGGCGGCCCTTACCTGTGCCCAGATCATCAATCCCGGCACACCCGTGGTTTACTCGGCGGGAACCTTTATGGTGAACATGAAAAACTTCTATGCGGTCACCGGGTCGCCCCAAAGCGCTGTGGTCAATATCGCCGGAATCCAGATGGCCCGCGAATACTATGGTCTGCCGTCACGTACCATGGCAGGGCTGTCGGATGCGAAGCGGGTTGATTTCCAGGCCGGTGCTGAAACGATGCAAAACCTGACCCTATACACCATGGCGGGTGTGAATGTGATCAACGAATGCTTAGGCGTGCTGGACTCTATCACCGCGACCAGCTATGAAAAATGGATCCTCGACGATGAACTGTTAGACCGATTGCGCGTTTTTTCCGCCGGCCTGGATCAGATGGCCACCGATTCTTGCCTCGAGATGATGATTGAACTGGGCCCCGGCGGGGATTACCTGCAGCACCCCAGTACGCTCCAGAATTGTCGTTCGCTGTATATGCCGAAAATTTCGGATTGGAACCCCTTTGAAGATTGGGAAAAAGGCGGCCAACGAGATGTGTTGCGCGTCGCGCAGGAAAAATGTGTTCGGATCCTGAAGACTTGCGAGAAAATGGTCCTGCCTGCGGAAATCGATCGTGAGATTGAAGCATATTTCGAGGCGCTCTAACGGTTTTTGACGGTTAACTCTGGACGGATAACGAAAAATCAGCGGTCACCAGCAGAGGTGGCCGGTCACCAACAGCGGTGGCCCCGGTCCCTTCCTGGGGCCATCCTCATACCTCCAGCTGGTGGTCGCTGATTCCCAATTGTGCTACATGCGGCGAGATACTGGATACTTGATACTCGATGCTGATTAATATAAAGATAGGTATCCTTATAATTAGTGATGGAAGTAAAAGTAAATCTGACAGAGTAGAAGTAGATATTAAACAATCGATAGGAGGTGAGATATATGGTGAAAAGAAATTTTTACTCAGAACTTTCCATGTCGGGGGGCTTTGGTTTCAATGTGTTTACCGATGACGAGATCAATAAAGTTCACCTCGCAACACTCGAAGTACTCGAAAAAACAGGACTTTATGTCGGAACGACAGAAGCCCTTGATATCCTTGAGGACGGCGGCGCAAAGGTAGACCGAAAAGCCAATATTGCAAAATTTCCACCCTATCTGGTGGAGGATTGTATTCGTTCGGCACCACCGAAAATCGTTCTCTATGGTCGCGATCCCAAGCATGATGTTGTGTTGGAAGATAAGCGAGTCAATTTCTGTACTTTCGGTCAAGGCGTTTCCATCATGGACCTGGATGGTTCCGTACGGGCGTCGGTCAATGAGGATGTCGGCAAGGCGGCCCTGCTCACCGATGCCATGGAAGAGGTGGATGTGTGTGAACGGTCGCTGACCGCCGGGGATGCGCCGGAAAATGTGGCACCCATTTATGAGGCTGAGGTGGTGTTTGCCAACACTGCTAAACACACGGTCTATGGGCCGGGCAATGGCTGGCGTGCCGGCAAGATCATTAAAATGGCACAAAGCATTGCCGGCGGAGAAGAAAATCTCAGAGAACGTCCCATATGTACCATCAACTGCTCCCCCACCAGCCCCCTCACCCTTGATGAAAACTGTTGTACCGGTGTCATGACTTGTGCCCGGGCAGGGGTGCCGTGTAACCTGATTTCCATGGTGATGGCCGGTGCCTCAGGCCCCATCACCCTTTCTGGGTCCCTGGTGGTGCACAACTGTGAGATTTTGGGGGCGATTGTGCTGCATCAGTTGACCTGTAAGGGGGCGCCGGTGATCTACGGGTGTTCGTCGCTCAGCTTTGATCTGAGATTGACGACGACACCGGTGGGTGCGCCGGAGTGCGGTATGCTTAATGCGGGCGCACCCAGGTTGGCGCAAAAATACATGCTGCCGAGTTTTTCCGCCGGTGGCTAGGCTGACAGCAAAGTGCCTGATGCACAGGCAGGCCATGAAAAGACATTGACCGGGATGTGCGCAGCCATGGCAGGAGCAAATCTGATATACGGCGCAGGGATGCTGGATTCAGGTTTGATTTTCAGTTACGCTCAGCTGGTCATCGACAATGACATCTTTAAAATGATTCGCAAAGTCATGCAGGGTATGCAGGTGGACGATGAAAATCTTGCTGTGGATATTATCAAATCGGTAGGACCCGGTGGTGATTTCCTGATGCAGGATCATACCATGAAATATATGCGAACCCTTCCATCAGTGCCCAAACTAATAGAAAGGAACAACCGGGAAAATTGGCTGGCATCGGGCGGAAAAGGACTTTCAGAACGGGCAGCAGAAAGGGCCGCTGAAATTCTGGCGGATCATAAACCCGTCCCCTTAAGCAATGAGGCAAAATCCGCCCTGCGGGTTATCGTGGAAGAATCTACTGCCGAAATGGAAGCAATGAAAAAGAAGCGCTGATGTGCCGGTCGTTGTAATGAGTGGACGCATAAATGAAACGTCACCAGCATTGTATGTTTTATCGATGATTGGACTGCCCGCTACGACGGCCTGGACTAAACAGCAAACAGCAGAATCCTATAGAGGCGGACTAGTATCGAATATCGAATTTCTAATTTCTAATTTCGAAGGATGGACGCGTTTCGCTAAAACCTTTTTTATTAGACAGAATTCCTTATTCGATTTTCAACGTCCATCAGTTTCTATCTCGATCAGACGGGACACTGGCGACCAGAGGCGGCGTTTACAAACAGAGGGGCTGCAATAGAAGCCAATATGGCAAAGTAGAACCCAATATGACCTACCATTTATCACGCGGTCACAACACCGAACCGGGTTGCTTGGCCGCGGAAAGGAGAAAGATCATGAAAACCTTGGAGAAGCTTGAGAGCATGTTCAGGGAAGGTAAGATCACGCGGCGGGAGTTTCTGGCAAGGACATCTGCAATTGGTATTGCGGCTGCAATGTCCCCGGCGATTTTAGGATCTAAAGCCACTGCGGCCGCTCCCAAAAAAGGCGGTCGACTCAGAATCGGATTGCAAGGGGGTTCCACTTCGGACACCATGGATCCGGCGAAATTTAACGATATTTATCAGCAGATGACGTCGATGGGATTTTTGCGCAATCCATTGGTTGAAATCGACAACCAGGGCAACGCCGTTCCTGATTTGGCCGAGAGTTTTGAGGCCAAGCCGGACGCCAAAACCTGGGTATTTAATCTGCGCAAAGGGGCAGAGTTTCACAATGGTAAAAATGTAACCGCAGATGACGTTATTTTTTCAATTAAACGCCATCAGGACGAGACGTTGGCGTCCCAAATCAGAACCCTGGTAAAGCCCATCAAGGCCTTCAAAAAAGACGGTCCGAACCGGGTTATTTTTGAACTGGAAGGGGCGAACGCCGATTTTCCTTATATACTGGCTGAAACCCGTACTCCGATTGTCCCAGCCGGAACGTCCAATTTTGAAGACGTCATGGGCACCGGCGGGTATCAACTGACAAGCTATGAACCGGGTGTTCGCACCCTGGCCAAACGCTTCCCCAATTATTACAAGGATAATCGCGCCCATTTCGACGAAGTCGAAATTATCATCATGCCCGACGTAAATGCTCGAACCGTGGCACTGAAAACCGGGCAGGTCGATGTAATCAACCGGCCGGACCGCAAAACCGCCCATCTCCTGGGGCGGGCTCCGAATCTTCAATTGGTCAACGTGCCGGGTGGTCTCCTGTACACGTTTCCGATGCTTTGCGACACTCCGCCCTATGACAATGTGGACGTTCGGTTGGCGTTGAAGCATTCAGTGGACCGCAAGAAGTTACTAGACACTGTTCTGCGGGGTTACGGCATTTTGGGCAATGACCATCCTATCGCTCCAATTGTGAAATTTAGTGCCACCGATTTGCCGCAACGGGATTACGACCCGGATAAGGCCCGGTTTCATCTCAAAAAGGCCGGCCTTGAGGGGCAAACCTTTAAGCTGCACACCGCGGATGCCGCGTTTGCAGGGGCTGTGGATGCCTCGATGTTATGGCAAGGACAAGCCAAGAAGGCGGGCATTGATGTCGAAGTTGTGCGGGAACCGGTGGATGGCTACTGGGACAATGTCTGGAATAAAAAAGGCTGGAGCGCCTGTTTTTGGTTTGCCCGGGTGACTGCCGACTGGATGTTCACCATGGCCTATGCGGCCGATGCACCTGCCAACGACATGCACTGGAAGCATGAAAGGTTTAATCAACTGCTGGTCGAAGCCCGCGGCGAACTCGATCAGAATAAGAGAAAAGAAATGTACCACGAAATGCAGCGGATTGTTCGGGATGAGGGCGGCGTCGTGATTCCCATTATCGCCAATATGCTAGACGCGGCCAGTGCCAAAGTGAAATTCGACCAGCCTGCCGGAAATCAGGAACTGGATGGTTTGAGGATCTGTGAGCGCTGGTGGTTTGCCTAGTCCGCACCTTCAGTGTGTAAAACAAGAGAATGAGCTAAAATTCAAAATGAACTAAAATGAGCTAAAATTGCGGTATTCTGTCTATTTTATAAAAACAGATAGAGCGCAGTGTTTCCATAATTTTAGGCATTTTTTTGTCAAGCTATACTAACATGTTAGAATTAGGGATAGAAGCAAATGTAAATCTGACAAAGTAGATTTAATCAATATGGATTTCAACTGGTAATTGCGTCCAATCTCGCCGGCGTCGATGGCCATTTGAATGCGTTATTTAGGATTTCTGCGCATTTTTGCGCTTGAATAGATTCAAAAACCATGGCCAAAGCCTGGTCTGATTGATCAACATGAAAATGACCGCCAAGGTTAAAACAAGCGATAGAGGGTTGGTCACCAAATCCAGCAAGAACGCCGGGAAATTGTTCCGGGTTGCTAAGACAGCCTGGCGGTAGGATTCATCCATTAAAGGTCCCAGGATAACTCCCAGGATGATCGGCCCCACCTGGAAGCCGTACATTTTTAAAAAATAACCGAAAATACCAAATCCCAGCATCCAGTAAACATCCATGAGGCTGTTTTTGATGGCATAGGTCCCGACGACCGACAAGACAATAATTGCCGGGATAAGAATGCCTTTGCGTAATTCCACCATTTTGGCAAATACGCGAATACCGGTCAGGCCGAATATCAGCAGAAAGATATTCGCCAGGACCAGATCACCGACCGTAAACCAGAAAAGATGGGGGGTTTCGATCATCAGCATGGGGCCGGGTTTGAGACCGTGAATAAACAGGGCACCAATGAATACGGCCGTAACCGCATCACCCGGGATGCCTAACGTGAGCATGGGAATATACGCACCGCCGATGGCCGCATTATTGGCCGACTCCGGGGCAATAAGACCCTCATAAGCTCCCTGGCCGAACTTACGGGAAGGTTTTTTTACCGTGCGCTTGGCGTGGTCATAGGCCAACAGCGCCGCGATATCACCACCGGTTCCTGGAAGAGCACCGATAAATACACCGATGACAGATGTCCGGATGGAAAGAGGGATGTACTTGGCGATGACCGCCCAGGAAGGAATAATTTTGGATACGTCCTGCTTTATGGGCTTGGAATCGATTGGGTGAAGCTGTACCAGAGCTTCGGATACGCCAAAAAATCCGATCATGGCGATAACGAAATGGACGCCGCCCAGCAAGGATACCGTGCCGAAGGTAAAACGGCCTTCGGCAGTCAACGGGTCCATGCCCACCAAACCCAGAATCACTCCTAAGGCACCTGCAAATACTCCCTTGGCCATGGATTCTCCTGAAAGACTGCCCACCAGCAGGAGCCCCATAATGGCCAGCAGTAGATAATCCCTGGGAGCAAATTTTAGCGCGACTTCAGCCACTTTCGTGGCCGCCAGCGCCAGGACGACAATGCCGACAAACCCTCCCATCACCGAAATAATGGTACTCACGCCGATGGCCCGGCCGGCCTCCCCTCTTTCGGCCAGCGGAAAACCATCAAAGGCGGTGGCGATGGCAGCCGGCGCACCCGGGATATTGAGCAATATGGCCGTGCGTGATCCTCCGTAGACACCGCCGCAATAGACACCGACCATCAGTGCCAGGGCATTATTCACATCCCAGGCAAACGTAAATGAAATCAGGATGGAGACGGCCATGGTCACGGACAGTCCCGGAATCGCACCGACATATATTCCGGCCAGTGTACCAGCGGCCGTCAGAAGCAGAAGATGGGGATTCAGCCAGGACATGAAAAAATATGAAAGAGTCGACTCGGTCACAACATCACCTGTAATTCAGGGCAGAACCACCCTGAAAAAAAACTGAAACACGATGTAAATACAAGCCAAGGTGAGGGTTGAAATGATCAATGATTTGAGAATGGTACTTCCTTTTAAATAAATCATGGAGACCAGCAGAAATGCAAAGGAGCTTGGCAGGAAATGCAGGGGTTGAATCAAAATCATATAGGCGATGATAACGCCTGCATAGACCAGAAAAACTTTGGGTAAAACCTTCTTTGCGGCCTGCTGCAGCTCATCCTTAAAACCGTCCACATCCGGAGTTTCCAGTTTGCGATTGTTCAACAGGATGAGTGCCATGGCGACCACCATGATGGCGGCCGCACCCATGGGAAATGTGCCTGCTGAACTGATTGATGAAAACCCGGATATCAGGTAGGCCTGAATCAAAACGAAGAGGCTGAAGACCATCATCAGCCAGGCAAAAAAATTTTCGCCGGCACGAAGCTTTCTATTTTCTTTCATGGCATCTGATATCGATGGCCTTCCGGGGAGACCCGGAAGACCCTATATAGTTCAGATATCGTTGATTGGCTGATTAGTTGATTGGTTAAGTCGTTGTAAATATGGTTTTATCCCATAATTACAAAATAATTGAACACTTCAGGTTTAAAAATTCGTAACATTCTGAAATTATGTCTATAATTTACCTTCTCAACCATTCAACCCGTAAGCTTTTTAACCAGGTCTGTAGTTATTGGATTACGGTTTGGGAATCCCCAGATCTGCTGGGGAAACCTTGGTCGCACCGGCGTACTCGTACATCCAGCTGGTGACCGATTGCCATTTTTTTAGAAATTTGTCGGCCTCATCACCACTGATGTTCATCGACACGGTTCCAAAATCTTTCAGAAATGCTTGAAATTTGGGATCTGATGCACCTTTCTGAAACGCCTCCACCAGTTTATTCTTGGCGGCTTCAGGTACATCTCTTTTGCACCACACACCGTAAAAAGGACCCCAGGGCAGGTATTTTTTAAACTCCGGGAAGTCTTGGGTGATCAACGGGATGTCTTCCAGTCCCGGAATCGGTGTGTCGGAGACCACTGCCAGGACTTTCACCCGGCCGGCCCGGATATGTTCACGCACGGCCGTAATACCGGCGGGCATAAAGTCCACATGGCCGCCCAGCAGCGCCGTAACGCCCGGTCCTTCACCTTTAAACGGCACCGTGGTGACGTCGAAATCCGTTACGGATTTCGTCATGGCCCCTACCGTATAGGGTAAACCACCAGGACCGGTGGAGCCCATTTTTATTTCGCCGGGACGGTTCTTGGCATCTTCTATCAGATCTTTAAAAGACTTCCAGGGCATTTTGACATTCGCAACCACCACGCCAACCCCGCGGCCCAGGATGTTGACCGGATAGAAATCTTTGTAATCCATATCGGAAAGCTTGAGAATCCGGTGAACCTGCGGGTTTTCGGCGCCAAACAGAAGTGTATAACCATCGGACGGCCGGCTGTGAACGTACTGGGTTGAAATTGCGCCGGTTCCCCCCGGCTTGTTGATCAATACGATTTGTTTCCCGAGAAAGGGTTCCACATGGGGGGTTATGGCCCGGGTGACGTTATCGGTGGCACCGCCGGCACCCCACATAATCACACCCTGGAGGTCTTTTTCCGGATAATCTGCCGCATTAGCTGGTGAAAACAAACATACCGCGAGTACTGATACTATCAGAATTAAAAGTAGCCGTTTCATCTTTTGTCCTCCTTTTGTTTGGTGAAGGGTTAGTGGATTAATTGGCTTTCCAGCGGATGATGACAAGAACTGTCATTACAACAAATCCCTGCGCCTGTCCATACATCCAATTGAATTAAACACCGAGGACGTGCAAAATAATATCTGCAGGCCGGCCTCCCTCTTTGCAAAAATGCCCTTGGACCAAACAGAAAAACATAATTGACATCAGCGGTTGCGAATATGTTTTTGGCTTGCATTACCTGAAAAATAATGATTGAAACGGATATTAGATCAAAGAGGAGATAAGGAATGCAGGTTGACGGTACAACTAAAATTTACGGTATTATGGGAAAGCCGGTTTCACACAGCCTGAGTCCGGCCATGCACAATGCTGCCTTCCAGGCGAAAGGCCTAAACAAGGTTTATGTTGCCTTTGAGGTGACGGATGTTGCGCGTGCTTTGGATGGGTTTCGCGCTCTTGGCGTCGGCGGCGTCAGTGTTACCATACCGCACAAACAGGCGGTGATTCCGCATCTGGACGCCATTGACCCAGTGGCACAGAAAATCGGGGCGGTGAATACGCTAGTGATCGAAGACACGCATATCTGCGGTTATAATACCGATTGGATCGGTGCCAACCAAGCCTTGGAGATGATTGTCGACCTTCCGTCATCTGTGGTACTGGTGCTGGGGGCGGGAGGTGCGGCCCGAGCCATCGGATTCGGTTTGCAGGAAAAAGGCGCGACAGTGATTCTGGCCAACCGGACGGTCGCCAAAGGTCGGGCGCTCGCCAGAGATCTGAATTGCGAATTCTATCCCCTTGAAGATATGAAGGATTTGAAAGTTGATGTGCTGGTGAATGCCACTTCCGTCGGTATGGCGCCGAAAGTTGAGGCAACACCGGTGGCCAAAGCATTTTTGAAAAATGTTCCGGCCCTCATGGACAGCGTATACTCGCCGCTGGATACCCGGCTTTTAAAAGAAGCCAAACAGGTCGGATGCAAAACGGTTAACGGCACCTATATGCTTCTCTTCCAAGGTGTGGCCCAGTTTGAATTGTGGACCGGCCGTAAGGCACCGGTTGATGTTATGAGAAAAAAGCTGTTTTCCCAGCTTGACCGGAAATAGGTCACGATAGAACAAAATCTACGGAATTGGCAGATTTAACAGTTATTTCTATAATTTTCCAGATATTGCTTGGCGGTCTCTAAACAGCGTCGTGCGTGTCCCTCATATCCTAT
>JAAUYH010218794.1_pt1 | contig 10081 bp, 10 predicted proteins | sample 7278061 | NCBI WGS metagenome assembly JAAUYH01 (sample SAMN14350203, study PRJNA611818) | marine sediment metagenome | isolation source: surface marine sediment (0.6m) | place: French Polynesia: Moorea | collected 2018-08 | reverse complement strand
GAGCGATGCTTTACCGCAGACGCCGCAACTCGATGTCGTATAGAAATGGCGTTGCAGGCGAGCGGTGTCGACCGTGACGTCGTTTGCGAGCTCGACCCTGACGACGTTCCGGAGTCCGCTGTCGGGAGCAGGTTTGCCGCAGTACTCGATTGAAACGATGTCTTTGCTGTTGCGGATTATGGATTCGGAGACGAGGAAGCCCGCGGCGAGCTCGAAATCGGCACCTGGCGTCCGCATCGTGATCGACAGGCTCCTTGTCGCGCGCCCGTCAGGCACGGAGTAGCCGAGCCGAATCTCCAGCGGCTCTTCGATGGCAACGCTGTCGGCCAGCTGATCGAGGCGTGAGCCATTGACCTTGCTGACATCGACCGCAAGACTGCTCTGTGACATAGATGCTATCCCCGCGTCTCTATGACAATCGGCGCGCCGGGCGCACCGAATCCCAATTCTATCGCAGTGCGGGCCGTTTATCGGTGCCGGAGGCCCCAATCACCGTCGAAACCGGTACCTCGGTAATGGAATCCCGAAGACCCGCCAGTTCTGCGCTGTCGTTCAGGTAGACCGTGTCCCGCCGGACGGTGAGTCCCAGCTCATCAAAGGTCTTGCGGTAATCAGGAAAGCCCGGTGCGTCGGCGTAGCGACGGTACAACGGCATGAACAGCGGCTCGTCTACCAGCGTGTCGAGCTTTCGAAACAGCTCCTCCGCCGTCCAGACACGCGGTGACGGCAGACAGCACCGCTGCATATCATCGAGGACGTTGTCCAGCGATTTTGCCCCGCCGGACCGCCGCCTGAGCTCGACGTCGGCCTTCATGAACATCGCAGCGCCGCTCCAGTAAATCTTCATCAGCGATCCGCTTGCGCGGTTTCGTGACGCATTGTTCGGCGACAACTCCGGCCGCGATACACGGCCACGCTCGAAGCCTTCGTAGAGCTTCTGCCACGCCTTCTGCGCGTCGTAGATCCCGGCACGCGCGAGCAACACGTTCTGGTAGTACTGCGCAAAGCCCTCGGAGACCCAGCGTTGCCGGATCGTCACGTAGGGCAACATCAGGTGACTGAACTCATGCGTCGCGGTCCAGTCTTCGCGAAACTCGGCAATCGGTCGCCGGGTATTGACGAACAACTCGATCGACTCACCTCCATCGCGCAACACGCGGCCGAAAGTAACCGGAGAGATGCCCCAGCTATTCGTGGGGATGACGAGCACCTGCGGTGATGGGTTCGGGAAGCGGCCATAAGACAGTGTGATGTTTCTCGCCGTTTCGACCAGCCAACCTTCGAGGCCGTCAGAGTCAATTTCACGCCGTGGTTTCATGATTGCGATTCGCAGGCGGGTGTCGGCAACTTCCGGCTCCGCGGAGTAGAAGTCCCCAAATGCTGTCACCGCGCGCCCGCTGCCGGGTGACTCGCTCAGGCGGTAGCGACCCGTCCCGACCGGCTGCCAAGGCACCGAGACTCGCTCACCGTCTTCGACGTCGAAGCGGATGTCCAGGTCGGGACCGCCCCGCGGACGCCACAACCACAGTGACGCAGAGACAAGGACGTTGGTTTTCGAGAGCTGGGCGTTGCGCCTGTCGTCCTGCGCCGCGCGCCGAAGGTCGACGCGGTAACGCAGGCAACGAGTGCCGCGACCGGACAGGGTCATTCCCCACTGACTCCTGTTCAGGGAACGCCCTGCTTCGCAGTCTGAAGCGTCGAGCAGGTAGCGTGACGCGTTCCGGTCCCGGGCGCTTATTCGCCGTACAGGCTCGCTGAAGCGCGCCTCTACATCAATCGACGTGAGCTCGGGGTCGATCCGCACCGTGTATTGGTGCATGGTCTCGGCGGCCGCGTAAGCCGGCAAAAAACACAGCGTCCAAATGATAATGATTATCAACATTATTTGTTAATGATTTCAGTCATTTACCGTTCAGCTTCGACAGTTTATGATCGCGCCCAGCTCGTCCAGATTCCTATGTAAACACGGGTCTTCTGACCCGTATGACAAGATAATGAAGAGGAGAATCCCTTGAGTACACGTCGCCAGTTTATGAAATTGTCCGCCGCTGCTGCTGCCGGCTGCATGCTGCAACCGTCTCGCGAGGCCCTGGCAGGTGATATGCCGAAGCTTGCCGAGGACGATCCGACTGCGGTGGCCATGAAGTACGTGCATGACGCGAGCAAGGTCGATCCGGCCAGCCGTACGAACCCGGCCCCTGAGCAGAACTGCGCGAATTGCGCGCTGATCCAGGGTGCCGATGGTGATGAATGGCGTCCGTGCCCGATCTTCCCGGGCAAGGCTGTCGCAGCCGCCGGTTGGTGCTCGGTCTGGGCGCCAAAAGCGTAGCTCAACCGTAACCGCCAGAAAGAACGCCGGCCATGTGCCGGCGTTTTTTTTTGGGTTAACCGTGGCCGCTGCAACTGTTTCCAAAAGCCAGCCAAGTGGTGATAATCGGGCAGTGCCGGGCGCGAGGGGCGCCCGCCTGAATCCTGGGAATGACAATGTTTCAAGAGCTCCAAGCGGCACCGGCCGACGCTATCCTGAGCCTGATCGTCGAGTACAAGAACGACCCGCGCCCCGAAAAGATCGACCTGGGCGTCGGCGTATTCAAGACGGCCACCGGAGAAACGCCGGTGCTCGAGGCGGTCAAGGAGGCCGAGAAGCGCTTGTTGAAGGGCCAGTCGTCCAAGGCCTACATCGGCTCTGCCGGTGCGCAGGACTTCAATGTTGCGATGAGCGAGCTGACCTATGCGGATACGCTGGACGCCGACCGCGTGGCGTCACTGCAAACACCGGGCGGCTCGGGCTCGCTTCGCGTCGCTGCTGGCCTGATCCAGCGCTGCGGTGCCAGCAGCACCGTCTGGGTCGGTGAGCCCACCTGGGCGAATCACATCCCGCTGCTCGGCGGCGCAGGCCTCGAGCTGAAGATGCACGCTTACTACGACTCGAACACGCATAAGCTCCGCGAGGCCGACATGCTCGAGGCACTCAGCAACGCGCCCAGGGGAGACATGGTGTTGCTGCACGCGTGCTGCCACAACCCGTCCGGCATCGACCCTACCGAGGAGCAGTGGCGGGCCATCGCAGACGTCATTGTGGAGCGCGAGCTGGTGCCATTCATCGACATGGCCTACCAGGGCTTCGGCAGCGACCTGGACACCGACGCCTTCATGATTCGTCACCTGGCGGGGCGCGTTGAGGAGATGATCGTCTGCAACAGCTGCTCGAAGAACTTCGGCCTGTACCGCGACCGCGTCGGCGCGCTGTCCTTCCTGACAGCGAATTCGAAAACGCGCGACATCGTGCAGTCTCAGGCGAACAATGTCGTGCGGACCATGTACTCCATGCCGCCTGATCACGGCGCCGCGGTCGTTTCGATCATTCTCCACGACGAGGCGCTGCGCGCGCAGTGGGTCGAAGAGGTCGACGAGATGCGCGAGCGTATCTTCGATATGCGGACGCTTCTGGTCGATACCTTGCGCGACAAAGCCCCGGACCATAATTTTTCACATCTCGCCGTCGCGAAGGGCATGTTCTGTTTCTTAGGCATCACGGCCGAGCAGGTTGAAAAGCTCAAGAAAGAGCACGGCGTCTACATGGTGAACTCGAGCCGTATCAATGTCGCAGGCATTACCGCAGGCAACGTGGAGTACCTCGCGTCATCGATCGCCGCGGTGCTTTAAGGCTCAGAGCAGCAGGTAACTGTCCGTATCGATACCCAGCGTTTCGGTCTCGCCGGCATTGAGCTCGAGCACGAAGCGGACTGGCTCTACGGCTGCGACAGACTTCAATGACTGCGGCTCCGTGTCAGTCTCGATATTGGCGATCGTGCCGTCGCTTCTGATGAACAGCATGTCCAAGGGAATGAATGTGTTCTTCATCCACATCGACAGGTAATCGTCGCTGTCATAAATGAAGAGCATGCCGGTCATGCTCGGCAGGTCGCGCACGAACATCAGGCCGCGGCGGCGCTGGTCAAAGTTGGCGGCGACGTAGACCACGATGTTGTAGCAAGCCGGGGCCGTTGCGACGATGATGACGTTCGTCTTGCCGAAATACTCGTCGAGCGAAGCGCCTTCCTCCGCCACCGAGGCATAAGGAAACAGCAGGAAGAGCAACAGCAGCCTTCTCAAGACGCACTCCAGTCAATGCGTCCGGCGAAGACGATATCGCTGACGCTCATCGTTGCACTGCCATTTACTTCGTTAATCGGCGTAATGCAGTAAATCCGGCCGGCCACGGAGTCACCGTGTTCGCCTGCGGCTTCGTTCTGCTGAATGTCGGCCCAGCAGATATCGAAGTCGGGCGATGTGAAGAAACGCCCCTGGCCCTCTTCGATGACGGTCAGGCGTGTTGGCAGCTCGCTCCCGTCGCTGTCGCGCTCGAGGTCCGGAATCGCGGCAATAAGGACCAGCTGTCCGGTGCCGGCAGGGTGCGGCCCGGAGAACCGCAGGCGCGCCCCTTCGCCGTCGGGCCGCGGCATGCCCTCGCAGGCCATGTCCGACGAGCGCCACTTTATGTCGCCTTCGACAGCGCCATACAGTGTCGTCTCGAGCCGGCCGCCGTCGACGCAGCCCGCCACAACCACCTCCTCGACGGATTCCGGCGAGACGGACTCCGGCTCGGGCGCCGATGCTGCGCCGCAGCCCGAGGCGAGCGAGGCAAGCAAGATCGGCTGGAAACGCCCTATGCGGCGAAGAAACGGGTATTTTCCGGTAATTCGATGCAATCTATCGACTTCCGCGTGGTCACAGTTGAGATCTGAGTACAGCAACGACGGTCCGCTGGCGCCACTATCCGGCGACGAGTTGGACAGTCGGCGCATCATCACTAGAATGGCACGCCCTTGCAACACGGAGTACCCAATGAGCGTCGTAGAAAAATTCCAACAACTCGAGGCGCATGCGAGCAGTCTGATTGTCGGCCAGTCGCACCTGATCAACCGGATGCTGATTGCGCTCTTATGTGACGGTCACCTGCTGGTCGAGGGTGCGCCCGGGTTGGCCAAGACCCGCGCAATCAAGGTCTTGTCGGAGAGTATCGAGGGCGAGTTCCATCGCCTGCAGTTCACGCCGGACCTTTTGCCGGCTGATCTGACCGGCACGGATATCTACCGACCGCAGGAAGGTACGTTCGAGTTTCGCAAGGGCCCGTTGTTTCACAACCTGATACTGGCCGACGAGATCAACCGCGCGCCCGCCAAGGTGCAGTCGGCGCTGCTCGAGGCGATGGAGGAGCGGCAGATCACCGTAGGTGAGAAATCCTATCCACTGGACGATCTCTTCCTCGTCATGGCGACGCAGAACCCGATTGAGCAGGAAGGCACGTACCCGCTGCCTGAGGCGCAGCTGGACCGGTTCCTTCTGCATGTGCAAGTTGGCTACCCGACGCCTGAAGACGAACGCAAGATCCTGGTGCTGAATCGCGATGAGGCGAAGTCGTCGGAGCGAGATGCGTTCCAGCCGCCGGAATTGCTGTCCGTCGACTCCGTTATGGACGCCCGCCAGCAGATCCTGAACCTGCATCTCGCGGACGAGCTGGAGACCTACATCGTCAATATCGTCATCGCGACGCGAAACGCAGGCAGCATTGACGAAACGCTGGCGGGCCAGATCCAGTACGGTGCCAGCCCGCGTGCGAGCATCGGCATCGACCGTGCCGCGCGAGCTCACGCCTGGCTGGCCGGCCGTGACTACGTCGGGCCCGAGGACATCCAGGCTGTCGCTTTCGACGTGCTACGACACCGGCTTGTCCTAAGCTTCGAGGCCGAGGCCGATGGCGTGGAAGCCAACTCCGTTATCGAACGCATCCTCGACGGAGTCGGAGTACCGTAGTGACGCGGCTCGATCACATGCCGGAGGACGCATCACCGGTCAGCATCAGCCAGAGCGGGCTGATCCGGCTCAATGGTCCTGCGCGCGCGATCGCGCTGGACGTATTGCGGGTAAGCTCACTGCAGACCGGCGCCTACGTGTCGCATTTCCGCGGCCGCGGCATGGAATTTGACGAGTCCCGGCCCTACCAGCCGGGCGACGACCCGCGCAGCATCGACTGGCGCGTGACGGCCCGGAGCACCGAGGCGTATACCAAGTTGTTCCGCGAAGAACGCGAGCGGCCGGTATTCGTGGTTGTCGATCTGCGATCGTCGATGCACTTTGCGACACGAGGTTGTTTCAAGTCGGTCAATGCCTGTCGCGGCGCATCGTTGATCGCCTGGGCGGCGCATCATCGTGGCGACCGGCTGGGAGGCCTGATCTTCGGCGACAACGTGCACCGTGAATTGAAACCGCGACTCGGTCGCCAGGCCGCGCTGCACTTCCTGCACGAGCTGGTCGAGCACCCGGCCTGGAAAACGTCCGAAGAACCGTCCGGCGATCCACAACAGGCGCTCTCGTCGGCGATGGCGGCATTGCGGCGAGTCGTCCGGCCGGGCAGCCTCGTCGTTATTTTCAGCGACTTCATCGGCTTGAGTCGACAGGGGCAGTCCTATATTTCCGGCATCGCTCGCCACAATGAAGTGCTCGCCGTCAACGTCAGCGACCCGCTCGAACGGGAACTGCCGCCGCCCGGCCGATATCGATTGCTGGAAGGCGACGACGAACTGGCGATAGATACCGTCGCTCCCGCTGCGCGACGCGACTACGAGCAGGCTTACGAGGCCCGCACGAAGGAATTGGACGCGTTTTGCCAGCGTTACGGTGTGCACCTCCTGCCGTTGTCGACCCAGGACGACCCCGTGACCGCGCTGCAGACCGCGTTGGGCCGGAGGACGCATTGATGGATCCGTCGCAGATCCCGATCAGAGACTTGCACCTGCCCGCCGAGATCGGGTGGTGGCCGCTGGCGCCGGGCTGGTGGGGCGTGATCGCGATCATCATCGTGCTACTACTCGTTTTGCTCCGCGTTGCGTTACGCCATATCGCGGCGAACAGCGCGCGTCGCGTTGCGCTCAAGCAGGTCGAGCAGGCCCGGGCGGACTATGCGCAGGATCAGAATATTGTGAAGCTCGCCGCAAGGCTGTCGGAACTGCTGCGCCGCACGATGCTCGCGTATGCGCCTCGCAAGGATGTCGCCGGCCTGACCGGCCGCGACTGGGAAGCCTGGCTCGATACCGGCCTCGACCAGCCGCTGTTCACGCAGGGGTCCGGCAGCGAACTCAGTCGCTTGCCGTACCGTAACCCCGAGGGCGACTTCAGCGATGTGAACGTCGACGAGATGATCGGGGCCGTGCGCCAGCGCATTCGTACGCCGATCAGGAGCGTAAGCTGATGATCTCGTTGGCCTGGCCATGGGCGTTGCTGGCGTTGCCGCTGCCTTTTTTTGTCTGGAAGCTGATGTCCGAGTCCAACGTGACCGACGAGGCAGGCCTTCGCGTCCCGTCGCTCGCCCAGTTCTCGATGCTCAGGGGACGCAGCAAGGCTGAGCAGTTCCTGAACTGGCGCGTATGGGTGGCTGTGCTGGCGTGGATACTGCTGGTGCTCGCTGCGGCGCGGCCCGAGCGCATTGGCGATGAGCTCGACGTACCCGTATCCGGCCGCAACCTGATGCTCGCGGTCGACCTGTCGGGCAGCATGGACCAGAAAGACTTCGAACTCCGCAACCGGCGCGTCGATCGACTGACAGCGACCAAGGCTGTCGCGAGCGACTTTATTCGTCGTCGTGAAGGCGACCGCATTGGCCTGATCCTGTTCGGCGAGCGCGCCTACCTCCAGGTTCCGCTGACGCTGGACCGTGAGACAGTCAACGTCCTCTTGATGGAGGCGTTTATCGGGCTGGCCGGCGAGAAGACCGCTATCGGCGATGCCATCACGCTGGCCGTCAAGCGCGTCTATGACCAGCAGGCCGATGCCGGCGAGCAGGTACTCGTGTTGCTGACCGATGGCGCCAACACGGCTGGAGAGGTCCAGCCGCTAAAGGCTGCCGAACTGGCCAGCCAGATCGGCTTGCGGATCTACACGATCGGCATCGGCGCGGAGCAGCTCGAGGTGAACTCGCTGATCGGCGGTCGGCGACGTATCAACCCGTCGGCTGACCTCGACGAGGAAACGCTGACTCAGATAGCAGAGCTGACCGGTGGCCGCTATTTTCGGGCAACCGATACGGCGACGCTGCAGGACATCTATCGCCTGGTCGACGAGCTCGAGCCGGTCGAAGAACCGGAGGCCGGATTCCGGCCCGTCAAATCCCTGTATTTCTGGCCGCTGGGCGCCGCGATGGCGTTGGCGGGCCTGCTCTGCCTGACCAACCTGCTGCGCTCGCTTCGAGTGCGTCGAATTCGGGAGGCTGCGCGCGATGCTGTCTGACCTGAACTTCATCAGACCGGAGCTCTTGTGGGGCATCCCCGTCGTGATGGTCACCGCCTTCCTGCTCGCGCGGCGCCACCTGGCGGCGGGCAGCTGGATGGACGTGATCGACGAGCGCCTGGCACCGCACGTCCTGTCCGGCACGCAGCACCAGTCGTCGTCCCTGCCGTGGTGGTTGCTGGGAATCACCGGGTCACTCGCTTTCGTCGCGCTCGCCGGACCTGCCTGGGAGCGCGTGCAGCAACCGGTGTACCGGTCCGACCAGGCCATGGTCGTAGCGCTGGACCTGTCCCGGTCGATGGATGCGCAGGACGTCGCGCCCAGCCGACTTCTGCGGTCGAGACTGAAGATTCTGGACCTGCTCGAACGCCGTGCAACGGGCCAGACTGCCTTGGTTGTCTATTCGGCCAATGCCTTCACGGTAACGCCGCTGACGGACGACACTGACACGATCGCCGCACTCGTCAACAGTCTTGGCACCGACATCATGCCCAGTCGCGGCAGCTACCCGGTGGCTGCCATCGAAAAGGGGCAGCGATTGCTGGAACAGGCCGGCGTGTCGTATGGCGAGGTACTATTGATCACCGACGGCGGCACATCGCCGGCCGCAGAGCGTTACGCAAGGGAGCTGCTAGAGTCCGGATATACCCTGTCGATTCTCGGTGTCGGAACTCGCGAAGGCGCGCCGATACCACGGCAGAACGGCGGTTTCGTCACTGATGGTTCGGGCAATATCGCCGTGCCCAGGCTCGAGGAATCTGACCTGCGCAAGCTGGCAAGCGCGGGTGGCGGCCGGTACGCGACGCTGTCTGCGGATAGCCAGGACCTGGACTACCTGTTGTCGGGCGAAGTCACCGGCGATGTGGGTGCTGAGGGCAGTGCCGCGGATGAGTCATTGTCGACAGACCAGTGGCGCGAGGAAGGTCCGTGGCTCGTGCTGTTGATACTGCCGCTCGCGGCCCTTGCGTTCAGGCGCGGCTGGGTTCTTCTGTTGCTCGTGTTCGTACTTCCAGTCATGCCTGCGCAAGCCTCGGTATTTGATGATTTCAAGGCGTTGTTCCAGAACAACGATCAAAAGGGTCGTGCTGCGTTAGCTGATGGCGATCCGGAGCGAGCAGCTGAGCTATTCGAGGACCCGGATTGGCAAAACGTCGCGCTGTATCGCAAAGGCGACTTCAAAGAGGCAGCCGCCCGCTTCGCCGAGTCTGGCGATGCGCGCAATCTCTACAACCTCGGGAACTCAATGGCAAAGCTCGGCGAATTCGAATCCGCGCTGGATGCCTACGAGCAGGTACTGGAAATGGACCCGGCTGACGAGGACGCCGCCTACAACCGCGACCTGGTGCAGGAGTTGATGAACCAGCAGGAGCAACAGGAGCAACAACAGTCCGAGCAGGGCGAAGGCGACGGCGAAGAATCGGACAGCGAGAATTCCCAACAGAGCGAGCAGGAAGGCGAGCAGTCAGACGGTCAGTCCGACGGTGAGTCGCAGAACTCCGATGCCGAGCAGCAGGACCCGAACGAGGAAGACCTGGAGGCGTTGCAGGAGGAGCTGCAGCGGGCCGCCGAAGAGCAGCAGCAGTCCGAACAGCAACTGTCGGAGGCTGAGCTGACTAAGCTTCGATACGCGCAGGAGCAGGAGCAGGCGATGGAGCAATGGCTGCGTAGAATCCCGAACGACCCTGGCGGCTTGCTGCGGCGGAAGTTCCGCTATCAGTATCAGCGCGAGGGACAGGATCAGGACGGGAACAATTTGTGGCCCGACAATGAGGTACAGCCGTGGTGATTTGGCAAT
>JAAUYH010149058.1_pt1 | contig 10081 bp, 8 predicted proteins | sample 7278061 | NCBI WGS metagenome assembly JAAUYH01 (sample SAMN14350203, study PRJNA611818) | marine sediment metagenome | isolation source: surface marine sediment (0.6m) | place: French Polynesia: Moorea | collected 2018-08 | reverse complement strand
ACCTAAAGTTTGCAGGTATCTGTAGTGAATTCTAGTAGCCTAAATTAAGTGTTAGATTACCGATAGCATCATGATTACTGGCAGAATTCCCGAAATTACTATTAAATTCAGCGAGCAACCAGAATTACCCACTGAAGGAAAAAAGGTCACTTTAGAGATTCAAGGTGAAAACAACGTTACCGTTAAAGCTGAAGTTAACCGTAAAACGTTGAAAAAGCAGGTGGCTAAGATGGATGAATATGACGAGTGGGTTGGTGCGCTTTCAGGCAAGATTGCCCAGATTACCACTGAGGGAGTGATTGAACTCGAAGGGGCAGGACTACAAGTTTTTGAGAAGAAAAAGAAAGAACCCAAACCGACAGAATCAACGGCGGCTTGATAATTGGTGAAAGTATTGCGATCGCGACTCTAGCTTGGTTATTAAACGTTTGGGGATATATTTACTCTTTTTGACGCATGCGATCGCCCTACCGACCCCTCTCGTAGTAGGATAAAAAAATACAGTCCCCTCGTGGCTGGTCATTGGGAGTGACCGAAGCCGAAGAGAAGTAAGCAATTAGAATTACAGTTAGAGAAAAAAGTTTCATACCTACCCATCACACCAGGTTTTTCTAATGAGCAGCAAGTTATCAAAAGCAAACTTATATATAGGTTTGATTGCGTTATTGATTGGTACTGGAGTTACTCTGTTTGCCTTAATCAGAGGACAGGCACTTCAAGAAGTTACGATTATGGACTGGTTAACATTCAAACTTTACCGTCCTCTAGAAAGAGATAACCCGCTACCTGATTCTGTTCAAGAAAAACCTGGAAACCCAACATACAATCAACCAATAGTTATTCCTCAACCATCAATCAATCCTGATGGACATAATCAAGGACAAGATATAGGAGAAGTACTCCAACAGACAGGGGATTTTATTGATTGTTTAGATAGAAGAGAGAGTGTTTGTTCTGTTTATGGAAACGATCTTTAGATCATCGGCTAGATCGCCAAAGCTGAGCACGGGCGATCGCTTTAATTCAAGTATCAGCAAGTTCAAATGCAGCCATCACATGAGATGAATTAATAGAAATATCGGTTCTTGAAGTTGGAGCAATAAAAACTTTATGACTTTGAACATCTTGAGCAAAATTATGATTGTCTTGAAGCGTAGCATCTAGCCAAATATTGCCACTAGCATCTTGCTTGATACTGTTTATACATTGGATAGCGATAATATCACCTGTTATCATCAATAATCCAAAGACCCAGGTATCGCAAAGCATTCTGACAGTAAACCAAGCTGGTAACAGTTTGATATATTTTTCAATTTCGTATTCTCGCTCAAGTTCGGGGTATTCAATTTCATAATCTTGTTCGAGCTTTTTAACGTTATCATCCATTGTTCATTAAAGAGTGATGGGAGTCGTCAAAATGAAACCAAGTTTCTTGATATACCTTGCCATTCTTCTTGATTTTCCGCCAGTTAATTTAACCGCTTCCTGTTCCTTCCCTTACCAATTGACGTAGGAGTTTGCGTTCATACCCTCCGAGGAACGAGCAATCTTGATCAGGCGATCGCTCTATTTTCCCACGGGTGATCGCGCTTCGCTCATTCCTGAAATCCTTATAGGATAAACGTTTCAGTCTAGATTGTCTCGTAGGACAGCTTGGCTAGTTATAGCTCTAATGAAATGGTTCAGTAAAAATGCACCAAAAGTGCAACAAAAGAGCAATTTATTTGTGAGATAATAGATTATGGACAAGCCAAGATACAAGAGAAATACTCGGTAACTCCTAAGCCAAATCGAAATGCCAAATCCGATTTACATAAGGAATTAAAGTTATTCTGGCTTGTTTAAAAATTAATAATAAATTCCTAGACCAAACAAGTGCAACTTCGTTTCAATAGACTATGGTCTAGGTTTTTTCATGTCTAAATTCTTATAAAACTAAGATAGGATTTAATAAATCGGATTTGGCACCGATAAACTACGACACAAAAAAGGAGTTACTTTTTATGAATAAGAACGAGTTGGCAAACAGTTCGAGGGGTAATGCTTTGCTACTAGCATTACTAATAGCCTCTCTAGAACTAAGCATCACGATTGGAGAAATAGAGATTAGGCTCAATCCTAACGATTCACTAAATCTTCCATCAGTAATGGAAAAGGTGTTTACTGATTCAGAGTCACCATAGTTTCATAGGCTGATTAATACCATACCAATATCTTTATCAGGTATTAGTATGGTATCAAGAGAATTTTAAGAAATATTGTAGGAGTTTGAGAGCAATTAAGCAGAAAACCACGCTAAGGCTTCTACCACAAATAATTTAATTAGTTAATCCAATAGAATAATATTCAACAAATGGCGGATAGTAAGAGATTATCAATACCAGGTTGTGAACTAGTAAAACAAAAAAGATTAAATAAAGAATTAAAAATAAAAGATGTAGCTACTCAAGTTCACATCGGAGAAACAACTGTAAAGAGATTTTTCGGACGGACTGCTATTAGCAGTAGTCTTTTCATACTAATTTGTAATTTTCTTGAAGTTTCTTGGGAAGATGTGGAAGAAAAAAGCAGAGAACTAGATAGAGAAAAAGTTAGAGAAGAATTTGAGCGCGAATATAAAAAAAAATTAGAACATACAGAGCAAATTTACAGTGTAAAGATAGAATCTATAAGAGAGCAATTAGATATTTTTCGTAATCAGAATCAAGTTGATAAAAAATTAATTTTAAGTCTTATGGAAACGAATAACAAACAGAGTAAATCAATTGAAAGATATATAAAAATAATTACTAAACAGGAAAAAACTATTTCTATACATACAAAAACGATTGCTAATTTAGTAAAAACAATTGACAATAATGAATATATTGATGGGAAATACAAATACAATAACTCTAGTCCAAATAATAACGTAGATAGCCCAAACAACGTAACTATCAATATAAATAATTCAGGAACTGGAAGCGTAAGTATGGGAGATACTTTTAATACTGTTCATTATCACAAGCAGGATTTAGCTGAAGCAGCGGCAGAAATCCAAAGACTGTTAGAACAGCTTGAAAAAACTTACCCTACTAATAGTAACTACGAGACAACCTACCCTACTAATAGTAACTACGAGACAACCTACCCTACTAATAGTGCGTCTGAAAAGCTAGTACTGGCATCTCGTGCCCTTCAGCAGATTGAAAATCAACCTACTTTGAAGAAAAAAGTAATTAACGCCCTCAAAGGAGGTGGTGATTCTGCTTTTCAAGAAGCTATTAATCATCCCCTAGCAAGCATTTTAGTAGCAGCAATTCAAGGTTGGCTAATAAGCTAAGATGAGTGCGATCGCCAAAAATCAATTTCATTCAGCATCCTGCCATCCTTCGATAGTCGCCACCAAAATATTGACTAATGGATGATCTATCGCTTCTTTAAAGGCTTCTGTTCCTCCAGCTTTGAGAGCATTGATAACTTTGGTTTTCAGAGTCGGGTTATTCTCGATTCGGTCAACTGCTTCACCAACAACTACCATTTTTTCTTTGTTTGTTGATGTAGGGTTAGTTTTAGACAATTGTTCTAGAAGCTGCTGAATCTCTGTGGCTGCATCGGCTAGATTTTGCTGTTCTGCTTCGTTAATTTCTGCGGTGATTTTGACATTATCCTTAAACTGACCACCACTAACATGACCTATACCTAGTTTTCCACTTTGTTCGTAGTAAGTCTCTGCATTGATATTGCGATCGCCACTCATATTAACTTCTCCTTGATAGATTTCGGTATAATTTCCTTCTACATAGGTAGCATCGACAAAAACAAAATCATCTGTTTTTTCTGAAGCAATCTCGCTAATTCTTTTCTCAATAAAACTATTTACAACAGGTGGTAACTGATGGATATTTCCTGACCACAATTTTAAGTCTGTATCGTATCTATAATAATAATCATCTTTAAAATTTTCTCTAGCAATATTTTCAGAAACTTTAACCTGAATACAAACCCTTTCTCCTTTCTTTCCAAGAGCTACGATATCTAGAGGTTCATCGTAGTCCCTAGACATTTGCTGCAAAACAGTTAGTGCTAATCTAGGATTAATATCTTTCTCGTGATACAGTTCAACTGTTTCCAGGATGTACCTAACAAAAGTAACAAAGCCACCTGAAATAAACTTACCTCTAGGGGGCATTTGGTCACGCTTATCGCCATTAACCCATCTTAAATAAACGTAATCACAAATAATTCCATTAAGTTTAGTACTTTCGGTAATAACCCAATCTTGGATACAACTTCCAGTAAAATTAGCATTCCTCAAATCTGCTCTTTCAAAGTTAGCTCTTACTAATTTAGTTCTGGATAAATTAGCTCCTTGTAGATTTGCTTGATAAAAATCTGCATCAATAAAACTAGCATTCTCTAGATTAGCTTCCTGCAAATTAACGCCCCGTAAATCTAAACGATCAAAATTCTCATTTTGTCCTTCACAAGTGATTACTAATTGCCGTAATTTTTGATTTGAAAGATAAGTGATTCCAGGACGAACTAGGTCAAGTTTTTTGGCATTGTGCCAACAGCTACGGATAAGGGTAGCCTCCCTAAAGTCTGTGCTTTTGAGGGTGGCTTGAGTAAAATCAGCATCAGTTAAGTTAGCACCTCGAAAGCTAGTGCCCCCTGTAGCGGCAAAAGCAATGGCAATTAAACGAATAACACCAAATTTTGAATCTTCGACTAATACTCGCTCAGAAATATAGAAACTTAGCCACAAAATAGCTCCAGCTAAGACTCCAGCTAAAAATAAATCTCTAGATAGCTCTTTAGCTAAAACCACAGTCGTAGACCCGGTTAAAATTACAGCCAAAGTCTGAGCAAAAGTCCTAACCTCAGCTCCACCTGAAATTTCTGCTAGAGTAAACGCTAAAGCTCCGAAACCCGCTCCCGAACCAGTCAAGACCGCAGTTACAGACAAAACCCCAGCAACAGCTCTAACCACAGTTCCAGTTCCCTCTAGATTCTCAGTTACGTCAAAAACCCAGGTTAGAGCCAAAGCTATAGCTAAAATACCAGCGATAACTCCAGCTATGATTACTAAAGCTGGTGTAAATCCCTGCTTTTTGATGCCAATAAAGAAAATTGCCAATATTAAGTAGGTAATTAAACCAGGAAAGATACTGCCATGTCGTTGAATGAAGTTAGGACCTAGAGTCCCCGATGGAAAAATACCAGCCAGCCCAGATGCCAATCCTGATAGTATCGATATAGTTATTGAAATTATTACTAAACTAATTGCCCAACTTTGTTGCAGTCCAGCCTTAGACTCTCTGAAGGTGGTACCAGTCAAAATGGCATTAGTAAAGTTTGTACTCCTAATATTGGTTTGGCTGAAGTCTGCTCCACTGAAATCTGCCTCTGAAAGATCTTGCCCTTCAAGGGACTGACCTCTGAGATCGACATCACTAAAATTCCTTTCTCCTGCTGCATATCTCCTCAGCACTTCACTGGCTTTCATTCCTGGGCTGTTGGACTAGTTTTTATTAAATGTACTGGAATTGGGCTGTAATTGAAACAAAGAAGTATTATTTTTTCACTTCACTAGCGAATTCCCTCTTCTTCCGCCTCCGCAAAACCCTTAATATCTCTGCCACAGGGACTTTATCATTATCCATCTGCTCAATCAGACTCCGCATGGTCTTACATTCACTTTGACATCGAATTTATCTCCGCGATCGCTTTTTGGACAGAGGGCGATCGCTCATTGATGAACTTCTATCTGTCTTCCGCGATCAGTTTGAGAATTAATTTTTCTCAACAGAATTACCTCCAGATTGGTTGGCAGATAAACTCCGAAGATAATCCCTCAACTCAATTAACTGCTCAGTGGTCATGTCTTTTCGGCATTTGCATGAGTATTTTTTCTGTATATAGTTAATTGATTTTGATTTGCTCCAACCAATTCGTTTGACTTCTTTAGTCACCTGTTCTTTTAACTCTTTCTTGCTTGGTTGTTGGTTCGGCTCTGTTTGCTCTTGGTCGCTTTCATCAAACAAGTTAGTTTGTCTAGTTGCTTCCGCCGCATCTAGAGCTTGACATTCAGCAGGAGTAAGCAGATTAGACTTTAACCAATCAATTTCAGCTTTACTTACTTGACCTTGGGCATGGAGAGTAATTAACTCATTGTTGGTAGTGCAACCCCTCACTCTCTCTTTAACTTTGTTAGCTCGGTTTTTGAGAGTCCAAGTGTCTTGGCTCTGATAGGGGTAAGATTGCCAGTCGATTTCAGGCGTGACAGCCGACGTGACAGCTTCTGTGACCACCGACGTGACAGCCTCAATCTCTTGCTGCGATTGATTTGTGACCGCCGTGACAACTTGAGGTGAATTATTTAAAGGAATATTAGATTCAACTTCCTCGATTCCTGTGCCAATTGTCTGACTGTCACAAGAGGGGAAGAAGTTATTTTTATTTTTCTCGTTAGATTGAAAAAGGTTGTCACGGTTGTCACATTCTTTACTTGACAAGGTTTTTGGGTTGTCACCCAGGTTGTCACCCAGGTTGTCCCCTTGGTTGTCACGTTCTAATATTTCTTCTACAGTAGGTAGTTCTGACCAGGGCGTACGCAATCTCAATCCCTTGATTACTCGAACTGTTTTTCCCCCCATTCTGACCCTGGTTTTTTCTGCTTTCCAGCCCAGCGTACGGGTAACTAGCTCCAATAATTCGGCGGAGAAGTTCTGAGGAGATTTAGCAGAACGATTAGATTGTTGACAGTAGAGAGCATAGCTGCCGTATAAAGTAGAACGTCCTGCGTCGTAATCTTCATCCCGCAGCCACTCCTTACTGTTACTACCAATTGGAACGAGTGCAGTAGCATCTTCAATAACCCAGTCATTGACCCAGGCTGCTAATCCATCACTTCTAATTTGAGATTCCCAGACTGTAGTAGAGAGCGCTCCCTTACCCGTACCTTTAAACGTGGAGTTAATTTCTGCTGAAGAAATACTTAGCAAGTATTTAGTAAATGCTCCTAACTCCGATTCAAATTCTGCCATTAGATCTCGTTTTTTCGACCGAGGACATTGATAGTCAAAGGGAATCATACTGACGCGACGAGTCAGCCAACTACCGATGTTGGTATGGAACAGGGGAAAGTTACTAGTAACTACCGTCAGTCCAGAGAAAACAAACTCAAAGCCGTTCTCAAATAATCTCCGACCCGACAGTCTATCTTGACCTGTAAGCCGTTTGAAGTTACTCATCTTCTTAGGTGCTTTATCTTGGTCGGGTAAAACTACCAAGCGCTTGCCAAAGATGCGAGCTATTTCGTGTTTGTCTTCTAAGTCAGGTAAATTAAGCGTAGCAGTATTTTCTTCGCCAATAAGAGCCGTTAAAAGGGTGGTGAAGGTACTCTTACCACTACCACCCCCACCAATTAGGTGCAAGAATTTTTGCAGATCGTTACGACCCCGCAGTACTGCTGCGGCAAAACAAAGAAGTAACTGTTTGTGTTCGGCGTTGCCTTGAGTGGCCTCATCCAACCAGCGATCGATATTCCGCCAGCCTGTTTCGACGACGGTGTAATCTCTGGGCAATTGCCAAGTAAATCTAAATCCCGGGCTGTGGGGGTGCAGTTTATTGGTGGCTAATTCTAAAACTCCGTTGCGGAAAGGTAGATACTCGGTTGAGGATTTTTCATTCCACTTGCGAATAAATAACTCTCGCTCTAGGGCTCCCAAAATATTTTGGATATAGGCATTAGTTCCATAGCCGACGATATTCCTAGCTTTAAGAATGCAATGGATTTCTGCTGCCAAGTATTGTTTACTAACTATCGTCCAGATGCCTTCGGTTTCTAAACTGTAAGCCAACCAAGTTCTCAGCTCGTCACAATAAACCCAGCGCTCGCGATACTGTTCGGCTATTTGTGCGCCGATGATATCTGGTTTGGGTGGTTTCTTGTCAAAAGCATCTTGACCGTATAAGGTATGCCACTGCTCAAAGCTAACCGCTTGAGATAATAATTTCTGACGGAACTCTTCAATCCCGTTATTTTGAATATAATCGTCGATACCTTTGCCCTCCGATTCATCCCACTTAGGTAAAGTGTAAACGGGGACAGAGAATTTTTGCAGTTGATTCGCTAATTTAATTAATGCCTGGATTACCGATTTATTTGAATAGGTATCGGCATCAAAAGCCAAGATAAACCCAAATTCTTTCTTGGCAAGATTTTCTAGCTCTGGTACTAAATAACGTTTTCCTTGTGGATCGTCTTTGGTTGGAGTTAATCCCATCTCTACACCCAATAGGGCAATGGTAGGGATGTCATGGGAACAGGCGGCGATCGCTTTAAAGCCTCCCTCTGTTACCAGCAACATTGGATGTCCGTTGATTTGGTAGCACCGTTGTTTTAACTTGGACGTATCTAGCCAGTAATTTGAATCTGTAGGATGTTTGGGTAGCAGTGCGTCATATTCATCACCCGCGGCGGTGCGGTACTTGGGAGCTTTCTTGCCCTGCTTATCCGCCCAAGGTTTATCTGGTCTGTATTGATATTGACCGTTAGCACCTTCAATCAAGATTCCTGGTGATTTAGCAGTGTAATACAGTTTGTCAGTCGCTTCGGTGGTAGTCAGGGAAGAACAACCCGCTTCAATCCAATCCCTGTCTAAGCCTCTTTTGACGCAATATTCTTTGATGTGCTTGTTGAGTAGTTGGGATGAATCTTCTCGGATAGTAGATGGTGTAACTAGTCCATAGTCAGTGGGAGAAGTGTTTAAGATACTCATTCCGCACCTCCAGCAATATTTATTTTAAATCCTTGAAACTCAACTACAGCAATGGTTCTCACGGATGTCAGAACGATATTGTGTAGATTTTTACTTGTTCTGTTGGGAAAAAACTTCTTTTCAACCTTCATCTGTGGCATAATCTAATCAGCAAAGAAAAAAATTTCATAACAAACCGTGCCACCTCACTCAGTTGAGAAGGCGGTAGGTTTTAAAAGAGAGCAGTTGTCAAACCGGTCAAAGTTAGGGCAACTGTTTTTGCTTTTATATAGGGTTATTGTATAGCTTTATTTGCCCTTAACTAGTATTTGTCATAGATATTTTTTACAATTTGTTGATTTCAACGGATTTGGGTGATTTTTGACGCTGGATAAATGTAATCTAAATTACATGAATGTATCCTACGATACATTAAATCCCAATTTAGGCAATATGGCTGATTTTGAAATCAGTATTCTTACTCGATCGAGAGTTTTTTTAAACAGAAAGATAAACTTGGCTTAATCTATGGAGAGATGAAGAGAGGGGGGATTGGTAGGGCGTTCCTTACTGTAGTGAGCCTGTAATTACGATTGATCGCAACATCAATAATCTCAAGTTTTATCAGAGGCTACCGTCGATGAATAAAAGGGCTTTTGTCAGACCCCAGGCTTTTCCCATAGTTTGGTCTGCCCCCATCGAGCCATTTCGCTATCACCCCAAACTAGATGACGACCAGCAGATGCCCTGCTACTTTGTCCAGGTAAGAACGGTCTTCTCTGATGGTGGGTTTGAGGTAGTAGAAACAATTGAAGAGCCGACGTTAGAGATTCCCAAATATATTAAACCTGCGAAGAAAAAGAAAAATGCCTTGCCTCGAACACAGAGCGGCGTGGCTGACTCGAACGAAGGGATTTAACTAGAAAATGCTTTTAAATTACGTAGCAGTCGCAAATTTCATCTTCTACTCGAAGTATGAGCCGAGGTTGTGGCGCGATCGCCTGGGTATTAGTTGCCTCCGAAGCAGCAAAGTTTCTGATTCTGGTTTGATATCTCATTAGTTTATGAATGAGCAAATGGAATTAGATTTTGGTGTTGAGGGGCATTTATGGATAAGAGAAGATGCTGAAACTACAGCAGATACTGTTGTTGATTTGGCATCAATCTTAAAAGGTCGGCGACTGCTCCAGTATGGCGGGTTGATGCGAGACGCTAAGAAGCTGCTCAAGCTAAAGGATGGCGAGGACGAGGGTGCTGATTTAATCAATACCAGTGAAACTGAAACGGGTTGTAAGTGCCCTGTTTGTGCTGGGGATATGCACGAAACTGAATATCTT
>JAAUYH010126842.1_pt1 | contig 10081 bp, 4 predicted proteins | sample 7278061 | NCBI WGS metagenome assembly JAAUYH01 (sample SAMN14350203, study PRJNA611818) | marine sediment metagenome | isolation source: surface marine sediment (0.6m) | place: French Polynesia: Moorea | collected 2018-08 | reverse complement strand
TACTCGCTGTAGAACACAGACGTATAGACTACAAATAATGAGGAACTTCTCGTTGTCGTAACATATCATGTCCGAGGAATCTCAATCTTGTTCAGAGCATTGCTATATTCGACATGCTGAATTATAGTGTTGGTGATCTGCTAACATGAGATTTAAAAAATTTACGACCTCATACCCGATAAACAGCGAGTTCGACAGTCTGGAACAATTGTTTGCAGATGGTTCGCTGCCGAATAAAATCCTTACGAGATCGAGCCAATAAGCTATGGATTCTACACTCTTAGCTAATTAGTACCTCCCTCCCACGACTTTCATCGTTAACTAGTTACATTGCTTGGCTGGAAAATTGAAGAGGAGCGCCAACCTGTTGGAAAACATAATCTTCACGCAAGTAATTGAATCGTGGAAATGCATAATTAATGCGCATCTTTGTGTAGCTTTCTCCTGCTATGTTCTCAGCTTCAAAGAAATAAGGGCACATTACACGTTATTTAAATATCGCGCGCCGTACTATGAGACTTGAGCTATTCATGACAACACGATTGTTCTCCTTTGGGCGTTCCGTACTCCAAATTCTCAAATTTTGATTTCTCACAACACCATTGAGTCGAAAAATACATTCATCAGAGAAAACAATGAGAGATAAGAATTCATCGCATCCAACTGGATGCGCTTGACAATGCTTCGCAAATTCAACTCGCTTTTTCTAGTCACTTTCCCGAAAATCGTGATAGTTCTAGAGTTTGTAAGGAAATAAGAAAAGAGTTGGACGTAAGACGCGATATACCGTTGCTGCCGATATGTCCAGCGTCTGCGAAGCCTGCAGAATGCTTAGGTTAGGATAATTTTCGAACATATCTCTCAACTTTTCGACCGTTACTTGATCTGTTCTTGTTCTTACTTCATTTTTTCTGTGCTCGACATTTCCACTCTCACAGAAATATTGCTCCCACATTAATGTATCATTATGAGAGGGAAGAGATTTTTTTCATAACTCGACGCACGCAGCGCTGTATAGATGTTATAGCTCGACTTCGATGAAATTCAGACTGAATTTGAGTTTTTTTAGGACATTGAGCGCTATTTTGTGGCTGTCAGAGAAAAGAAGAGTTGTACACTTTGAATTCTATAAAGTATAGTAATGAACGTTCAACCTGTCGGAACATCAAGCATTTTATATGCTCAAGTAATGATAATGATAGATACTTTGTGTTCTTTTGGCGAAACAATAAAATTTCATTCAGCTCATGCCATTGAAAATCAGTGAAAACTTCATGATTCTGATCTTCTGCTAGTATTATAAACCAGTTAAGCGTTAGAAATGCCATTCGTTAGTGCTAAACATTTATGTGCATCTCTCCCGCATGATAACTATTTGTGTCATACAACTTAAATTTAAAGTAATAGAGGTTTTTACTTTTCGTACTTTTTGGAACGCCCTGTACTTTTTCTTTTATGTAGCCCCGCAAAGAGTTGTCACAAGGTGTTAAGTCTGGAGAGCGTGCCGGCCATGAGATTGGTCCACACCTACCTATCCATCGATTAGAGAGATTTCGATCCACATATTCTCGAAGTTCAAGGGAATAGTGCAATAGAGCACGATTCTGCTGGAAGATCATGTTTTCGGAATAGCTTTGGAGCTTGGGAAACAAAACAAAAAGTATCATTCTTTTGTACGTGCTATCCGCGACTTTTTTGTTCTCAAAAAATTTGGCTCTATTGCTTCATTTTCGGAAGAAACGCACCATATTATAACCGATGGAGAGTTGTTAAGTGTCTCGTACACCTGATTCGGGCGTTTAGTACCCCTGCTTCGGCAATTTTTCTCATTCACCTTTCCTAAAAGCGAAAACTTACATTCATCGGAGAAAACGATTCGTTCAAGATATCCAGAATCATACCTTAGCTTTCACTGGCATGGGCAAACAAAACGCGGTCTACTGCTTTCATTTTGTTCAATCAGTGCTGTGATTATTTAAAGTCTGTACAGATAAAGCCTCAACTCTCTACATATGACGTTGTATGCTGTTGAATGCGATACACCAGGTTGTGCTGCTGCTGCGCAGATGAATATTATAGAATCACGAATAAATAATTCTCCTATGTCATTTCGTAGCGCACTACCAAGTTTTGGGCGTCCATTGGCACCTCTATGATTACGCCATCCTATTGTTCGGTAGTCATCGCGCCATTGTCGTTTCGTGGAGTGAGCTGGGGGCCTTTTCGTATTAATCTTGGAACAACCATTGAAGATATTTTCGCAATAACCGTGAGCAAACCAAAGAAAAAACTGCGGTCTTTCACTTCGTTGAGATTGATGACCACTATTTCGTTTTCAAATATGCGTGACACCTACAAATCTAATACTCTTGAACCTTCGATTTCTAACAAAAAAATTCAAAATATTGAAATTTCCGTGAATCTTCGTACAGAATAAAACTGACCGACGGTGTTTAATATTTCGGCTCGTTGCACGATTCTTCATGTATACCTTCTGTTGCAAAACAATATATTTTGCTAAGGCACCTTTAAAAAAATTAAAGGCCCATTCAAAAAGGGCATACTTTCATTGGAATCTCAGTTTACCTTGTAGTCAGACTATGCTGTCCAAGTCCTGGGTTTACTGGTGATCTAGCTCTTGTTTTACAACAGCACGTTGGTGTAGAACATCCAGTAGACGAATCGGAGAATATTGACTGCACATTGATTTACGCATTATCAGTCGCCACTTTGTGACCCGTTGTAGACAAAACCAAATCAATGCATGAGAAAAGCTTTCTTTCTGTATAAATATCCACAGTGCATAGTAAAAAAAAGCAAGTACGAGCATTGATTTACAATTTGATTCTCACGCTTTAAAAGTTCCTGTTTGGCAGTAGCTAAAGCAAGTCAAACAAAATGTGCATTCAAGAACACTTTAGCGGCTTAAATTTTAATGCGAGGGATATCTTTCTTCAGTTTGCTGACAAACTAGGATATATTAATTACGCCGTTTCTTCAATGGTTGATGTTGAGTTACCAGCGTAATAATTTAAGAAAGCACAACAATGCCTGAAACTAGAGGGCCGAATGGATTTATAGAGACTGCACAGGCATGGTACCTGAAGTTGAAGGGAAATGAGCAGGTCAAAAACTGGATGCAGAAGCAATTAACAAATGAGCGAAGCTGTTGGGTGCCAATACTGTGATTGGATAGAGAAATAATTTGTTCCTTCCAATAAAATAATGTTTCAGTAGTCAACAGTTATTCTGTAAACGTACAAGTGGTATAAGGGCGTGTTCGTGATGAACATGCGTACACTTCTCCTTCACGCAAAGGAATTGAGTACGCTTGTGGGTATAAGATCGAGAGTTAGCAGTATTTCTGACTAACTAGGCACTGTAACCTCATACTGACATGAATTTCGTTAAGTGGATCCTTCAGCTTTCAATTTTCTTCCTTTAAAGCTATATTTCTCAAGAGTTTCTGGCATCTTATCTGACCGAAACGCAGTACGGCGACGTTAAAAGTGTTTTTGACATCCAACAAGTTATTTATCACCAATAGTCTCAACTAAAAATTGAACGAAGTAAGCATAGCAATGCATATGGAGAACTGTATTAAGAAATTATTGTGTATCGGTCCTCCAGATCTTTACCTGAAAGACTTTTCATCTTGATGTTTCTGCACTGGTGAGCATTGCGAGCTTCACTATCAAATAGCTTAAACGAGTCGAATTTTGGGATGTATAATTTCAGCAGAACAGGTGCTGGGGGTCAACAGAAAAGATGAGTTCACTCAAAGCTGGCAATACCATCGACCATATATTGCGTAGTTTACAATGACTTAGTTAAACCTGGCTGGCAGCGGGAAAAGAAATTCATCCTAATGTATACAGAACTACATGAATAGCAGCGTCAGGTCAAAAAGGAAAGGAACAAAAAACTGATGGGAATGTAACTTCATAGTGGCAGAACTAATTCCTCCAAACAATATCGAATCTCTAAATCATGTACTCAAGAGCCTAAAGTAAAGCTCGAAATACACTAAATTGGCGTCAGGTCATGCACATAATTCATTAGCTGTGAAGTAGCGAATAATCAAGCATAACTCACAGTGTATCGCAGCACGTACGGCAATGTACTTAAACGCTCGGCAGCATGATTTTGGGCGAGCTTCGGGTATAGTACATCAGCAGTACTCGTTTATCCATAATGAATAGCGCTTAGTATATGAAAAACCATATCCTAGTACTACAACTTAATTCAATGTATTCGAAGATTAATTCAAAAAAGAGTTCAGTTGATTTAGGCCGTCTTAAAAAAACTTCTGCACTACAAAAAATATATATATAAATGAAATTTTTGAGCGCAGTGTACGTGTTGAATTAGTGTGCAATTTTTCCAAGCAAACCGGGTGATGACTGGAAAATTTTGGACTCCCTAACACGAAAAATTACGACGTTTTGTAGCAAGTACATGAGCCGCTGGACTTTCGTTTTCTAACTTACTATATTATTTTTAGTTCAAGCGCACTTAAAATTGCAGAGCTTGCTCCGATTTTGGTTCGAGATCAAGCTTTACACACACTGATGAATGCAAGAAGTGAGTATTATAGATTTGAATTTAGGAATCAGAATAATCTTCCGTTTATCGCAGAATTTTGTGCCTTGGCGCGATCAAAAAGTAGCACAGAAGTGAGAAAAGCCGCCGCATCAGAAAAAAACAATAGAAATTCTGGGCATGTTTCATGAGATCCGGCTGTCGTTCCCGCGCCTATGCCTCAAGTTAAGATAGATTCTACACTTTACTGTTTTATCGCACTATTTTTCGCTACCGTCAACGATTGGGTATTTCACGAAACATGGGCCACCAGGTGTTTCGTAAAAATACCTGCTTTACCATTTTCGCTGCCACTGTTCCGCAATACCACTCGAGTCTAGACTAGAGTCTGAAAATATGATAGCCAAATAAGCATCCAAAAAGCGAAAAAAATCCGAATTTACGGCGTATATTGGTTGTCCTCAAGCCTCTATCCAAATTTTTCTGCAGGGTAAGTCAGTCGTAATGCCGAACTGCAATTTAAAATTACATCATAGGGCATTGATCCAACTGTCTAATTCAAAAATTGTATTGATAGAAGGGTAGACAATACGATACCTTCCTCTCAAGACATTTAACGCTGGATTGAACCTTTTCTGGGTCAACGTTTTTTTATAGAATTTCACAACAAACTTCCGTTTATTAGTGCAGGATGCGAAACATCACCGTCGGTACCAGGGTGAAATGGAATAGAAGTGAATTCAACGGAAATTGTAGACGCTGCTGGCTTCAGTTGAAGAGGTTCGAAATCAACTGGCATTTCCGAGCAGTCTGCTGATAAATGAATTTTTAAGCGCGAAAATTTCAAAGTTCAATAATGTTTCGAGCACTGTAGAATATGAAATTTTATTTTGAACACGTTGGCGGCCTAGCAAGTAAATATTTTCCGACAAACTGGGAGTCAAGCGTTATAATTCTGTATTACCTGCAAGCGGAGCAATACGTTTCATAACTCAGATATGATTCAGGTTCAACTGCAACTAATAATCTACATCGTGGGACAGAAAACATTAATCTGAAAGATCTAAATCACTGATCTTACATACTCTCTATAATTTACCGACGTTTCCGACCGTAGATAGAAACTGCCGTCCGGTATGGCAATTTGAAAGCTCTAAACTTTGTGAATAAACTCCTAGACGTTTCAAAAGTTGGTAAATCAACCGATTTATTCGTAAACTAGTTTTAGTGAACTCTTTTGTCATGAAAAATACCAAACGTACGGTGATTTTGCAAATTCATAAGTTCAACATTTGAACAACAAAAAACTAGAGCGATAGACCGCTCGAACTACACGTACATAGAAATTTGCGCCAAACCTACGACCGAAAGAACCATCGATGAACATTGACCGAAGCAGGAACGACAAACACCAAGTTCTGCAGTAAATATTAATTATTGCTCATTCAGTGAATTTCAACCAGTTCGAACTAAATTCAAGCGCTTTTAGATAAGCTGTGAACCTCTATTGTGCTTGATGTTCACCCCGACTAGGCCGTTCACGAACTCTATTAAATAGTCTCCGGCATAGAGCGACATTTGTAAAATGATAATCTGAGATTTGTGTTAAATTATACAGTTGTCATGAAGTCCATAAGGCATGCTGGACAACGGTGGTTCTTCCATCAAGTGAATTAAGTTGCTGTCGATATCATCTCTAGTCAGTGATCACTTGATCTGTCAAATGTTCGTTGTTTCCGAATACTCAATTATACTGGGTTCAAATGGATTTTGCCATAAAAAAATTTCAATTCCGTTAGAAGATTCCAGTCAGAATGAGAGTTCACTAATTCAGCTATTAAATTTCAGCCTTATGGTCCTCCACCTCACAACCATTACTCTGTCTATACTCACTTTCACTGCTCGGTAAAGCGAAATTTCCGTAACTCCGGTTGAACCTACATGCGCGACACAATAGGATGACGTTGTAGACGTTTTCTCAGTCAGATCAAAACTCACAATAGTTGCTCAATACCATCAGTTTAGTGAGCAAGTTAACTATCCCGTACGGCGAACAAGATGTCTACGGAACGTTTAGAGAAAAATCAAAAGGAAGATACTGGCAGATGATTTACCTAGTCCAGAACACGAGATTGGATCTACAGGGTATCATGAAGCACGGTCGTCGGATCGAAGCGTACAACACTGATTACGCTGTTGATGGTAACAGATGCTGAAAGATCGGCACGATTGCCGGGACCCTTCGAGTCGGTCCTTCAATAGGCCTGAATAGAGCAGATGAATGCTTGATAATGCGGCAAAAAGAATGATATCATGATTCCAATTGATTAACTGCAGTATGGGAAATTACTTGCTCAAATTGTTTATTCTGCTGTCAGAAGATTAACGCGAGAGGCCGCTTGCATAACGATAACCTGTGTAGGTGATTAAATAACATTTAAGCTGAAATCAATAAAAATCAGAAGGGATCTGAGAACCTAAAACGATGAAATGCATGCCAACTAGAATAATTCAGGAAACAAAAAGGATGTGTGCGAAGAGAGCTAGTATGCTAGCAGCTTCACAACAGAATGTCTTCTTAAATATGCTTTCCCTCTAATGTGCTCCAGCTCCCTACTTACTTTGACTTGCTGCAGTGCTTTGTCTGACCTCTGTTGATGCAGTTTTGTATGGTTTGCATCCAGTACTCGCTTTCAAACGGAGTACAAGAAGGTAAGTGAGATAATTGTCTTTCATAAGGAGAACGCTAAATCATTCATACTGGCGAAATTGATCTCTAAACTAAAGGTCAAGCAACACAATCAAAGCAAAATATTCTTTGTAAGTAATATAGTATTATTCCAGGGGTGTTTTTCTAGTACAATGAGGCCCACCAATGGATGCGCTTATTCAGATTTTAGGTCCTCGAATTCCACGAGATTTTTTGCGGTGTCCACGGCTTGCTCATACTCCAGAGAATGTGATAGTAGATCTTGCACCGATTCTGAAAATTCTGATTCTGCTTAAAATTTATTTTTTCAAGCACATATGCCGCTCATACTTAGACACTGGGGTTGCAATCTTTGTTTTTGATTCCAAAGATTCTGGCAAGCGTACGTGTTTCAAACTTTATTAAAGTACATTATTTTACCTTGAATTCGATCTTCTATATCGTATTCTGTTATACAGCTGCCTTCAGTTAGAGTGTAAGAATATCTGCGACTGGTTGAAACAAAATAGCACTTCAAACATTATCAGTTTGAGTTTATCTCGGCCAGCATTCCCAGACCAACGGAAGTGCAATGTTCTGATCGATCGCTCGCCGAATACAAAAAGACATGAATTGATTTTCTTTATAAAATGTTGTCACTCTATCATAGGAGGAAAATATTGAGGCTACACTAATGTGAACTTGGTAAAAATCGAAATGAAACAATGAAATTCATTTAATTCGTTCACAGGGAATCTCATCCGAATGATGCAAAAACTACATTGAATCTGCCTTGCTGATTAAACAGGTGCTGTTCATTTAGGGGCAAAAACATCGAGGAGCGGTACATATTACTTGTTATCTAAGTGATGTCACAAAAATCACATAATGCATATTATGTACTACTCCTCACTTTCCATCTTCCACGAAGCAATCATCAAGGAGCTACAGATGAGTATAGTAAATAAATTCGCGAACTCGCCAAAGAATTGAGCTGTTTCCTTTCGCTAACATATCGAAATTCGGAGAAAAAAACTTTCTCTATCAAGCTTGAAAAAAATGCAAATAAGAAAAATTCAGATTCTGTTCGGGTGCCCTCCATAATTTCTTGAACTCTTAGTGTCAGGTTGAGAAAATCAAAAATCAAATTTCTTCAATCATCTACCTGTAATGATGTACAAACCGAAAGTAAATTCGATCAGTCGTCGTTCAAAATCGTATTGTCAACGAAATACGTTGTTTTGAAATGGCAAACAAATGATAATAATATTCTTTGATTAACAAGATGGAAAGATGCAAGATATATTATGTTTAGAATACCATATGAACTTCTTAGCAGGTAAAAGCATGTAGAACTTCCATTTTTACAACAAAAATAGTAAAGAATATAATCCAAGTTTCGAAATAGTAATTTAATGGCGCGTAATTTGATTTTTTTGGTAATTAAAAATGGCAAGCTTACGCATTCCTATATAAAGCACGCCTTGAAATGAATCAGAAACTTTTCATCTAATCACCTATATAGGCGGAAGGGTAGAATTAAATCGAGCGCCAAAAAGTGATTGTATGAAGTGTAAGTACTTCTGTATAACTAAGAGAAGTTCATCGATGACTGTAGTGAAACCGCGCATGAACTGGATAAGATTGGCATCATATTTGTATGCGAAAGTATCATTGACACACTGCCAAATGTTTATCGCTTTTGGATAATCTGATTTTCAACGAGCATAATGGTAACGCCGCGCAGTTAAAACTCTACATTCTCACATAGGTCTTTAGCGTTGACTGCCATAACACGCATAGTAAAGTTGTAGAAATGTTTGCTTCGTACCTTCAAATCTACACCGTCAACTGTGACTCGCCCGCCGAATCAGAAATTCTATCTAACAATTTGACTTGAATTTCTAAGGCACAGAGTAACTACACTCTTCGACTGTATTATTAACTGTGCGCCCAGGAAGATACGAGCTAGGGCCAACATTCTCACTTGCAAAGACTGTTTGGCCCATTCCAAAAATTATTCCGGTATTGTGACGAATTTCTTTATTTCTGTTGCAGAAAGAGAGTAGCTGTTCGAGCCTTGGGATTGCGTGCAGTAGCTGTTAAGTGACGTTTAAACCGCACTGCTCCGGTTCCATCATTGTTGCTAGACGAATGTTGCCTAAGTCTTTACTTACAGCGTGTACTGTTTTAAAGCTGTGCATTGATATTTCCAATGTATAACATCTTTCCCAGCGAATCTGCACAAAATCCGACCAACACTGCACAATCTATTGTAGTAGAAGATTACAAAATACTGTTTGTAGTGAATGGACGTTAGCCTATCAACCTTCTTGGCCTGTTGAATAGGACCATTTTAATGCATGTAGCATCACCCTTGAGAATATGCTTGATTGGAGTACTTTCATGATCTGTTTTTTCAAGCATCCGTCTGTTCCCAAGAGTGGCCATTTTATTGTGATATTTCAGTTCTTCGACAGTTTAAATTCGATTCTATATTCATTGCATTGTTATATTTACACGTGCACGTCAATACTTATTATGACATGTTCTTTTTCGAACAAGTTCAATCTATGGACGAGACCTGGCTACCCTGATCCGGTGTTGATTCGATTAACCTTTAAAAAATAACAGTTTACACATATCCAGAAACAAATAGTTTGTTTTGCGAAATTCGAAATTCTCGAGAAAATAATGCAGAGAAACTATCCCTGAATGGAAGTCTTTATCCAGTCCGGATTGGTACTGGACTGTCGCCTGTCCGGCGAAGGTGACTGTAAAGGTAGTTAAAGCAGTAGAAACGAAAGTTGATTTACCGTTTGAATCCTGTATCTCGCATTTGGCTAGAAG
>JAAUYH010101586.1_pt1 | contig 10082 bp, 10 predicted proteins | sample 7278061 | NCBI WGS metagenome assembly JAAUYH01 (sample SAMN14350203, study PRJNA611818) | marine sediment metagenome | isolation source: surface marine sediment (0.6m) | place: French Polynesia: Moorea | collected 2018-08 | reverse complement strand
TTACATTCGTCTAAAATTTTGACTTTAACGCATGCGAAAACTCGACCTGAACACATTACATATTAGAAATTACTTCGATACAGTATTTGCAACAAATCTTGGCCATACTTCACAACTCGGATGTTTTATAATGCTCTGTGACGAAGATGACAATGCATGTATACTTCAATACGCGAGCTACAAGAGCTGAAGAGTAGCCAGCTCTGTTTTAGGAGCCGAAACTTACCCCTTAGCAATCGCCTGCGACTTCATTTACTGTACCAAAAAAACCTCGAGGCCATACTGGAACGTAATGTTCATTATACAGTGTTCATAGACTCTAAAATCTATTCAACGTGATCACTAAGTGTTCTGATACTGAAGAAGAGCGTTTAATGATTGATCTACAAGCTGTCAGGGATGATTTTTAATGACGCAAGATGTCCAATATTGGTTTCATACAAGGACCAAACATTCCTGCTTATGAAATGACCAAGCTAGGCAAGTGTGAACCGTTCATTTATTTATTAAGAACAGGGATGGCGAATTTCGAAGTGGAACAATGGGTTCTCAGGTTAGAAAAGGAAATAATTTGAGTGATCAACTATTAACAAACGATTATTTCCAAGAACTCAACCATTTTATCACAAATAATGTCACGAAAATTATTAAAGCACCAAAGACAATTAATTCAAAGACAAACGATAGCAGAACACAAAAAGAATTGGCTGAAATTAACTCTCACCGAGCATTCACGTTTCAAAATTCAAGAATTAATTATATTTCGAGTACACAAGAATGCTAATTGGCAAGTTAGAAAAACTCTAATTCAAACTGGCCAGCTGAAAATGAATAATGTACAGCAATGTACGAATTCCGATCTGGTACTGTAGCCTGTATCAATACGATCCAGTTATTGTGAACGAAAATGAATTTGTTGCACGTCACAAGACGTCCAAAAAAAGAGACAGAGCGAGTGTTGACAAATGAGACCCGAATCTTACATCACACTTCATTCCCTGTCTTTCCTGTAGAGAACTGGCTCTCCATACCGCATTATCGACATCGAAGGATCGTTACTTTCTACCTTGCCACGAGCCCTGCCTCAAGAAGTCAGGCTACCGATGCAAAGTCGCATGCCAGCTACCGCGTTTAGAATAGTATAAATGCCAGTTCTCAACGAGTAAGTAAAACACCATAACGAACAAGAAGAATTAACAACCCACCAAATACTTTGTCTAACTTGTTGAACCACGCTACATTAATCTATTAGTGCCTGTCCGTCTTTGATTTCGGTTTTTGAAGCGTGAAGTATCTGAGATCGGCGATTCTGATGATAGCAGGGACGCGAAGGGTTATTTGCGAGACGTTGAGTGTAAAATGGTGGTGCCCTTTCCAGTTCGTTCCCATCCTCGTTTATGGCACATTCATTAATAAATTTCTTTCCGTAGAATTGAATCATCCATGTTGAACAACCTCACGAAGCTTAGAAAGAGTACTGTACTGTTTGCTTTTAGATATTGAACTATTAGTTCTTGTAGGTTTCCTTGTAAAGTGTGGAGTTCATGAAATTGGGGATTCTGATGAAGAGTAGGATTGTTCGCGAAGCATTCAGTAGAAAATTCTGGAGCTGCATTCTGTTTGTTGTCTTGTTCCTTCTTTGATTATTCAACAGAGCAAGGAGATGTATATCAAGGTCTGCAAACAGGATAGATTGAGGTTAGCTGTTAAGAACGCAGAAACAATTTCTAATCCGTTGAAGTTTAGGAAGGTTTCGAAAACGATGAGACGCAAGAATCCAAACTCCCTTTACGCTTATGAAAAGAAACTAACAGTTCATGACACCATAAAGGGAACCTAGGGTTTTTGTGTTTGAGCCAATGAGCTATTTTATTGGACCACTGCAGAAAATTTCTTTGGGTAATACAGCACAGTGTTGGCTCCCTTTATGGTGTCGTGGACTGTAAATCTATTTTCCGAAACTAAGAAAAACTAATCGTCATTGTCTGGCTCAGTGGTTGAACACGGGTCTTCTTCCGATGTTTTGTATATGTCGACCACAGGTTCGGCAGCCCCATTAAATCGAGCAGTAATAAATCGCTCGTAAGAAGCGGAACCAGCGTAATGCACTGGGATCCCACTCGTGCCATCCTTTATCAAGGTGGCGGTGCTGTCATCGATAGTCATTGTTCCATACTTGCCCCATTGATCATGGTCATGCCCAGTTAGAACTGCTATAGCTTGATTCTTGAGTATCGATCTAGAGCCACTAGCACCGGCACGCTGCAAATACTTTTCCAATGCACGAACATAGTGAGGTACCAGAACGATAGATTTACCTGCAGCACTTTTAAGCTGTGATTCCAGCCATTCATAACCGTCGGTCATTTCATAAAATTCTGGATATCCAGAAATCGTTTCACAATTTGCTCCTGGGCAGTTTTCAGTTACACCGAAATGATGCACATATCTTGCCCCCTTCAAGGAAGGTGCCCAGTGCATGGCTATGAAAACGACCCCTTCGATCTCAAATGAATACATTAGCGAACCTCTCACAAACCTAGTCGTTACTCCTTGTACATTTACTTGAGCCTCCTGAAAATCGGCCGCCAAAAATCCAATGCCTGAATTTACGTTTGATAGAGAAACTATTTGGTCCTTGAGGAATGTGATCATTCTCGCCGAGTTAATCGCGCTAGGTATTTCGGTCTCATAGTAATCTGCCAACTGTTAGATTCAAATTGGTATAAGTGAGATCGCTAACGTACCGTGATTTCCGAGCAGAATGGCTTTTGGAACATTAGGCAATTCACCTAGGAATGTGTTGTACCTGGTCAATTGGTCCGAATCACCATTGTTAGTAAGGTCTCCACCATCAATAATCACAGAATAGCTATTCGATGAAGCCAATGTACGGGAGCAAGTTGCAAACCGTCCAACAGCCGCCTCCAAAATGTTGATGTTTTGTCCTTGGCCATCGTATTTCTCGAAGATACAAAATTCCCTCGGGCCATCTTTGCATGCCTTGTACCAGAACTGAACATCGGATATCATTTGGATGTTAAATGCGGAATAAGGCGCAGTAAAGGTGACTCCCGCGTTAGTTGCGATTGGAGACCAGTTAGCCACGTCTACACACCCGCTGCCATCACAGTATTGACTCGCACCACAACAGCATACTCCCGCGCATGACGGGCTTGGGCTCGGATTCGGCTGACATATGTCATCTTGATCACAATATTCGTCCTCTGTGCATAAACTACATTCAGAAACTGCCTCCGAGGGTGAAGGAGAAACAGAAGCTGATGCAGAAACAGCAGGTGACGCAGAAACAGAAGGAGTAGGAGTTGAGCCTTCACTAGTACTTGGAGATGGTATAGCGCTATTACTGGCAGTTATAGGGCCGCTCATAGCGCACATCTGATTCAAGAAGCTTTGAAAATCACTCCTCAATTCATTTTCATCCGTTGCATATCTCTCTACGATCAATCTTGTGTCCGCATCGAGAACATACTTCCTGTCTGACGGAAGCGAATTGAATTCACTTCCTGTTGGATTACCATCCGCTTGGTCCAGCAAAAACGAAGCGAACGAGTTATCGAATACATTCTGATTCGGTGTGAAGGGATTCGCACCAAACCGACCTAGCGAATGGCCTCCAATTGTGGCTGCCACTGCTTGGTCCACCGAAAATCCTTTCAATGTAAAGATCTCCAGTAGTCGTTCAATGAGACTGTCTCTCTCAGCTAGTTGACCGGTAGGATTCACAAGATCCGGAATATCAACCGTACCCAAAGGACAGCTAACGCTCGGACCCCCAGATACCTCCATAGATACTTCAATTCCCAACTTTATAGCATCAGCAAAAGAAACGCACGACCCGGACGTTAGTCTAGTAAGCAGATTTACTGCTGTCGTCAGTCGCCTGTTTTCGTCCCGATCCATTTCATTCGCCAAACTTCCATCACATGCGCCAGGAATGCAATCATGGAAGCCTGCTCTCAGTAGTCGAGCCGGCCATTCTTCATCAGTTTGCGCTTCAGCAGTGATTGCTTGCTTCACACTAGCATATTCTGCATCAGGGCACACCGATGCGCTTGGTGTACTCGTAGGTGTTGTACTGCTACCTGCGGAAGAGCTAGGCGAAGCGCTTGGTGTACTCGTAGGTGTTGTGCTGCTGCCTGCCGAAGAGCTAGCCGAAGCACTAGGAGAAGCGCTGCTTCCCGATGAAGCACTTGGGGTAGCAGGGGAACTCGGTGAAGAGCTTGACAACGGTTCAGGATCCGGCGTCGTTGAAGAAGTACCAGACTTAGAACTCGTAGGTGATGGGGTTGAAGAAGCTCTAGCAGAAGAAGTGGTAGATGTAGACGGAGTTATACTAGCCGATGCAGAAGAGCTCGGTGAAACGGATGGGGTTGGCGATAGAGACGCTGAGGAAGACGGAGAGGGCGTTATAAACGGGAGCGGTTCATCAAGAATCGATGGCACCGGAAAGTTACTTCCTGCGGCACGCCTGGCGCGTCGTCTTTCTCTGTCAAACCGGCGTTGTATCCTGTCGAACCTGTTCGGCTGTCCACCACCACCACCGAAAAAGTTACCTAACCCATCAAATTGGGCGCTACATACCGAAAATGTAAAATGTAGCGTGACTAGAGCAGCAACTAGTCGAAAGCCCATCTCTACTCAAACGAGCGTTATTCAAGGAATCCCCGTGCTGTCTCCGAGACATGGCTATTAAAGTACGTGCACTTTAAAGAGTGCAGCGACATTGAAGAAGTCAGGGAAAAAACGACATTTACAGAAATCAAAGATGTTACGTTACAAAAAATACGGTACTCCACCAAAACTTGTACCTTGTGCGGCACAGGGCGAGTACTAGAAACGATATCAAATCAAAAACTCAACTAAGTTTTCACCATTATTCACATCTAACATTTCTGTTGCCCATTAGAAACCCTTGAGAACCTCGAACAAAATTTACTCAATTCTATTTACAGGTTTTGTTGTACTGTACTCTTGTTCTGTCTACTTGGAAGATAAGGTAAGCATCATTCACGTTAGTAGCGGTCCATTACGAACAGCTACCATACTGTAGATATTACTATTATGAATTGTTGTATCATACATTTCTACCTGTACGAGATAAACGAGCGTAAAGTACTAAGCGAGGACAATGTTGATTTCGACTCTCCGAATCTATGTCAAAGCAATCAAATCTCCACTTGAATTAGTTTTAGTTCTACGATACAGTATAACAATAACAAAGAGGGAGCATCAAAATGAACGCAAGCCATTTGACCCAAACACTGGACTGGTAAGCGAGCAGTTCTCATGTATGAAGTGATTTGGGCAATGTTCGCTGTACCGTAGTCAGGAGGGCGGCGGACATAAGTATTGAGGAAACTGAGGAAGCGAATTGCGATAAAGCCACAAACAGTACGGTAGTGTTATTAAATCAGGCAATGCACCTATGGCTTCGTAGTACAGACATTAACATCGGTCGCGCAATTGGTACAGAGCACAATTCCCGAATATGCAGAATACGCCGCTCTACTTTCGAACAACCTCAGACCGGAGCATGGCGAACACTCGCACTTGCACCACCCATACCGCGCTACAGTCACAAGTAATGGCACACTAGTACAAATCAAAAAGCAGTGCCAAGTTTACATCAGCGCTTGCCCTTGCGTTTCCGTTTCCCCGCCGGTTTCGCGTTCGCATTCGCCTTGGCCGCGGCGGCCTTGGCCTTATCGCGGACCTTGGGCACGCTCTTCGCGACCGTCGCATACAACACTTTTCCTACACAACTGTTAGTGACCACCTACAACGCGGGGATGCACGCGAGCGCGCACGTACTGTTGGGGATGTCGGTATTCAGGGGTTTGCCAAGTTGATCGAAAAGACACACACGGATTCGGCCACGGACCCAATAATCACGACAATACGCCTTGTCCAACTCGATACAAGTTTTGAGTCCTGTTTGTTTAGCACATTCGAAGATTTCCATCGCGTTCGGCTTCGACACACACTTGTCGACCGCGATTTTCCGCCCATCCGAGATCTTCCGCGTACTGTCGATGTACGGCGGATAAATCACCACCCATCGACTATCGTCCACGTCGTCGCCGTATACGCCACCGAATATCTTGGTCGGCGCCGCCATGGTTGCTGCGTTACCCAAGCGACTATTGCACCTACGACCCAAGCCAAGCATAGACAACCATCAAGATATGATAAACAGCTGGAGATCAATCAACTTGACGCATACCATATGCATCCGCCGACACACCCTACCACTTCTATTCCACAACTCGCACACCTCCCGAGTTGAACCAAACACGCCCGCACGCCTCGCCACAGCCACACCGGAACTGGCGGCTTACGCGGAAAAAAGGGCGTCCCAAACCTTGCGGTTTTCCGGGGACACAACGGTGCTCGACGCAAATCTGGGCAGTTTCATCGCCTCCAGCAACGACGGCGCATGCAGTCGAACCGCGAGCTTCTCTTGCTTGCTAGCCGCCGCACCCACATAGAAGAAGCACTTCCCATCGACTTCTACCGCCCACACGTCGTCCGCCGTGACACTGCTAGCAGACAGGACTTCCGCCTCGGTTTCGACGCGCAACAACTTGAGCGTGCCGTCGGTGTCGGTGATTTTGTACAGCGACTTGGGCATTGTCGCATCCACATCATCGTCGAGTGGGGTGACGGCGCACGACTCCTCCGACCTGGCCAACGAGGACGGCGCAGGCCCGCCAATCGCGGTCCAAAAATCGGCCCAACCCAGCAATTCCTCTTCACCATCAATCACCACAAGGTCGACGTCCTCTCGCTCCGCCTTGAACTCCTGCTGCACGATTTCCATCGCACGACGACGCTCGAACGGCGAAGCGTGTGGCGCGTTAAACTGGTACACCTTGGTGCCGAGATCCAACAGAAACACGTCCGAGTTGTTGAGCATTTCGGGGTCCATGTCGATTTGCTTCACACGAACAGATTTGCCCGAGGTGCTCATGCGTAGTAATCGCGGCTTGTACAGCTCCGGTTCCACGGTCTTGAAGCCGGAGTCTATGCCGCCCTTGAGGTATACCACCGACTTGAAGTAACTGTGAAACAATGCGGTCTCCTCATCCTGCGTCTCACGATATTGCACAGGCTATCACACACACAACGTTAGTAACCACAAGTCGAAAACAGTACCTGACACTTACCTTCTGTCCCAACAAATCGTCCAACACCACCGCGTAATACGCCACCGCGCCGTTCTCGTCCTGTGTCGCGTCGTCCCCAATCCAGTAATGCAGGTTGTACGACTTCACTCCGTCCTCGTCCTCGGCAGTGTACAGCACCAGGTAAGCATCGCCCGAGTACAACGACAGGGTGCCGGCTTTCAGCGCGCCGATACGCTCCAGCTCGAACTTCTCCACGCGCCACACCTCCACGCCCGGCTCCTCGCCGACGCCGCCGAACGAGTCCTCCGTCAGCGCGGCCTCCGCGCGCAGCTTCAGGTCATCGACGGACCCAATGCCCCCGATGTTGGTCAGCTTCCATTCGTCCTCGCCCTCGGCCTCCATCTTGGGGAATCGCCGCTTCGGTTCCACGCGAGCGAACGTCCGAGTCGATGCCATCGTTGCACGTTTGCGTCAGGTGGGCAACCTGTAAGGTGGCACTCTCTGTTGGGCGCGATGGTAGGCTACGCAATACACGTGTGGACGTAGGAATAAGTATTTGGCTGTAACTTAAAGTTGCTAGCAAATTATCGCCCTTTTCTTTATTTAGCTTTTGCGTCAGGATGTGCGCCCTGCTGGGGTTTATCGGCGTTGCCTTCTGAAAGTCTCACGTTTCGTATTCCGGGATTCTTCCATCTCAACTTTGCATTGTCGTATCGCGTGTATTTGGCTCGGGGTAACTAGGGGAGGGTGTTATCGAATCGTAGGCGGGTGCGCTGGAACTAGCTTGAATCAGTGAATCGGCGGTGCCACAGTACGGATAACATGACCATTTACAAGTGTATGGACAAAACTGTCGAGCTTTACGAAAAGGAGCCCTAACTGCGGCGCAGGACGCCACTCGACCGGGCTCGCAGATATGAACCACCGACGTCATGCACCGCGACAATCCTATGTTGCGGGCGTTGTAGTGTTGGGGGTATTGCCTTGGTCTGGCATCAGAGAGAGTGTAGATTCCTCCTCATCCCTAGCGATTTCGTACGCATCATCTTCCACCACGCGAAAGCCGACACCACTCCCCAGGGGGTCGTCCTGAACCTTTTGCATGTGATGGTCTGCGCCCTCCTCGAAGTAGCCCCCGCGTCGCCCAGTTATTCGCTTGCACAGACTGGAAGGCGCGAGCTCGGCACCGATGATTGCCAGGATGGATAGCGCGAGACAGGCGTGGATCGCTGCGGCTGGCATGGCGGATATGTCAAACACGTAGATGCTGTGATGGCACGTGTACGCGGCAACGCAGAACACGGTGAAGGCGACGACGCGATGTGCGCCGGTCCACACCGAGCGCGAGGTGCCCGCGTCGACGGAAGGTCGCATCGCACCAACAGTGACTTGTATCAGGGACAGTAATAACACAACAGACCCAAGCACGGCGTGAGTGGGTGGGGTGTTGTGTTCGTATGCAACTGCGAGCAGCCACGCTTGTACGGTGAGCGCCACAACGGACAGCATCACAACGCGATGGCCTCGAAACACGTCATCCCCGCCCGCACGCCGGGTCGCTCGCATCCACGCGAACCCCAAGGGCGCCAGCACGCACCAGGCCAGCGAAGCCGACACCGCGTGCCACACGAATATTGTTCCATAGCGCTCCACAAATGAATGCCCTGGTCCCGACGCGGCACCCGTCGGGTCATGCATGTTTCAACCGCGCGCGTCGCTCCAAAGTGCACCGTCGCTGGTGTGCACGAAGACGTAGAAACGGGTGTACGAATGCCCAAGGCGGTACTCGGCGCGTTCGCAGGATGGCCAGGGTATGTCAGAGTGTGAACAAAGGACCGTTTTCGCGTGGCCCTTCTTCCTCTACCTGCTGTGCTCCCATGTATACTGTACGTACAAGTAGCTGTCTTCGTGACTGTAAACTAAATTACAGTGTGCTACTTCGATACCCTATATGCCGTTTCATCGTTGATTTCTTTTCTTATTCGAGCACACGCAATCGCATCCACCTGCAAAGCACCATGCTATAGTACACGGTTAGGAATTCGTGACGATGCTGTATCGTAAACCACCGATCGTCATCATAAAGTTGATGACATCTTTCATATTGATGACCTCATCAATGCTCGATTTCGTAACCCGCAAAACTTGTTTTGTTCTCCTGGACCAAATCTGCTCTGCGTTCCTAACCGGTGGTACCTCGATTAACTCTTCATCGAAAAAACCTCCTAATCCAAGACATGGCTGCGGTTTCATGATTCTCATGCAGCACCGCACAAACCAAAAACCGAGTCATTCGTGTTCCAGTCATTTTCTCAGCGAATCAACAACCAGCACCAGAAAACATTTCCAGTCTAGAAATCTAGGAGGCGGCTACACTGAGCGAAATTCAAATGCCGCCGGCTGCACAAAGTTCATCGTAGCTCCAATTCGCTATTCAGTTTCACAAGAATTGCCAAGTAAAAAATGTGATGTTCGACCAGTGCTCAAGTTTGGATTATTCCTCTTCTAAGAAAATGCATCCCAATTTGGCAAAAAACAATTTGCGACGGCATACCTGGGGTCTTATCAATAATCTTTTGAGGGACAGTATTCTTAATTAAAAATGAGTCCATTCGATTTGTATTCGATAATAGCACCATTAAAAATTACAGAGGATATTTGCAATCAATCTTCATTCTTATTTCAGCTTACATCCAATGAATTCATTTCTCATCAACGTGTAGTATAATACTATCATCACAATCACCCGACATTTGATCATTTTCCTGGATATCGAATCGCATCTTTGTTAATTTCCAATTAGCATCTCATAAGAAAGAACAATACGTCAGTGAGCATGGGATTTGGCTAGACCTTATTAATGTTTCGCGGAAAGCTAAATTACCCTCATCTGGATATTTAGAGTGTGTTTGAAGTTGCCGAAACAATTGT
>JAAUYH010244602.1_pt1 | contig 10083 bp, 10 predicted proteins | sample 7278061 | NCBI WGS metagenome assembly JAAUYH01 (sample SAMN14350203, study PRJNA611818) | marine sediment metagenome | isolation source: surface marine sediment (0.6m) | place: French Polynesia: Moorea | collected 2018-08 | reverse complement strand
CAGCGACTTCTTGAATTAATCTTGCGCCAGTATTTTCTAGAGGATCTTCTAATTCAATTTCTTTGGCAACAGTAATCCCATCTTTGACAATTTGGGGTGCGCCAAATTGCTTTTCTAACAGTACATTACGACCTTTAGGGCCCAGGGTAACTTTAACCGCATTGGCTAGAGCGTTAACCCCTCTTTCCAAAGCTCTGCGAGATTTTTCATCGAAAGAAACAATCTTTGCCATAGGATATAGTTCTAAAATTGGTGATTGTGTCCATATGCAAATTTAGCACTCTTAAGGGGAGACTGCTAATTTTCTCATTTTTGATTTTTGTATTAGATACTAGTTATAGAATGTTGCTGAAATTTTCTGGTTGATTTTTACAGTCAATTTACAAAATTTATTTACAATGGGATGACAGAAAGTCACTTTTTTTGTAAAGAGTGTACATTGCCAAGCCATTTTTGCTGATACAGAGATTTATTAAATATGGAACTGCTTTATCAATATGCTTGGCTGATTCCCGTTTTGCCTCTTTTAGGAGCAACTTTCCTCGGAATTGGTCTTATTTCTTTGAACAAGGCAACTAATAGCCTTAGAAAAACTCTTTCCTTTTTTATTGTTTTTATTGCTGGTACTGCAATGGTGCTGTCCTTTGGCATCTTCTGGAGTCAGATACACGGACATGAAACCTACACTCGTACTATTGAGTGGGCATCAGCAGGAGATTTTCATCTCCAAATGGGTTATATCATTGACAATCTGACTTCTTTGATGCTAGTGGTCGTTACGACAGTAGCTTTTTTGGTGATGATCTATACTGATGGCTACATGGCTCACGATCCAGGCTATGTAAGATTTTATGCTTACTTGAGCATCTTTAGTTCTTCTATGTTGGGGCTGGTTATCAGCCCTAATTTAGTACAGATTTACATATTCTGGGAACTAGTGGGGATGTGTTCTTACCTCCTGGTTGGTTTCTGGTATGAGCGTAAAGCTGCTGCTGAAGCCTGTCAAAAAGCTTTTGTCACTAACCGTGTAGGGGATTTTGGCTTACTGTTAGGGATGCTAGGGCTATATTGGGCAACTGGTAGTTTCGACTTTGGCATTATTGGAGAAAGACTGCAAGAATTAACCGCATCTGGGGCATTATCCGCCGGATTAGCGACTCTATTTGCGATTTTGGTCTTTTTAGGTCCTGTTGCCAAATCTGCTCAAGTCCCCCTCCATGTATGGCTTCCTGATGCGATGGAAGGTCCTACACCAATCTCCGCCTTAATTCACGCTGCGACAATGGTAGCTGCTGGGGTATTTTTAATTGCTCGTATGTACCCCATTCTAGAGTCTGTACCCATAGCAATGACTATTATTGCTTGTACTGGCGCAGTTACAGCTTTCACAGGTGCTACTATTGCCCTAACCCAAAATGACATCAAAAAAGGTCTAGCTTATTCCACCATGTCTCAATTAGGTTATATGGTGATGGCAATGGGTTTAGGCTCTTACAGTGCAGGTTTGTTTCACCTCATGACCCACGCTTACTTTAAAGCAATGCTATTCCTATGTTCTGGGTCAGTAATTCATGGTATGGAAGCAGTAGTAGGACATAATCCTGTATTAGCTCAAGATATGCGGTTGATGGGAGGATTACGGAAATATATGCCCGTCACTGCCTATACTTTCTTAATTGGTAATCTAGCTATTTGTGGTATTTTTCCTTTTTCGGGTTTTTGGTCAAAAGATGAAATCCTCGGACAAGCTTTCCAAGCTAATCCAGTTTTATGGTTTGTAGGTTGGTTAACTGCTGGTTTAACGGCTTTCTATATGTTCCGTATGTACTTTATGACCTTTGAAGGTGAGTTTCGCGGTAACGATACTGAAATTCGCCAACAACTGTTAACAGCTTCAGGAGTCGCTTTTGGTCCTGGAGCAATGGATAGTAAAGAAGCAGAAACTCACGGACATAGTGATTCTCCCCATGAATCCCCTCTAAATATGGCATTACCTTTGGTTTTACTCGCTATACCTTCTTTTGCTGTAGGTTTAGTGGGTATGCCTTGGTCAAACTATTTTGAAGAATTTATCCACGCACCAGGAGCGATAATCTCAGAAGAACCCTTTGAGTTAAATGAATTCCTGATTATGGCAGGATTATCAATTGCGATCGCTGTTACAGGAATCATCGTCGCTACACTCATGTACCGATTGAAAAAAATCGATCCCAATGCTCTCGCCAAAAAATATCCTACTCTTTATCAGCTATCTCTCAACAAGTGGTACTTCGACGATATCTACGACAAATTTTTTGTGGTTGGTTCTCGCCGTTTAGCAAGACAAATCATGGAAGTAGATTATCGGGTTGTAGATGGTGCAGTAAACCTCACTGGTTTAGCAACCTTACTTAGTGGAGAAGGATTAAAATACTTAGAAACAGGACGCGCCCAATTCTATGCTCTTATTGTATTTGCAGCAGTTTTAGGCTTTGTTTTGGTGTTTAGTGTAACTTAATTACTTCAATTTTAAGTAGGGTGGGGGGGATATGCCCTGCCTTACTTTTTTATAACTGAATTAAAATATTGAATGCTAACTTAATCAAAGGTGAATTTTGCCAAAGCTTCGGATTCGTCAACACGTTAACCCGTTAAGGACTAGATATAAAGATACTGTTACTATTCCTAATTGGGAAGATATTTATCAAAATTATCATCTACCTCTACATTTAGATATTGGCTGCGCTAGAGGAGAATTCTTACTTCAGATGGCGCAATTACAACCAGAAACTAATTTTCTAGGTGTAGAAATACGTCAACCCTTGGTCATCGAAGCTAACAAAGAAAAAACTGAACTAGGCTTAACTAATCTCCATTATTTATTCTGTAATATTAATTACGTTGCTGAAGATTTATTAAAATCATTACCTCCACTTCATTCGGTTACAATTCAATTTCCCGATCCTTGGTTCAAGCGCAAACATAGAAAACGGAGAGTGGTTCAACCAGAATTAGTTAAAATTTTAGTTGATTATTTAGTTGAGAACGGTACTGTTTTTTTACAATCTGATATTGAAGATGTCATTAGGGAAATGCGCGATCGCTTCTGTCTCCATCCTTGTTTAGTTCAGCAACATGAAGAAACTTGGTTAGAAAATAATCCTTTCCCTGTACCCACAGAAAGAGAGTTGTATGTCATCGAAGACTCTAAACCCATATATCGTGTTTTATTCCGTAAGCACCACAATAGTAACTCTGAACTAATGTTAAGCAGACGATAGAACTTTAAAATTTTTACAATTTTATTAAAGATTTGGATAAGATAAAAATATAGTATAAGTTAATTCAAATCTTAACTTCTGACTTGATGCTGGCTTAGTAATCGCTGCGTATTCAATGAACAACAACAATACCAAGCAAAAATTTCACTTACAAGTAAAGACCAAATTAGAGGCTTTACAGGAAGTGCTACAGTGGTATGAAGAGTTAATCAGTCCTCGTCTGCCTGAACAAACAGGGAGGCAATGTGAAGTAGCGTTAGTAGAAGCCTTCACCAATGCCGTAAGACACGCTCATCAAGATTTACCAAGCAATACCCCTATAGATTTAGAAGTGGAACTTTATCCCAATTGTTTAGAAATGAGAGTTTGGGATCAGGGTAAACCTTTTGATCTTCAAGCACAACTTCAAGCCAATCAAGATAATGTTACATCTTTGGATAAAGAAGGGGGCCGAGGATTGCAATTTATCAAGAAATTAACTGATGACTTACAATACCTCAGTAATCTTGATTACCGAAATTGTCTAATAATCAAGAAAAGATACTCTCAAACCTCTAATATAGCTTAAATTTCTGCTATGGCACGTTCAATCAAACGTCGCGCTAAAGTCTGAGTCCCCGTGTGTTCATAGTAGTTAGTCGTCATGTCTAAAAACGCAGCTACATAGTCCAATTTATCTTCAGAAAATTCTAAAAAACCCTGAAACTTGCCAAAAACTCTTTCTGGAGTTAGATCTTTATCCGCTACAAAGTCACTCATCCAGCCTTTAACAGAATCAAAACTTTCACCAATAAAACCTAGTTGGCTATCCGTATCATCTCCTGGGATTAAATCTTTGACCTCTTTAAATGTAGCGTTAGAATCCAATTCTCTAGGACTAGTATCACCCAAAATAGATTGTGCTTTTAGGATAAAATCAGGTCCTAAAGGGATTAAACCATCCACACAGATTAAAGCTGCCATTCGCATCAAAGATTCTCCGCTATAGTCAGCTAAAGCTGTGACAAAATCTCCAATACTGTCCCCTGGAATACCGTTAATTTGGCAAAAGGCTACCAATTCTACAACTAGTTTAATACACAAGTCCAAAGACTGTGCTTTATCAGGATTAGGGGTTACTTTCGTTAATAATCCTCCTAGCAAGGGAATTCTATTACCCACCTTATTAGCTAAAGCAGCAGCACCTAAAGCATTATCTGCACTATCAACAATCTGGTACAGCCACATCGCTTTTTGATAACCTTGAGACTTATCATTATATAACCAGACAGCACGATCGCCAATCTGCTGAATCATCTCTTCATCGGTTTCTCCTGTAACTTCCCGAATCGTATTTTCAAACCCTACTAAATTCTGCCATTGTCCAGGGACGACAAAATCCAAAGACTTAAGCATCATTACCGTCATATTATTAGTGGGTAAATTATCCACTAACTCAAAAATTGGTTGGCTCATAATTTATTGTTACTTCTGTCTGCTAAATGTTGAATTAGGAAATACAGTTTTAGTTCAATTGAGACAAACCACTAAGATCAAATTTACTTAACCAGTCTTTGCGATCGCTCTCAGTGAAAGAAGGATCCCGAGATAACACCTTGACTTGAAAACGGTCTTCAACCAAGATAGCAGTGCCAGTGCTACCTTGATTAACCGCAGGATAGCCAGCAATTTTTTCAGTACTGTTCTTAAATTTATCAACAGCACTAGGATTATTGAGAATATCAGAAATTGCCATTACCGCCACTTCTTTTCCTGCTTTTTTCAATTTAGCCTCAGCAAAGCCTTTTTTCTCTTGAGTATAAACCCTTTCATATTCTGAACCAGGTTCAGGAAAATAGCGGTTAAAACTACCACCAGACGCAGATTCTTTTACTACAGCACTAGCACCTCTAGAAGTACTATCCTGCTGTGCTTGCTCAAAACGGGAAGATGGTTGTGGAGTACAGGCTGTGACCAATAAAATTGTACCCAGCAGATAAGCAAATAAAGTTCGACGTAATCTAAGCATTTTGGCGTTTGTTAATCATGGATTAGAGGCTACCATTCAGACTTATACCAAGTGTTTATACCAACTTGATTAAATCTTTAATAAAGATTTAGATAATTTTCACTACAATTAAAAAGTCAATACTCTAAAGAGTTACAAAAAATGGGAACGAAAAATTTTACTTAGTAGCTCATAACAACAAGTTTTATCTTGGTAAATGTATGGTTAAGAGCAAATTAATTTGTTTAACTGAATTAGTTGAGGCAATGCTATCAATCTTGATTAATTACCCTGTTCTCAGGACTAAATTATTTGAACAATAATATATTAGCTACTACCAAGATAATCAAATATTTTCTGGACTCCTTGTTTCCCAAAATAGAGATTTTTACATACTACACAAAAAAATTACATTCCGTATAATTGAAAATATTAACTCTAGTAACTATGCGAATTCTTATTTATTCTTATAACTACTACCCAGAACCCATTGGAATAGCACCTTTGATGACCCAGTTAGCGGAAGGACTAGTTAAACGAGGACATGATGTAAGGGTAGTTACCGCTATGCCTTGGTATCCTGAAGGGGAAATTAATCCAGAATATCGCGGAAAATTTTTTGTGACAGAAAATATTAAAGGCGTAAAGGTACAGCGTAGTTATATTTGGACTCGTAAAAAGCGTAACCTGATAAATAGGGCTGCATTTGAACTGAGTTTTATGACACTAAGTTTATTTCAAGCTTTGAGGGGCTGGCGACCTGATATCATTTTGCTGACTGTACCAGGATTACCAGTATGTCTATCAGCAGCTTTACTCCGCTTCATCTATAACTGTCCTACTATTTTAAATTTACAAGATATTCTGCCCGATGCTGCGGTTCATACGGGAATGATTAACAACCTTAAAGTTATAGCTATTTTAAAATGGCTAGAAAAATTTGCCTATCAAACCAGCGATAAAATTGCTGTAATTGCAGATGGATTTACGAAAAATATCCTAAAAAAAGGAGTCCCCCCAGAAAAGATTGTAGAAATTCCTAACTGGGCTGATATAGATTTTATTAGACCCCTACCCAAAGATACTAGCTATTTTCGTCATGAATATAATTTAGAAGATAAGTTTGTTGTAATCTACTCAGGAAATATCGCCTTGACTCAAGGATTAGAAACTGTTATCGATGCTTCGGTTTATCTACAACATCTCCCCGAAATAGCTATAGTAATAGTGGGGGAAAAGAGGGCTTTATCGAGACTGGAAAAATATTGTCAACAGAAAAACATCAGTAATGTTCGGCTAATTCCGTTTCAACCCAAAGAAAAACTCCCAGAAATGCTAGCTGCTGCGGATGTGGGATTAGTAGTTCAGAAAAAAAATGTTTTAGACTTTAATATGCCATCAAAAATCCCTGTGCTACTAGCTAGTGGTCGTGCCATTATTGCTTCAGTTCCCCATACAGGTACAGCAATTAGCGCGATTAAGAAAAGTGGTGGTGGAATAGTTACCCCCTCAGAAGACTCCGAAGCCTTATCCAAGGCAATTATTAATCTGTACTATGACCGAGAGAAAACCAAAAAATTAGGCAAACAAGGTAGAGCTTACGCAGAAAAACACTATTCCTTCGACTTGGCTTTAGACCAATATGAAATGCTGTTCCAGCAAACTGTTACTGATATGGCGACAAAATTTTCCAGCACTTAGTTAAAGTTTTATGGGAAATCTTGCTAAACAGAAATCATTACGGAAAGACATTATAGTTTGGTTACAAAAGAATGTCTCCGAAAAACGCTTGCAACATATCCTGGGAGTAGAACAAACTTGTATTGACTTAGCTCGTTGTCACCAGATAGATGAGAAACAAGCAGCCCTGGCTGGTTTGATGCACGATTTAGCTAAATTTTTTCCTGCTAAAAAATTGCTGAAAATGGCAAAAAAACACGGGATTGCTATAGATTCAATCTGTTGTAATCATCCCCATCTGCTCCATGCAGACGTGAGTGCCATTGTAGCCAGAAAAGAATTTGGGATCAAAGACACTGAAGTGCTAGAAGCAATACGAAATCATACTCTAGGTTCTCCTAAGATGAGTTTATTAAGTTGTTTGGTATTTGTTGCTGATACTATTGAGCCTAATCGTGGTGATGACCCAGAACTTAACCAATTAAGGCAAATAGCTCCCAAAAATTTGTATCAGTCTGTGCAAAAAACCAGCGATTATTCTTTAAAATATTTAATGGGTAGTGATAAAGTAATACACCCTCGCACTGTATTAACTCGTAATTGGGCATTAGTTAAATCTAAACAACTATTAAGATGAGTCGATAACAGGCTAAGTTGATTAAAATATAGGCAGAAAGCAACAAAAAGTTTGAATGAGAAGCTCACAAAAGTTTGAATTGAATAGTATTGCCACTCAAGAAAAAATTACAGACAGTTCTCTCCTCACTAGTGAACAACTGGCGTGGAAAATTGCCGAAGCAGCAGATGATAAAAAAGCAGGAGATATAGTACTACTGCAAGTAGAGGAAGTATCTTATTTAACAGATTACTTTGTGATTGCTACGGGGTTTTCCAGTACTCAATTACGAGCCATATCTGATTATATTGAAACTCAACTAGTTGATTGCTATCAAAAATATCCCATTCGTGTTGAAGGAAAAACTGGCGGTAGTTGGGTAGTAATGGACTATGGTGAAGTGATTGCCCATATCTTTCTTCCTCAAGAAAGAGAATACTATAATTTAGAAGCATTCTGGGGACACGCAGAACGCAAAGAATTTTTAAGCAATAGCTAACCACTTGTGAAATACTGATGATGAGCGAATCTTCCGTTGAATTTTGTCCCGTTCCCCAAGAACAACAGCCAATCTACGAATATCAACAAATGCAAGATTCGTGGTTCTCCCGTTGGGCAATTTTAGAGAATTTAGATTATGGCAAAAAATTGGCTTGGGTCGGCTTTTGGGGGCTAGTAATCGCTGCACCAATAGCAGCAGCTAGTTTCCATCCTATTGACCATCCAATTCGGTTTATTATTTCTAGTTTTTGGGGGTCTAGTTTTCTCTTGAGTTTAGTATTAGCCAGACTCTACATTGGCTGGTCTTATATTAGCGATCGCCTAAATAATACAAGTATATTCTATGAGGAATCAGGTTGGTATGATGGTCAAATTTGGCACAAACCCACCAATATGCTAAGTCGCGATCGCCTAATTGTAGCCTATGAAATTGCTCCTATCTTAAGACGTTTACAACGAACTTTCTGGCTAATAGGAGGATTAATAGCTATCAGTGGTGTAGTGTGGTTAATTATGGGATAAAATCTTCCATACTCTTAAATTGGCGTAATTTTAAAACGAATGACCAGGGTAAAACGTACTCAAGCAGCGAAAATAGAAGTTCATTTATTACGAGAAGGTATCACCGAGTCAGTACACAAAGTAGAAGCCGTAGTATGTGATAATCGGGGTCGTGCTTTAGCTGTGGCTGGTGATGCTCAAACTGCTACTTTTATTCGCTCCGCCTTAAAACCTTTTCAAGCTCTAGCCGTTACCTCTACAGGAACATTAACTAAATATCGATTAACAGATAAAGACCTCGCAATTATGTGTAGTTCCCATCGGGGAAATATAGAACAATCCAGACAAGTATTTAATATTCTTTGGCGTGCTGATGTTGATCCTTTAGCCCTTCAATGTCCCATTCCAGAAAATAAGCAAAGTTCTCTACAACACAATTGCTCTGGTAAACACGCAGGAATGTTAGCAGTATGTAAACATCAAGACTGGTCATCTAACGATTATTTACGTCGTTCCAGTCCCATACAAAAACTGATCTTGCGCCAGGTTTCTGAATTATTAGGAATTCCAGGGGAAGAAGTAATTACCGCCCACGATGACTGTGGTGCCCCCACCTATTTGATACAACTGCAACATATGGCTTATCTTTATGCTCAGTTGGCTTCTGGTAACAATCTGGATTTAGAGCGGATAGTGCGCGCCATGACTTACTATCCTAGGATGATTGCTGGAGATGGTGCTTTTGATACGGAATTAATGCGGGTAGCGGAAGGAGAAATCGTCAGTAAATCTGGTGCAGAAGGTATCCAGTGTATTGGAAGAGTGGGAGAAGGAATGGGTTTAGCCATTAAAGTAATTGATGGAGCAAAAAGAGCTAAATATGCTGTAGCTATTCATCTGCTTAAGCAAATGGGTTGGATTTCTCCAGCCATAGCAGAAAGCTTGTCAGAAAAATTCTTACAACTCAGTCCCTACAAGCGTTTGGAAATCATGGGAGAATTATCTGTAGTTTAAGAGTACAAAAAGTTTGTCATTTCCCGAAAAAGTTGTTATACTAGCTAAAGCAACGCGGGATAGAGCAGTCTGGTAGCTCGTCGGGCTCATAACCCGAAGGTCGGTGGTTCAAATCCGCCTCCCGCCATTCTAAGGAATACAAGAGACTATTGTAGATTGAAATCACAGCACAACAAGCAAAATCCGCGCCAAGGAGATTTTTACTATAGTGGGAGAAACGCTATAGATAAGTACCCGGTGCATCGGTTAATTTAACATTTGGTGGAGGGAGGCAAGAGGCATTCTTGCTTTTCTTGCAATAGGGAAATATAACCTCGTTATCAATATACAAATAATTTTGCCTACCTACATATTTTTAATCAACTAGGAACTAGGCAATTATCTATTTGACCCGCTCCAACGGCTAAAAGCACGTTGGAATCAGGGCTAAATCGTCACCGATCTAGCCATACTTTCTGTAACCTAAAGGCTCAGAAGTTTCCTACGCTGACCGAGCAACCCCAGTCATATCTCGTTCAAGTTGT
>JAAUYH010111785.1_pt1 | contig 10083 bp, 5 predicted proteins | sample 7278061 | NCBI WGS metagenome assembly JAAUYH01 (sample SAMN14350203, study PRJNA611818) | marine sediment metagenome | isolation source: surface marine sediment (0.6m) | place: French Polynesia: Moorea | collected 2018-08 | reverse complement strand
GCATCTCACTCACCATTTCAATCCCGAACGTGACTTAATTCGACTCCTGGGTACTCGATTGTGTAAATAAACATAACAGCTAGCACTCTTGCGGAACACCTTGTACAACGTACTGTCTTGTATTGAAATGACTTTCAGCGTAACAAGATCCTGGCATGCGAGAAGCGCGAGACGATCCACATTGTAGTGATTGCCAAACATAGCGTTGAAGTATGACTTGGCATGAGAATGCACCTCGTCTCCGCGTGACCAACGCAGCAGTAAAGCAGAACCCTGCTTCGTGCAGTGCTTGTTGGCGTGGTACATCAGATATTGATGAAGTCCAGATAATGACATGGTGGAGTTAGTTGTTTAAGTTGAGGGTTGAACGGCATGAGAACGTCAGGTTACTTGGAAAACAAGATAGAGGTGGGCAAGTTCCTATACGCTCGAATCCCATCTGCTCCTACTTAACGTATATTTGTAGTAGCACTGACGTCATTGTTGACCTTTGCCCGTGATCTACGAGAACCAAACCAATTAAAGTAGGATGAACCATAAAATACCACGCCTATTCATCCATAACTTCCTACTCTGAAAACGATCTTGTGACGCCTCCAGTAAAACAGCGGCTTAAATTTATACCTTCTCACGTTTCATCAGATGGACGTGTCGATTTCGACATTTGATGACATTGTACTAACTGGTACATATTACGTAATTCGACTAACAAAAATTCAAAAACTTGTTTTTTTGAACAATAGAACGAGGGTTTTCCAAAAAAACAATTTCACTACAGTCCAATCGCATAGTGCCGAATGTCAGTAGAAGTTTTACCTTTTGATGGTATAGTATCTCAAACGAAGAGTGATAGTGCCAATTTAGTCCAGCAATTCATTCAGATGCTTACAAAGGGAGTGTTTCGGGCAAGTTTGACATCGAGTTAGATACAGGAGGATGTTCGGAATAAAATAAGTGGTTTAGATGATGCATTATTGGAATGCTCGCGCACATGACGTAATCCGGAATTTGTCTCAGGTTAGGACTATACTGTTCTGTAGCCTCACTGTACAGTAGTCTCAGTCCTTGGACTGTATATTTTTCTCGGCAACGCACGCAACATCTCACAACGGTTTCTGTACAGTACAGGAAACATTTGCCAATGCTAAACACGCGTCATCCAAGTGTTGGAAGCTGCTCCTTCGGTCCTTTTCAAATTTTGTTCGTTGTTCCAACCACAAGCTAGGATATTGACCGATAACCATGTATTTTCGAACAGTGAAAAATACGTGGCCAAAGTAGGACGATAAGGTGCTGTGCTTCATGCAAGGTGTATGTACTATTAGAAGAACATCTCGTTCTCGATGCTTGTCTCAAAAGCGTCATGTTTCCGTATCGTGATTGGCGATAGTCGAATCTTCAACTTGTTTGAGAAAAGGTATATCGCTCTCGTATCCAACAACTTCCTCTACAATCCTGTCGACCAAGTATTCATATGGTTCTATAATTTCTATAGAATTTCTAAGCAGCAAAGAAGGCAGATGCCTCTGACCTTGAAATACAGAATGCAAGACATGGGCTGAGTACAGCACTTACCGCTGTACAATACTGACAAGGACTTGAACGTAACATGTCGTTGCGACTATAAGAGAGGAGAATGATTGTCCCGAAACAAGGAAAGTGTATTATTTACGTGGACAGATTTCGTGCGAGTATCATCGCTCTTCTCATCATGGCACAATTTTCCATAAACCGTTGGAATCTCGAGAAAGTATTTCTAACCATGATTGGACAGAGTTTCAAGTCCTCCTTGAAATATAAGATATTGGCTCGTCTGAACAGGCAACTTGTTTGTCTTGGTTACTCGGATGTGTTGGACAAAACGGAACGAATCGTAAGTCCTGGCCGAATTGACAGGAATACACCGACAAATGCATGGCGATGACTTTCAAGCCATCGTCGCGATCTACAAATCCCTGATTTCAGATGTATTTTTCGCTTTCATCTAATTTGGTGACGTGCGAACTTGACACATTGGGTCTAGTGTTGATAAAACCTTGACGACCGAAACTGGTGTACACAGTTCTTTGTTTAACTACATGCAGCGTTGTCACAGAACACGAGTTCTTTGTTGGCATGTGAGTATGGCTGCCTGCGGTGGGTACAGGTGATGGCCACAGGTATTTTGTCCTATATAAACATAACGAGCCAGGATTTGCAGACACTACAATCAACTGATCGGAGAACACATATCGAGGATGTCTCTCAAAGGCCTACATAACCATTTGCTGCTTTATGTTCGGACACAAACCGTTCAAGTTGGAAGCCAGCAATTACGCCGGGCTTGCAGAGGAAGTGACGTCTATTCTCACGCTGTCTCTTACTTGAAGAATGCACTCGGAGGCCTCACGATTGATTACAGTCGTCTCGCCCTCGCAGCATGTAATGACCTCGTTGCAATGCGATTGATCACCATGTACAATTCTTCGTCAAGCCGAACATTTTCAAAACGCCCAACATCTTATATGTTCATGCATGCTCGATCTCCAAGCTCATCTGCTCGATTGAAATCTGGGCTTCGCTGGACATAATTTTCAGCATTCTGATACCCGGTATAGAGGTATTTCTCTTGCAGTTTTTGAATTTGGCTTCTAAGACTTTGAAATAAACAGAAATCGAGACAAACTTTGAGTTCCGATAGCTCTTTACGATCCTTAACTAGTCCAACGGTATCTATCAGAGTTCAGTTTGCTTGCAATGAAATACGTGTCCGAGGAGGAGCACGAAGAAAGCAGGAACATGTCCAGGCAGGTATCGTCCTACAAGTTCGTTTTCTCACAGTTATGGTCTAAATTCATAGCATTAAAAAATCTAACAAATACACACTTGCCTAGGATATGGTTTGTATTTACCGTGGAATATTCTAATTTGCTTGCATCGATAGGGGTTCGTCAGGGATTCGCATTTGAGATGCATCCAAATGAAATAACAGCGTCACAATAATTCAGTCCACAAAGTCAATGTACTACTGTATCTAAGATCCGCTTTTCGATGTTTTCTTAATATAATGAAAGAAAGAGAGTAAATCCTACGACTAAATCGGCTTGGACAGAGCCATTTCTTTTCGTAAAATTCTGGCAGCAATTCTTCGGACGGAACATGTTGCCTATTCTACTGCGGTGTTTCTGTTTAAGATTAATTTTTCGCATTCAGGTGGATTCCGATAGTTGTTCCTGTTTGATATGCTGAACATTCAATCTCCTTTAAATCAAATTTGCTTGTAGATCACATTCATATTTTTCATTAGAAATCGGAAATATTTCTGACCAACGACACTATTATCCGTGTTTCTGATCGACTTTTCGAAACTTCGATTTTTCTTAGGGCTGTTTTTATAACTGATACAACTTCGAATTTGTGTTTGTTTAAAAGCATGGCCTATCACCGCAGCCTTGGTGAACGCCTTGCATGATTACAAGCTATAATTTTTTATGATCACACAGGAAAATTTTGATTAACAGAAACAAATCCAGCACAGAATTCGGAGACATATAACTTACACGATTCTGTTAGAAAAAAACTCTAGCTCTCTGTTTGACTTTCGTTTACAAAACAATGACATGAGGATTGCAAAAAACTCTTTCGATTTTTTGTGATACTGGAAGTTTAGAAATATAAATGATTTCGCGCATTATTGTTACGTTTGCACGGATGATTTCAATTAATAGTCTCTTGAGGCAATACATAGAAAATGTTCTGGAACATGACTACAGTAGTGTCGTGTTGCAATAATCACGTTGCAGGTGCATGTACAGTTTCTTCACTGCAATTCAATTATTGTTAGACATGTCTACTCCTCTTCACTAAGAAATTAGCACAGCTCAGGGTCAATATAAAAGAGATTGTGCTGTATTCGGGTATTCAAGATCAATGCTCCATGTAGCAAGCAATATGCTGCCATGAGTCGCAATCAGTGACCGTGCGCAATATATTTGAAATCGCAGAACAGTATTGCAATCCTGATTCGCATGTTGGATTTGTACACCAGTACGAATCAATAATTAATATCTATTGCTAATGTAGTGAATAATTCGAAATTTTATTCCACGTGCAAGGAGTCAGTGAAAAACAGAAATGAGCAATTATTATCTCTGAATTTTTAAGATGGAGAAAAAAAGTCCGACCCAGCCAAGAATGATGGTTGCGCAAAGAGACTTCTTAGTCTCCACAAATGCAACTGAAAGTATGTTGCACTAGGAATTCTACCGATTTTTGTCATAGAAGTCTTTATTGCTTTGCGTTGGGCACCAAGGTTCTCTAATGCTCAGAAATACTGTAGTAGTAGGGCCAGCACTAATGCGAAAGTGCTGTTTATCTGTGCTAGAGTATCATTTTGTCTCTTTCAGGCTTCTAAAACTTTACAAAATTCATGCACCATATATATATACAGTTCTTTGCTCTCGTAAATTCGTTTGTACGTGCATTTCAAACTGCGTAGAACGCAGATGTATTAGAAGAAGCTCCATTTTTTTCTCTGACTTCAATAAAAAGAAATGCTACATTCTGTTTGTTAGGCTCAGAGATTAATTGTTAAGAGCATACAACTTAAAAATCCAATAGTCATTTTTTGAGTAAACAGATTTTGTCGATATTCTGCGGGTAAAGATCAAATGTCGAAGCTATGCTGTGGAAGAGAATTTCTAGAAATAAAATCATCTTTTGCTCGCACCGAGAACATTCTCATAAAATAACAGTATGAAAATGTGGAAATGCGATCGGCCAACATTACGTTTCTCGGCCCTTGGACTTAACAATAACAAATTTTTTCCAAATTTGTTTAATATTCGCATAGAAATCAACAGTGCAGGGTAAAGATAAATATCATTATTATTAGAACAATATTTAATTTTACACATCAGATTTTCAAGGCTTTTGAGTTTCATTGCCATGTAGCAAAGAAAGTGTATTGAGGATATGCGAGCGTGTAATCTATTGCAACCCTTATAATCAGTAGTACTGGTATAGATATACAGTTAATCGCGGTAGATTGTTCGACAATGCAAATATTTGCAATCAAATCTCAGGTAGGTTCTACTCCTCTTATTATCGCAATACCTGCGAGGGCCTTGGTTGCGACCCGAAAATGGATGTGGTGTATAGCATCGGTCGATGGAGCAAGCGCCTTCTACAAGATTGTGTCGCCGCCGGCAGGACAGTGCGGAACCCATGAGACAATGGCCCCTAGGCTTTCACATAGTACAGGTGCCATACGCACCTGTAGACACAGTCGGAAGAGTAACTCTGTAATGAGGGGCTCGAGTAAAGAATCCTCTCGGTACGCTAAATGGAAAACAACACAGTTGCAGTTGTTAGTAATCTGTTTCCCTTTCCTAGAAGAGGTAGCAAGGTATTTATTGACTATCAAACATTACATCTGTAATTAATAAACCGAACAAAAGCATAATAAAAGGAATTGAGTAGCACAAGTCTTAGAAACTATATGACTATTCAGAAATAGCACACCGATAAAAACAACTCATAAACCAGGAGTAAGCGAAACATCAACAAATCCAGGCAAGAAGTATCGAGCGTACGCGACAGAGGATACTTCATACCTTTTCGAGCGAACGCGACTGTTGACATTACCGTTGATTCGAGCGCACGCGGCAGCGGGCGCTGCAAAGCAAATCGAGCGTGCGCTACAACATGCATCTTAACCAATTATTACTCGCTTGTACTGTGACCCATGTATATCTCTCAAATCTCAGGAAGCGGCGTTTATTGTTTGAGATGTGTTCATTCAACGAAGGACTTAGCATTTGGCTTTGATCAAGGCAAGTGATGGAAATATTGATTCCATGTTGTCGACGTACATATTGCAGATGTACTGCATGGCTTAATATATTAGACGAAATACGAGAGGGAATCAAGTCCTCTACTTATTTTTCTTCTGTTATGGGATCATATTGAAACATGAACTATCTTGCCAAATTTTTTGCGTAGTTTTATCAACGCCAAAATTTTTTCTACTTCTGCACTGCATAGAACAGAAAAAATTTTTATTGCTCTCACGCTTGAATAATACCCGAAGGCAGCCAAAAAAATCTGACAAATACAAAAAACATACTATTCAAATTACATCTTCACACACAAGACTTTGCATACATTCCGCGGTATTCCTGCAAGTACATCTATCACAGACAATCAAAAGTAGAGACGAAATAAGTGAAAGAATTATTGTTGTCTGATAATTTTAGAATCCTGCAAAAATATTTCTTATGTATTATAAAAACCCCTCCATTTTGAATCTTTAATTTAGCTGAAAAGAATAATTAAGAAACCAGTTAGCTATGAGAAAAATGTGATGCTTCAAATTTGAAATTAGTTTTGCCAAAGTACTGAAGATACCTAGGTCATGGCGCACTCAAACCTTTAAAACAGATCTTATTTTGTGTGCTATTCCATTTTCGAATGTGTTGCTGTATTGGTGTACTGCATTACTTAGAACTTCCAGTTTTCATCTTATTTCCTAGATTCAAGAATGCTTTCAACGCAATTGATCACAAATATCTCTGATTTCGGTTTTTTCTTCAAAAAACCTAAACATACTCTAATTACTGTGGAACAGTACCGACCACAAAAGTACGGTGAGTGGGCTGCAATATTCTCGGTATTGCGATAAGGAGAGTGATTTAGACTCGAGGGTGAGTTATGTCATTGCTGATAGTAATCCATTCTGTATATAGCAGTTGCGCCTAGACATATATATAATGAAATTAGAAGGACTGCACAAGGTTTTAGCCGATGAATTACAAATTTGTAGGACCTAAAATCATTACAATACAATTGAGACAGACCGTTACCGGCATCTTTTCATCTAACAAGCGCTTAATCAAGATATCCTGCACGGAAGGCACGAACGTCTGGAAAGTCTGGACAGCTTCCGAATCTGCTTGTTCGATTAGTGAAGTGATTCATAAACCAGGATGTATGGATAGAAGGAATGCATTGCAGTCTAGCTTTGTCTCAAGAAGCAGGACTACTTCCACGCGGCCCAGCTCGATCAAGAAATTGATCCTACACTTCCGAGATTTGTTAACGTAACTACAGATTAATTTTATTTGGGATTCTATGTTTTTCTTCAGCATTTAAGCTGATCGAGTAAGACAATATTTCTGGCTTACTGAGCGCGTAGCTTCGTTTCCGATAAAAATTGTAGCAAAATTTTACTGTTCAATTCGTGCGAGATACACATTTGAGACACTCCCAAATGAAATGAGTTTGCAATGCTACGTAGAGGAAGCTAATTTACTGTTGTATTTAAATGAACTGATTGAATTCCATACACTTAGCTGAAACGAGAAATTAACAAATTTGTCAATATCAACTAAGAACGATGTATTCCTTTTATATATCCCAGGCACGCAATCCTTCTTCTGGAATATGTTTGGCATTAATCAGTACTGTTCTTATTCATAATTTACTAGGCTCCTTGAAACTTGTCTGGAAATCCGTTTTGATTTGGTATATTTGAACAGTCAAACATTCGATTTACTTAAAACATGAATCGCTTGCTTATTTTTCTTCGGAAGCTAGATATCTATGCTATGCACGATTCCATTTTCTCTGCTTCTATTCGAGACGCATCAGAATTTAACTTTGTTCTTGTTCCTCCCTACAAATGGATCAACTCCGAATTTTTGGTTTCTTGAAAAAGCTGCCGATAAACCGGACTTGGCAATCGCCAAAGTAATCAAACATAGCTCACGAACACATTGGATTCTTGAGATTCACTTGGAACAATTCTTGCTTTCTGTTAAATCATCATTGAGAAATTATGAATTGAAGATTCCGAAATGACTTAGATTTTCGCGGTGTCGAAAATTTTACAATTTCAATTGATTTCGCAATTCCGAAATGTTCGGTGGGATGAATACAATCATCAGCTTTTTGATACGATATGGAAAATAATCATTTGCATCGTAACTGTACTAATAAGATGCTTTAAATAATAATATTATTTCTAGCACACAGTTATGCCCTGAACTAATCTTTCTTTAATCATGATCAAGTCTCTTTCTGAGTAGTAGAACAAAGGCTTTTTGGATCGCAGTAAATAACATTGTAGAGTACAAGGGTGCTCAAGATCTTTATTACTGTGCTCCAAGCAAATAATTGTAGGATCCAACAATATGGTGCTCCTCTCTGTGAAATATTAATACTTTTCATCGAAAATAGGCAGATCGGCTATGGATGTCATGTATTCTATAGTTTCTTCCATCTTAAACGTTACGATGTATAGAATATTTATATACGAGTATATGAGCTGTACTTTGGTTTTGTTGTTACATGCAGGCCAAAAATTCAACTTAATAAAACGTTAAAGTATTACTGGTACTGCATTATAGTCTATATGGCAACTATATAATTAGAAAACGTAACGCGATTTGTGGGCCTTCACTTCATTATTTTATGTTTGCAAACAGATCAGAATTTGATCAAAAACGTTTTTAAAAATGACTAACACAAAGTTTTGCGATTCTCTCGTATTGATTTCGATTACTCGTGACTCTGATACATTTTCAATATTACTATGAGAGAAATAATAAGGAGATGGGTAAATTCGGATGGAATTCGGCTAAGTAGAAACATTACTTTCTTTCCGTGCTTAAGTTCTTGTACTGGTCTGATAGAGAAGATATTAAAGGGATCCAGGGCTACAGACATAAATCGATAAACTGCTGCGTAATCTAGATGTAGCAACCTTTTTCAACTGTTTTTCGAGAAAATTCACTTGATTGACTAATAACTGGAAATATCGAAACAACATGAATTTGAAACATTTTCCTATTAATATTGCACTTCATGAGGAGACAGTGCTAGTTTGGTTTTGTCAGTAAAATGTTTTAGGAGGAACAATCCATTTGTAGGAAGCGTACGGATGGCAAAACACTCAGAGCGATTCAGGAATCTACGGCGCAAAGCTAACTTTTTTTTGAAAAAAACTAGTTGAGCCATAAACTTTGTGATCTTGTCGGCAGTAAAGAGAGTTCATGGTCAGTCATTTAAATTTTCACTTCCTTTTCTTTCTTTTCATGTAACAATCAACTTGAAGAAGCTGCAAGTAATTCTCCTACTTGATTAATTGCAATGCGTGGAGCTGTACATCAAGTAGTATCAGTAGTCTTTGATCCATTTGATAGCGTGCTAGCTGGATTAAAATCGTAGTCCTAATTAGGTAAGATTATGAAGTAGTCAACAAAAGTCCTCTCTACTAAAAAATCCTTTCCAATATGTTTCTAATGAAATCTCATACTACTTCAAGCAGCATAAACCTCTCAGTGGACTGAACAGATAAAGGTATCGAGGACAAACGAACTGTGAACTTGATTTCACTTATCAGATCCACACAAATTTTGAATTTTGTGCAGTCGAATTATGTACATAGAAATAGATAGATTTAGGAGCAATATCTACCTTTACAAGAAGTTTCTGCGGGAAATATTCGATAATTCTCAGTATAAGACCCGGTACAGACCTACTTCAAGAAATAATTCCTAACATTTAATTCAATCAAACATTAAGTGGACTTTTACGGCTGCTTCATATCATCAACTTCGTCGAGCGGATCCTGCTGATCTTTATTCAGCGACTGTACATAAATAATAGGCTTTGACTTGGATTTGAGGCAGAGGATCAAGATGTTTAGTCAATGTAGTCGGGGTATGTTTAGCACATAAACTAGATGGTGGAGTGTATAATCGTAACTGCATGAATTGGACAAATCTTTAACGAAGTTTACCTCGTTAATAAACTCTTTCTTGAATGCAGCTAGTTTCGCATCATTGGATTCATGGTTACTGCAATTTCTGGCTACCCTAAATTCTCTGTGCTACATAACGGACAAAAAAACGCATGGGGAATTGAAATGCATTTGCTGTTTGGCCTGTCTATCTATGTATTTTCATTGCAGTATGTTTTTTGGCATGAAAAATTCTACTAGAATAGCTGATCAACTGTGAACAACGATAAACTAAAGTATTTAGTGTTGCACGGTTTCTGCTTGATTTAAAAACCTTTAACCTTTGTCAGTTTGTTCAATCG
>JAAUYH010220529.1_pt1 | contig 10085 bp, 3 predicted proteins | sample 7278061 | NCBI WGS metagenome assembly JAAUYH01 (sample SAMN14350203, study PRJNA611818) | marine sediment metagenome | isolation source: surface marine sediment (0.6m) | place: French Polynesia: Moorea | collected 2018-08 | reverse complement strand
TTTCAACCCTTCTCTTGTTTCTCTAACGAACTTAGATTCACAGAAAACTACATTCATCAACACTATAATTTTCCAGAAGTTCTTGGTAGCAGCGTGTATAGACTATCACTAACTGCTAACATAGATTGCTTGCCATATATCAGAGCTTCAAACCTTCTTTCACTTTTAATCTGGTTTAAATGGACGCAATCATTGTATGCACTACTTGATTTTAGATCAATATGAGAAACCGATTCTTTCATACTTTCTTATCCGAGTTCAGTTGTGTTTTCTGTAGTGGTGATGGCAATCCTTTTTTTGTTGTACGGTGATTGGAGCTTGCAATATGACTTCATTTTTGTGTTCAAATACTGATTTATTAAGTATGACAAAATGATGGGATGCTTTCTACTAAAGCACGGCAATGTACCCTTTGCTCTGTACATTCTGTTGAAATGTGTGGCGCAGATTTATAAGATAAATAGGACATTTCTTGGAAAACTACCCATAAGACCGTACTTCTCTTAAAACAACTAAGTTTGACAAAATTCTGACTGCAAAGCTATAGTAAGGATTTCAGTGCAGTACAAAAGACTTTTATTCGAAATTAGAACGAAAGTCGTCAAAATGTTTCCAGAGCATAACTAATTTGACATCTTAAATATTTCTAGATAGGTAGTCTCCAACGCGATCCTTTGATCAATTCTGATATTTACAAACCCGTTCTATTGCCTGATTGTTACTTTTCGATAATATTTCCATTATAATTTTTTACGTGTACACATATATGTATGCTTGAAAAAGCAGTTCTGCATCATATCGAGTAACTAGCAATTTGCTGAATGCGCTTCCTCTGATAAGGTTTGCCAAAGGAAAAGATTTGAAACTGTTCTTCAGATGCGTTTCATGGATCAATTTAATGCCTTAATTTTTGTTGTCAATAAGCAAGCTTCGTTGAAAAGATTCGTAAGATCTTCTAGAAACGGTAGAATTCCATAATCCGGTCTCGATACTTCCCATCCGTACTAAGATTAAATATGCTACACATTTCATTTACATGGAAGATTCCACTTCTATCTTTGATTTTTGCGTTAATATAGGTGTTGTATTAAATCATTTTTAATGGCTGTAACTAGTCAGTAACAATTTTTGAATTACCTAGAACGACAATAAAACGTTATAGTTTAAAGAGCGATTCTGATTAACTGTTGAAGATGAATAGCTGCTATGTAACACAGGTTGTTATTGAATTGTGTCTGTTAGACATAATCATAAAACGTGAAACAGTTGTTCACGGAATCGGGATAGAATTGCTCAGCTAATTTAGTTTACGACTCTTTAGATGTCAAATCAGAACCCAAGTAGTGCTACAATTCGAGATTTGATTTAAAATTGTGTAGTATATTTGCCTCGAATAAGAAAATATTCAATATTAGCAGCAGCCTGTTAATTCTAGAGTCAGTTATCTAATCCTTCTAAATAGAAGTGCTTAAATCAATAAGTTTGCGTGCATGATTCCGCGTTAGGTGACGTCTTAATGCATGATTAACCTGGATTGTTGTCAGATAAAGGCATGTTTCAACAAATTTTTCTGAACTGATAAAGACACAAGCAAATTAGTACGTGCTACCAGTGCATAGCATTAGATCCATCCAAGAAAAAGTTTCCGTTCATTATTGTGAATAATTTGGAAATGTACGCTTTAGTGGATTTATAGTTCAGAAGTCTGGGTGCATTTGACATACAACGATTAAGTATTTGACGTATGAAACGACAAATATATTCAACGGCTTGTATCCCAGATTCGCGTGTCTTTTAAAGTAGAAAGACATATGCATGTTTTCTTCGCACCTATTCAGGAACCTGCTCTAGTTCAGCATTAAAATTTGAATATGGCTCAATACAGTATATATGATGACTAATCTTGAGAACTTAGGAGTTTTACATGGAATCAAATCGTGAATTGTTTGCATTGGAACAGCAGCAATCAACTCTTGCTTCAAGTGATCGGCATTTTTGGGAGTAGAATAGAACCGGAAGAGATAGTGAAAGACTTTGAATTTAGCGAAATACCTGTTGTGAACCTTTACAATGAAGAAAAAAATATTCTGAAGTATCAAGGTGATTTTAGGCTCTATTGTTCAGTCGAGATACTAATTTCATTAAACTAGTCTTTTGATAAACAAATAATCATGCTGCGCACTGTGAAATTGTTCCATTGTTCGTTTATGTTGAAGGATAATAAACAACTGATAATAGCTTTTCGTAGAAGCGAGATCCTATCGTCTTCAATCACGAAATTTAATTCATTCACAGAAAGAATAGCAAGTCGCCTATAATGCGCTTCTCCGGGATCAAGCAATTTCCCAGAAGACCTGGGGCCTTCAGACCAATTTCATGCAGTAATTTAATAATTTATTTTTCATTTTCCCATTCCTGTCGTCACACAGCCTTCAAATTTTGATAAAACAAACGTCCGATGGTTGACATAAATGTTTCCCATTAGCAGTAAGAAGACGAGCTCGGTCGTTGTTGAATTATGTGAGCTTTGCACTTCATCTGGAACTCGGTGCTCTGAGCAGTTGTCTAAAGAAGAATGACGTGAAAGATCAAAATCATCTATAAATATTGCACGAGATTCGTTCAGCATTCATTAAATACAAAATTATCTATCCATCCACGGTGCTGAGTTCTGTAAGAAATTCCAGGTATATTGTCAGGTAAATCCACTATTAGATAATTTCGATCACGATTTTAGTCAAAATAAATGGATCCATTAGTTTTGCATTCTGTCCGCCACATAAGCGTAAAACGAGTGTAAATCCATTCCCACCACCAACAAATTCCGCATAATTACCTTTCGCACCCCACAGCTACCTAATCTTTTTCATTCATTTAAGTTAAAGCTAAAATGAATTTCGTCCATATCTTCCGCCAGATCCTCATCGTTCAAATTTTCCATGAAGTTTCTCTGTAAGCAATCTGAGATGGAAATTGGGTTAGTGATCCAATTGCTTACGTACTACAAAATTAATTCGACTCAATGAATCAAACCGTTACACGCGATACGGCTTATAATTGGTCGCTAAGAAATCGTATTGATTTTTGAAGTAGTAGATACTGGATAATTCTTGTGCAATAGTAGCACCGCAATGTATTGCAGTAGTTCACGAATCAACTTAATGTTAGTAGAAACGAATTTCTCAAATTCAACATTAAAAGTTGGTGTAAACATTCCATCCAATTAAAGCGCTTCCTTCCAGGACCTGGATGAGTCTTCGATTCACATCGTGTTGAGAAATTTCAGGAACAGATCTTGACGAATTAAAAATTACTCGCTTTCTGAATTTAGTGCAGCTATAAAAATTCATCAGGATTTAGAAACTATCGATAGGTTTTCTCATACTAGATTGTCGTGATTTAGTATCATTTACTTTGAAAATTGATGGGAATCTATCAACTGCTTTCGCTGAGATTTCTAGCAGAGCCTAAGCTTTTCTCTTCTTGAATTATCCGGTTCGTGACTTGCACTCTTTGCTTCTTGCTTGAAATGGTTTGAGAGCGATGATCATTCATGTTTGAATTCCAACCTTGGAATTGTATGCAATATTTATATTGTTACTTTATTTCTACACTGATTTTTTTACGTTATTCTAATTTCCTCCTTCTCATCTTGAAACTCCGTTAGTTTGCGAGGGCATTAATTTCACTACTTAGTGTACTGCACACTACGGTATAACTGCTTACCTGAAACAGAAATTGGTTTTAGCATGAAGCCACAGTAATGTTCTCGATTCATCTGTTCTCTATTAAAGTCGATCGGTTTGGGCCATCTAATGTCCGACATACAAAATACGGCTTATTTCTCATCCCTCAACTGATCGGGGCTCGTAATGTTTCAAAGTATATGAACTGTCGTTCATGAACTTGAATTTTGCGCAATACTTTGACAAATGGATTGAAAACTGATTTAAGCATAAAAGGATGACATCGTTTCGCATCCTAAGTTTTATATCAGTTCACTGCGAATGAGTGGTGGTCAGCGACGTAGGCTAACTGGTCTTAAAGGAAGAAAATGTGAAAAAATTGGAAAAAATATCAATTAAATTTGAGCAGTTTTTTAATACTAAATGACATTTCTGAGTACTCTCTATTCAAGATACTGCATAAATCAGCACGGCCCATTTGAAGGTGGGGTAAAAACAGGGGTAAACTCAATCCGAAGATTCATGCTATTAGTTGCTGTATTCGATTTCAAAGATAAATTAATTGCGAATCAACTATTTAGAACAACTTTACTTTTCAAAATTTTCCGACGTCAAGATCATCAGTCAACATTCCTCTTGTCTACTTTTCAGGGTGAATGACTCAAATAGAAATTTAATTGTGTTTATGCGGCAAGGCATAGATATTTGCGGTGCTTTGTGTTGACATACTACTCAGTCCATTCAGAGTAGTGCGTTGTGAAGTACAGTAGTAACAGTTTTGAAAACTAGCCTTCACATCTGATCGATAAATTATCTGAAATATCCCAGGATTAAAGTGGCTGTCGGTTCACGCTTACTCGATTGTACGAATCAGCATAGCAACATCCTTTTCCTTGTTAAGATAAACATCGCGGTCTGTTAGCTTACCAACAAACTTATGGTTTTAATCGTCACATCAGCAGTAGTACTTTGATGTCCGAAACAAATCATCGAAAACAGGACAAACTTCCGATGAGAATTCCTACTACATTATAAATCCCAAGGATAATCTCGTTCCCTTATGAACCACGCAAAAACACGATATGTTTGTAGAGCAGCCATATTTGGTATTCCCTGAGTTCGGAAGCATTCTCTCCGTTTCGCATGGATTGATCAAGTGCGAGTAGAACAAATTGATTAGTCATCGGAATCCGAAATTTAGCGGATCAAAATTGATTTGAAGGATCGATCCCAGAATGTCGGCTTATAGATATCCGGAGCACTGAAAGGTCATCCGAATTGGAAGCAGTGCTCTCAAATTTTAGGCTGAACTAGAGTGAGTGGACAATATTTAACGTGCATGATACTTGCAGTGATCCAGGAGGCATATTAGAACAAACAGTTAGACCAAAGTAAAGGAGAAGGAGTTTGGGACCTCAGCTTTCACGATTACTTACTGTATTGCCATAATTTGTTACTTGTTTCCTCCTAAGGATGAATGATTGAAGGATCACGTGTCATCCTCTTTTCAACCTTATACTACACCTCCATTGCTGTAGAGTTTTATCCTAATTTGTACAGAACAGAAAGAGTGGATTACCATTTGCTCTAAGTTGGACGAGTTGAGTGTTCATTTTAGGAGTTCGGGAGTCGTTCTCGGACGGTCTACAAGTGTGCTCAAGATTGATTTTTGAAGCTATCCTGGAACGGGCAGTCGATCCCTGATCTCCAGTAGCTCACTACAAATCGCTCGACCAAGAGCCGAAACACCCATGGATTTCCATCGTTGATTTCCGAACTTACAGGGACTTCCACCACTACCCATAGCTTTTGTGTGCGTATTTCTCCTTTGAGGATTGCATCAAAATTTTTCGAGAAACAGTACTAGAAATCATCTACAAAAACATGACCTCATTCACATTGAAGTGCACTTTCTTTGTAGTGGAGTCGTACTTATCGGCCGCGTAACGCAGCTTCTCAAATCAGCTTTGGTGAGGAAGATGAGACGATTTATTAAAATGAGAGAGCATTACTTCTTCTGTATTGTTGAGCGTTGGAGAGAATGATCGTTACTCAAGCATCTCAAGCTGCATTCTATACGTATATTTATTTCTGATCCGATAATCACGTCACCACACCGGTCCGTGAACGCAGTTTTAAGGTCAAAATTCGTAATGCTATGAGACTGAGAACTTATGGGCGGGCATCGAAGCATAGTTCACGTGATGAAGGAACCGCTCATGTGGTGCTGCTTAAAGTAAGAGATGTAAAAATAGCTGCAAGAGTAAATAGATCTGCATAAAATTTCGCGAATTATACTTCTGTAAACGATACACATGAACATGAAAGTAGATAGAAGCTGTGAGAAGGCTATGAGCAAGGATCAAGAAAGAGACGCAATGAATTTGGGTGCCGATGAGTGTGTGCGCCCCGTTTCTTAGAAATGTTATTATTATTTTTTCACTACATAATGTTTTAATCTAGCTCAACTGAGTAATGTTGCTCAATATCTTCTAGAAATGCGCCTAGTGATCCATTAAAATCCTTCCGCGAAGAGCTTTCAAGGAATGCGGTCAAGATTACTTTGTAAATGAGGTCCAGCAGACCACAATCTCCGCAGCTACTTGTTTAAATCGAGTCTTGCGCGCTCAATAGCTTGAGTATGCTATCCGGTGTCTGGATTTACCTAGTTGTGCGATTTACTGTCTCCAGGACATATCCGTATGTATTCAGTTTAATGTAGGCGCTCCATTGTTTGAAAACAATTACACTTCCGATTCCACGATTTCACGAATAATTGGCATGAGAGTACTCTTTTTTTCGATTCGTAAAATCCGAAGATCCATGGACCTTCAGCTTGTTCTTTATCAACCTTATCGCTTTCATTATACTTTCTTTTCGCTTTCTGAACGTTTCCTAGCCTTAATCGACCTCTACTATATTTCCATCATCCTTGAAAGTAAGATTCATCGATTTGAATTGGACCATCATCATTACCAACCATTTTCGTCCTTGACTACAATACTACGTCGCAAACTTCACGGCACATAGGCGACCAATCAGCAATAGTGCGTTTGCTGTGCTCAAGTTTTTTAACGAATTGATTCATGATATCTTGACCGTACAAAGAGTGGTAAATGATAAGCAATATTTCACATAGTGTCAAGTTACAATGCGCTCTTCCTAGAGCATCAGTATGCGCAAAGAATTTGTTAGTGCCCCGAATAGATCGCATTGCTCAGCATTTCTTCTTTGAGCACCGCCATGCAGGTATCGTTTTCCATTTCCGAGTTTTCTCGCGAATTTGGAACATTAGTGTACCTCGACGTGCATTGCGGTTGCGCGGACAAATGGCTGTCGCTGAGGCAAAAAAACTCAAAAGACTCCAAGAATTCTACAGCCGTCTGCTCTATTTTCTTGAATTCGAGTAAGTCAAGAATTTTCATCTATTTCTGAGCTGTCTTGAACAGACCGATTCATCACTGAAAATTATTCACAGTCATTCAAGATCAGTTTAGTAATAAATGGCTAATTAAACTTAAACAGTACATGCTACAATCAGAAGTACGTCACAATAAATTTAAAGAACGGAGGCCCACACACTACACCGATGCCGAATCTTGCTCACTCACTTTGCAACATAGTGCGTAACAGATAAAACTGTAGCTTTAGACGAATTTCTCGAACTACTCACTGACCGACTATTTAGCAATGAATGCGAGCAGATAAGTGCGTAAATGAACTATTTCAACGCTAGTCTTCCACTGTATCAGCGGATGTATAAACATTTGCGTGAATGAAGAGTATCATATTTCATGCATTCTGCAATTCTACTTGTTTGCTTGTAAGAATAAGGGTTCCATTTGAAAACAACTACAGTATTGTAGTTCAGTAATCTGAACTCAATAAAAAACAATATTAGAATTGGTTGGACAGAGAAATAAAGACAAGGCAACAATTCGTGATACTTTCAAATTCTTTTGTTACTCGTGTTGTAGGTTCTAGTTGGTAAAATTCCCCATCCAATCACCTAACTGGACTTCAGAACTAGGTTCTCCTGTCATTCAGATATTCAAGGACTATTGGTGAGTTCTTGTACAGCATTCACAGTCATAGTGAGAGGGCTGCCATTGAGAATTTCATCTTACCACTGAAATCATATTTGTTGGAGAGAAAATCCAACGGTGCCCTTATCCTTGAAATTAGTTTGGCGATGTTCTAGAACACTCCAAATCGTACTCGGTATTACTGTAAGGAAATTGCTCAATATATTTATGAAATTTAGGCTTGACTAATCCACGAAGATATCAGATATACGTTTCTTACGTCGCTGAGAGGTGCAATCTATCCCTGTTTTCGCGTCTAGCTTAATTGCTTGCTTCAGAACCTTTTCTGTTTCATTATGTTCGCGAAGGACAAAGCAGTAGACGAGTGCTGGGCTGAAGATTTCAAGCAGAATCGACCGGTTTAAGATTCGACGCAGCTAGGACGGGTTCATCCTAATCGGAAATCGAGTACTACATGTCATGAACCAGTTTTTCCCCTTGCGTACCCTTACGAAATACTCTCCGGAAACCCTCGTACTAAGTACAGTCAATTTATAGTACTAGCGCCACACTAATCTCACGGGATAAGGGTACAGTACCGTAATTATTATCTTCTTCGCTTTCAATGTATTTTTTTTAATTTTCAAGTTAGTTCAGTGTAGCACTGCGAAGATGCTCATGAAAAAGAAAAGTTCAATCTAATTTTCAGGTCGGATCAACAAGTGAGAAACGTTCTCTGGAAGGGGATCTCACCAGTTCATGCCAGGATGCAGTGCTGCTCCATGGACTACGGAGTACACCTCTACGGTGTTTTGTCTAGGTACGGTAGAAGCACTTGTTTTTTTTGCTGACGACGACACACCACTAACGAGATTTGAACGACCCCGACCATGGATGGCACTCTCACACCGAACCATATGTTAAATGTTGGCTTCGCATTCTCTTCCTCACGGACACTTCTCAGTGCGGTTGAACTCAATTTATTTGACTTGCTAACCGTACCGAAGACTAGGGAAGAGATTCGACTTGCACTAGACCTCCATCTGCGAGGATTCCCGGATTTCCCCCAATGCGCTTGTGGGGATAGGCGCGGTTGAACGCAGCGGCGACGGTCCGGACAGCAAATATTCAAATACACTAGAAAGGCGGCATTCCTTGTTCGCTCGTCACCCCATTACTGCGGTGGAATGCTGGTGATGTGTGCGCGTCGACTGTACTCGTTCTGGGGACATTTCACGGAAGCACTTCGTACTGGAGAGGTTCAAAATGAAGCGAAGAAATGAAAGGCCGTCAGAAGTACGCTGTCACATTGGAACGAGATTCTTTTATCCCCGCAAAAGCATGAGATGTTCATGGACGTCATGAAGGGGATGAACACGCGGGCGCACTGCTTGTTGTCGAGGAAGATGAACTTTTCAGACGTTTCAACGGTGCTCGACGTGGATGGCGCTACGGCGCGGTTATCCACTGAAGTAGGGAAAGCGAACGAAAATGTGACATGTATCAGTACGGATTTGGATAACATGACAGAACTAGCGAAGAAGAACGTGAAGCAACACAATTCGGAGCATCAGGTGAAGCCGATTGCTGGGGATATGATGGCGAGGGACGTGGTGTTTCCGAAAGCGGATGTAATAGTAATGGGAATAATATTACATGATTATGGAATGAAGGAGAAGTTTGTTCTCTTACGTAAGGTGTATGCGGCATTGAACGAAGGGGGTCGACTCATCGCAGTCGAGATGCTCATTGATAACGAACGTCGTAACGCGTTGGTTGGACTTCTCATGTCGCTGAACATGCTTGTAAACACGAAGGTGGATTTGGCTACTCGGCGAAGCAATTAAATGGATGGGCGAAAGAAGTTGGGTTCGTGAAATCTGAACGACTCGACCTGCTTGAGCCCGTACATGTCGTCATCGCATACAAGTGAAGTCGCTCAGGTTAGTGCATGTGTATATTGCGTAGAGAATACTCTAAAGATTGAAAAAGAAAGGCATGCGCAGTTGCAGATGTCAGTTACTAGGGAGCAGTTAATTTTACATAAAACTAAAATCAACTTAGTAACAAATTGTGCCAGAATAATTTACGAAAGGAAATGGGTTAGCTGATGAAGTAACAAAGTGAATTCCAACATTATGATGAGGAAGGAGTCTTAGTATTCCTACAATCTGAGACGATGAACCAGAAGTGGTTATACAGTCAGGTACAATAGTGCCTCGTTTTAATGAAAATATTGTGCTGAAGTAGACTAGCGAAGTAGATCAAGGTGAGAGATGGGATCTTGCGATTAAGTACAGGAATGTGAATACGTTTTAGAAACAAGCCACGACTGAAAGAAAAAAAGCTATAGTCAATATGTCATCTAGTAAAG
>JAAUYH010040868.1_pt1 | contig 10085 bp, 16 predicted proteins | sample 7278061 | NCBI WGS metagenome assembly JAAUYH01 (sample SAMN14350203, study PRJNA611818) | marine sediment metagenome | isolation source: surface marine sediment (0.6m) | place: French Polynesia: Moorea | collected 2018-08 | reverse complement strand
TTTGTATACATATTTCTAACTAATCAAAAAAATTCAATCAATCCAAGCAAAAGATGCAGAAGCAAGCGCGTCGAAAAAATCGCTCTAAGAGAAAATAACTTCTATTTGTTACATTACTTAATATTGTGTCTTGTTTTGCAAGAATTGCTTGTTTTGTTTCAGATTAGACAATCATTAAGCTGTTAACAGCATGATTCGTAATGGATTGAGTTGAATTTTCCAGGGGAAAGGACAATCTTTTAACGACTGCCATTTATCTTTAAAAACCTCCGCTTGCAGATGATAATCTTCAGGATTATGGGCTGGTTGGTTTAATTTGAGATACAAAGTCATGCGGTGTTGGGTTTCGCTAATTGTCGCTAACCAACAGGGGAAGGTATTGATCTCACATTGCTTTAAGTTGACTACAGATGATTGACTGGGAGACGGGGAGACTGGGAGAGGGGGAGATTGACTTTTAGCTTGGCGATCGATTTCGGGAAAGATAATTTGATGGGCACGAATGCCGACATATTTTAATGATTGGGGTAGGGGTTCGATAATATCTAGATGACAATTCCAATCTAGGGCTTTAATTTGATTTTCGTTAATAATTGCAGCGCGGGAAAAATTTTTACAGCCAGTTAATTGGGCAGCACGATAATTACCTGGATGCTCGAATATATCTTGTTTTGTGCCATGAGCGATCGCCTGACCTCGATCTATGACCATTAAGTTAGGACAGACGCGATAGGCTTCTTCGAGGTTGTGGGTAATAAATAAAGTGACCCCCTGATAGTGAATTAAGTTATTTCTGAGTATTTTTGACTGTTTATCTCGTAAATAGGTATCTAAAGCAGAAAAAGGTTCGTCTAAGAGCATTATCCCTGGCTGGCTGGCTCTAGCTCTGGCTAAAGCTACCCTTTGCTGCTGTCCTCCTGATAGTTCTTGGGGATAGCGATCGCCCATTCCTGGTAAGTCTACGGAAATCAATTGCTTTTCTACTTCTTGTTTAATCTGTCGATAAGATTTAGCCGACGGCATCCCAAAGGCAATATTTTCCGCAACAGTCAGATGGGGAAACAAAGCATAATTTTGAAACAAAAAACCACAATGGCGATCGCGTGGTGGTAAATTAATATTGCGCTCGGAATCAAATAATACTCTACCGTTTAAAATAATAACTCCTTTATCTGGAGTATCCAAGCCAGCAATACAGCGTAGGATCAGGCTTTTACCTGCACCAGAAGCCCCTAGTAATCCCAACGGTGTTTGATCTGTCTGAAACGTGACATCCAATAAAAACCCAGGTAATTGTTTTTGAATATTAACAATCAACTCTATTCTGGCTTGAGGTAGGGGATAATCTAGGTTTTTTTGGCGTTTTGCCGATATATTCCATTTCAATGTAGAGACGTAGCATGCTACTTCTTTACGGGGTTTTAATTGGCGATCGCTATTTCCTTCTGTCCAATAATTAACTGCTGTAATTACACCCAGGGAAATCGCCAGCATGATAATTACCAGCAACATTGCCCGATCCATTTGTCCCCCTTCAGCAGCCAAGAAAATGGCGATGGGAATCGTCTCGGTTTTGCCTGGAATGCTTCCTGCTAACATTAAAGTTGCGCCAAATTCCCCCAAAGCACGAGCAAAAGCAAGTAAAGTACCAGCAATCAACCCTGGTTTCCCTAAAGGCAGCATAATTTGCCAGAAAATTCTGTTTTCTGAAGCTCCTAAAGTTCTGGCACAGGCAAAAAGATGGCGATCGATTTGCTTGAATGCCCCTAAAGCAGTTTTATACATTAAGGGGAAAGCTACTACCGTCGAGGCGATTACGGTAGCATACCAAGAAAAAATAACTGTTAAGCCAAACTGAGCTAAGATTTGCCCGATAAAGCCGTTTTTGCCGAATAATAGCAATAATAAAAAACCAACTACCGTAGGAGGGAGTATCAAGGGGGCAGTTAACAAACTTTCAATGACTTCTTTGAATTTACCCCGATAGTTCAACATCCATCGTGCTGCCATAACCCCCAGGAAAAAAGTAATTATCGTGGCAGTAGTGGCAGTTTTGAGGGAAATCCAGATGGGGGAAAGATCGGTCATTAAATAAAATAAGGGTATAGAGAATAGAAAGGCAGGGAATTTGATAACAAACAAATGACCAAGGATGAAAGACGAAAGACAAAGAACAAATTTATAGTTTCCTCGCCACAATATGAAAAATGTGCCAATATCTATCTTCCCCTAAAGGAGTTTTGCCTGGATGTTCTTCTTCTTCCAGTAGTTCGATCGCGTAGGGTTGAAGTAGTGTTTCTACCTGTTGCAGGGTAAAAGTATTAATTAATTTACTATTTTTTAATTTACTATTTTTCCAAGAATCGCGATCGCCAAATAGATGTCCGCAAAATCTCCCCCCTGGTACTAGGGAATTATAAATCTGATTCCACAAGTAAGGAAAATCATCAGGAGAACAAAAAGGTAGGGAAAAACTAGCATTAATTAAGTCTACTAGTTGGGGAAGTTGTAACTGTTCAAAACTAATTATTTGGGTGGCTAATCGATCTCTATTAACAATAGGACAGGCGCGTAGCCTTTGGATTGCCTCTGGTTCTTTGTCAATCGCTAATACTGCCCAATTTTGACGCAATATTTCCACTGTATCTCTTCCATCCCCACAACCGAGATCGATCGCTACTCCTGGTTGTTTAAAAGCAGCCAATGCAGTAAGAATCGTTTTTCTCGGCGCTCGATTGGCTACAGCATCATAATATGCTTTCCAGTCTCGTTTTAGGGTTAATTTTGTCATTCTTTGTTTATCCTTTGCTATTTATACTAATGACTATTAACCGTTCCAAATCCATTCTCCTCAAACACTTGTTTTGCTTCGGGGGTACTTAAAAATGCGATTAAATCCTTTGCCTCTTCTGAATGTTGGCTATCTTTAATCACAGCAATAGGATAAGTTACAGGAGAATGAGTGTTTTCTGGTGCTGTAGCTACTATCTTCACGTTATCGGCAACTTGAACGTCAGTACGATAGACAATTCCTGCATCTGCATTCCCCGTAGCTACGTAATTAAGAACTTGGCGGACATCTTTACCGTAAACGGCTTTGGGGGTAACTTTGTCGGCAATCTTGAATGAGGTTAAAACTTCTTGGGCATATTTTCCCGCAGGAACGCTGGCTGGTTCTCCTAAAGCAATAGTAGTTATTTCTTGACTGGTTAAATCGTCAAAATTATCGAACTTAGGGTTATTTTTGGCATTAGTTTCTGCGGTCACTAAAACCATTTGATTTTTTAATAAATCCCGACGAGTTTCTGTTAGTAACATCTCTTCTTTTTCCAAAGCATCCATATGTTTACTAGCAGCAGAAATAAACACATCTACAGGTGCGCCCTGTTCGATTTGCCGTTGCAATGAACCAGAAGAACCAAAATTATAAATAATTTCTGTTTCGGGATGTTTTTGCTGATAAAGAGGTTCTATATCTTCGATAACATCCTTCATACTGGCTGCTGCGGATACGATAAGTTGAGTAGATTGATTGGCATTACTTGGTTGTTCTAGTTGAATTTTGCCTATAGTATTGCAGCTAGTTACTAACAATAATGATAAAGCTGCAATAGTTAAAAATTTAGTTATTCTTATTCTACTATTCATATTCTTCAGTCTTCCAGAAACAATGTTTTAAAATTTAAATTATCAATCTAATATTTTTATTCAATTACAGTAGGATATTCATGACCTTAAGCACTCGCAATACTTTAAAAGATACAATCAAATTAAAATTATTAGTCATTAATCCTTCGTCCTTTGTCGTGTGGCTAATGACTAATAACCAATAACAAACGACTAATCCCTCTTATTTATCCTGACTTTAATGGAATTAGCAATATCTCTGTCAATTGCGATCCGAGTTCTACCAACTCTAATAATAAAAGAAGGAAATCTCTGCTCTAAGGTAATGTGCATTCCCGTATGAACTCCCATTGCCAGAAGTTTTTTGACAATTTTTTCGTCTTTATTTCTAATAGCAGCAATGATACCTTGGGTTTTTGTCCCTAAATAATCTAAGGGAGAATATTGAACAGAAAAACCTTGAGTAAACATTTTAAAATACCTCCATAATTGTTAAGACTTGATTGAGAAAATAGCCCAGAGAAAAGGCAAAGAAAATCACAAAAGCAGCGATCGCGATGGTATTTTTAATCCCCCGTTCTTTGAACATAAACTGTAATTGTGCCACACAGGGAATAAACAGAGTTAGAGTTACTGCTGCTACTACTAATTGTTGTCCCGTTAAAATCCCTGAAGAATGTAAGTCAAACATTCCTGCGGCACCGTAGTCACGACGGAAAAAGCCATATAAAAAGGTGGGTGCAGCTTCTAGGGGTAATCCCAACCAGAGCATGATTGGTTCTAATGCCCTAACTATCACATCAAACAATCCCGTCAGTTTACCCGCCCAAATTAACACCGAAGCAAAGATAAATAGGGGCAAAATTTCGGCAAAGTACCATTTGAGACGGACGTAAGTTTTAGTCAGGATCGCTTTTAAACTGGGCAATCTCAAGGGGGGAATTTCCATATAAAAACAACTTGCTTCCCCTGGGATTACCTTGCCGGCGACAAAACCGCACCCTAAAAAGATTGTCATCATCACTCCACCCCAGATTAATAAAGCGGTGGGTTCTTGGGAAAGTAAAGCTAAAATTACCCCCAGTTGCGCCGAACAGGGAATGGTTAAAGCTAACAGCAGGGTGGCAATAATTCGTTCTCGTTTGCTTTCTAGGGTGCGGGTAACTAAAGTTGCCATCGTACCGCAACCCAAACCTAAAATTAAAGGAATAATCGATCGCCCTGAAAGTCCGATGGTTTTAAATAAGCGATCCATCAGTAAAGATAAACGGGGTAAATAACCGCTATCTTCTAAGAGGGAAAACATCAAAAAGAAAGTAGTGACAATGGGTAGAACGATCGCCACCGCATAGCGAATCCCTAAAGTAATGATACCGTAATCGTTAGCCAGTAAATCTTGAATAACCTGCCAGGGAAAAATAATAGCGACAATATTGTTAACAATAGGATTAATTTCAGACTCAAAAAACCCTTCAATGCCATCAACTAAAGTTCCTCCACCAAATACTCCCACAAATTGATAGACACCAAAATATAGAATTAACAGCAAAATGGGAATACCCGTAAGGGGATGAACCGTTAAGCGATGCAACCACTCATGTTCAACAGTCTCTTGCTGGCGTAGATGAACCGTAACATCCTCTTCAATTGCCATTGCTAATCGATGACGGGATTGGGCAATTGCTAAAGTTAAAGATTCCGACATACCCATCTGAGTTTCGGTAACGATCCTGTCAATTTCTGGAAAATAAGGTTCTTTGGCTAGTTGCGATCGCGTCTTGGAGTCTTGTTGCAGTAACAATAAAGCCATACTGCGCCGTGAAATCGTATCCTGCCATCGTTGGTCGAGTAAAGACTCAATCCGACTAATAGCAGCTTCAATAGGCGAGGGATAAAGAATTTGAGGGGACATAATCGGCTATTTTGGCAATTAATTTTTTTAGTCCTACTTTTTGTGCTGCTGCCATCGTGACAACAGGAATACCCAGTTTGTATGCCAAGCGGTCCTCATTGATCCAAATACCTAATTTTTGTGCTTCGTCAATCATATTAACTACCAATAAAACAGGTAATTCAGTTTCAATTAATTGCAAAGTGAGGTTGAGCATTCTACCCAAATGTTTGGCATCGATAACGTGAATTATTAAATCCACTCCTTCGTTAGTAATTAAATCTCTGGCAACACTTTCTTCTTCCGTAATCGGCATCAGAGAATACATACCAGGGGTATCGAAAAAAGTTACTTTTTCTCCCGCAATTACTGTATTTCCTTTGGCAACTTCTACCGTCGTGCCTGGATAGTTAGAAACCGTAACGTAAGTACCAGTTAAAAGATTAAATAATAAACTTTTACCCACATTAGGAGAACCAACCAGGGCGATCGTGGTCGAAGCCCGAGCGGAAAAACTTTTATTCCCCTTTTTTTTAGAGCCAAACTTCCAAAAATTTAGACCTTTATTCTGTCGTTTCGGATGACAGCTTTGATGGCAATCGTGACAATCCATTTTATTGCCTCTTCTTTATTTATAAGATAATTAAAATTGATTTTATTTACTGCTAATTTAGATACAAAATATCATTAATTATCTAAAGCTTTTATGTATAGGGAAAAACTTATGTCCGACAGAAAAAAACAATAATCCCAATAAACCTTTAATTATTGGGGGCGTTAAAACAAACACACAAACTAGAGCAAGTAAACCTGACAACCAAGCCATTAATTTATGTATTTCATCACTATTGTGAATAGTCAATAAAATTATTCCCATACAAATTGATAAAATAAGTAAATAAAAAATCAACATTTTAATTGCTCCTGGAAAAATCAGTTATTAGTTATTAGCAAGCCAGCATAGCTCTAGCCAAAAACGAAAATCTTGTTGTTTAATTTTTGATAAAGGATCTTTTATTAAATGATTGGTATTTAAAAAAACTACTTCTGCCAATCCCATATTCTCCGCTGCATCCCGAAAAACATCTTGCTGTTGGAGAAGGTGATCGCCAATACGTTCGGGATAATAAATGCCTAAATAATAAATATGTTGTTGAGTGCGATCGACAGTTAATTTAAAAATTCTCACCAAACAATTACGCAATAATCGACCTGCAAGTGGATAATAATTATTGATTATATTGATATACTCTCTAGCTAGTTGTTCGCGACTAATCATTAATTTATTTGAGAACAGATAATCAATTTTTAATGGTTGTCGTTAGTTGTTAGTAAATACAAACAAATAATGACGAATGACAAATGAGAATTCAAGTATTTACTGCCAAACAAACTATTTTGATACAGGGCTTAGTTAGTTGTTGACATTTATCGTAAAAGATTTTTGCTTTAGTGCGATCGCTGTTTTCTTCAATATCTTTTGGTTTAGTTATTGTTCCTGGAATAGGGCAAAAATCATCTATCTGAGGACAAAACTGGGGCGGATATTCAATAATTTTAACTGTTCGGCGGTTTTTGCGATTTAGGTTTAAATCTTGAGCAAAGATAAACTCGCTATAATCGGCAATATTATCCAAGCCAATAATATTAAGCCAGATTTCAACAGCCAGCCAAACCCCAGTTTTATATATAACTTTTTTCCAGGTAGTTTTGTCATTTATCATTTGTCTTTTGTCCTTTGTTATTGATTTTTTATTTTTTATTTTTTTGTTCACCAAGAAGCAATGACCAATGACGAATGACTAACAACCAATGAGAATCTAGACTAAATAAGCCTCTTGATGGGTTTTGATCGTGCAATCAGATTTAGGATATGCCACGCACAGTAAAACGTATCCTTTAGCTATTTGCCCGTCATCTAAAAAGCTCTGATCTTCTTGGTCTACTTCCCCCTCGACAATTCTGCCGACGCAACTAGAACAAGCTCCCGAACGACAAGAAGAAGGCAGGTCAATATCTTGCTCTTCTGCTGTATCGAGAATATATTCATCTTCAGGAACATCAATAGTTACATCAATTTCAGGCGGTTTTTTGCGTTTACCTTTAATTAATCGAACTTTGTAAGTAGTACCCATGATTTTCTCCTCTGTAAATTTAGTTGTTTGTTGTTTGTCCTTCGTTATTCGTACTTAATTCGTGACAAGTAACCAATGACCAATGACTAATGACGCACAGCAGGTGCTAACTACACGGCACAGCTTCGGGAGTACCGTCAGCGACAGAGAAGGATTTTCCACAGCCACAGCCACCAGTAGCATTGGGGTTTTCAAAAGTAAATCCAGCTTGGGTTAAACTTTCTACAAAATCAACGACAATGCCGTTTAAGAAAGGTGCGCTCTTGCGATCGAGGTAAATATTGATCTTGTCTTGTTCAAAGATCAAGTCGTCAACTTCAGGGCGATCGACTATATCCAGGGCATATTCAAAACCACTACAGCCGCCATCAACTGCGGCGACACGCACGCCTTTTTCAGTGGTGGTTTCATCCACACCCGCACGGATAAAAGTACGAAGTCTGAAAGCTGCTTTTTCGGTTAAAGTTATGGACATGGTAGTTCTCCTGTTTGGTTAGTAGTTAGTGGGTAGAGACGTAGCATGCTACGTCTGTACAGTAGTTAGTAGTTAATAGTTAGTAGTTGTTTATTAATTAAACTCTCTGTTACTTCTGCTTCCCCTGCTGCCTTGCCACATACGGGACAATCTGGATCTTTGTAGAGGCGCAGTTTGTGAAACTCGACATTAGCTAAATCCATGTTGAGTAATTGTCCTAAAAGGGGTTTACCCAACCCTGTAAGTAGCTTGATCGCTTCTAATGCCGTTAAACATGCCAGAGTGCCAGAAACCGCTCCGAGTACGCCAAATGCCCTGCGATCCCAGTCGGGCTTTTCGGGAAAGAGACAGGAAAGACAAGGGGTTTTGCCTGGAATGATGGTGGTTAGATAAGCCTCCATGCTATTCATTGCCGCTTCTACCATCGGTTTATGCCAACGCACACAGGCTGCGTTGAGTAAATCTCGTTCGGGGAAATTATGGGCGCAACTAAGGGCAATATCAGCGCGTTGGACGAGAACATCGACATTTTCAGGGTTTATGTATTCGGCGATCGCCTCAACTTCGACATCGGGATTAATTTGCTGGAGAGTTTCTTGTGCCTTAGTAACTCTGGGTTTACCTACCCAATCATCAGTCATTAAAATCTGACGATTCATATCATCCAGACGTAATTCACCACCGCGAACTAGAATCAGTTTGCCAATACCCGCAACCGCTAGATAAAGAGCTACTGTACCGCCCAAACCACCGACTCCAGAAACTAGGGCAGTAGTATTTTTCAGGGCTTTTTGTCCTTCTTCCCTCAAACCTGGAAGCTGAATTTGTCGGCTGTAGCGTTCTAGTTCTTTTGGTGTTAAATTTGTCATTTGTTGTTCGTCCTCTGTTATTTGTCTTTCGTCCTTTGTTATTTGTCATTTATCACTTGCTGTTTACCAATGACCAATGACTTCTGTACAGACGTAACCTGTTAAGTCTCTACTCTGAGCAATGACTAATGACCAATAACTAACGCGCTTTTTTCTCAAGCTCTTCTAACGAAACAAAGTTTTTCGGTTTGGTTTGAAATACTTTAAATAACTTGGTTTCCAAAGGACTTGAGGTTAAGAAAACCTGATAGGCTTCCTCTAAAGCCAGGCGATACTTCTCTAATTTTTCTGCTTCGCTGACATCGGGGAAAGTTTTATCGACTTCGCTAATTAGCAATGAAAACTGTTTCAAAATATGGAGGCGATTGATATTCACAAAATCGCGGTCGTATTCAATCCCGAAAAACTGTAAGTAATCTTCGGCATCCGTTAAGGCTTTGAATTGTGTTAATGTTTGTGGGGTTGCAGCAGCAGACATAGTGACTTACTCCTCTGTATTGTTGATTTGATGTTGTAAAGTTTCTAAGTGTCGATAAAGATCGTAGGTAGCAATAGTTTCTTGAAGATTGCCAAATTCGGGAAAACTGCAATCGAGTTCTTTTTTTAGTCGTGAAATCTGTTTAGAGATGCAGGATAAACTGGAATGAGTGTTAACAGATTTGCTTTTTACTGGACGACTCTTTTCTTGTTCAACAAATTGTTGCCAATCAGCAATTGTTTGAGTCAAGTTCAGAAGGTCGATCATAATAACTGTTCCCAGTTTTTTAGTTGTTGTTTTAATTCTGCTAATTGGCGATAAATCTCGTAAGTTTTAGTTGCCTCCTCGATTAGTTTTTCGTAATCTGTAGGCAAACCTTCCGCAAGATCGTGCAGATCCATCTTCATTTGACCCGCTTTGCTGTTGAGTTTTTTAATAGTTTTCTTTAACTGAGCAACAGCTTCGGGAGTTGGGGATTTTGTTTCCAGGGCAGTCATTTTGGTTAGTGGTTAGTGGTTAGTGGGTAGAGACGCGACGGGGCGTATAAACTTGAGGGGGCGATTAACGAGGTTTCCTCGTTAATTAAAGACCCCCGTTGGAGGAAATACGT
>JAAUYH010091236.1_pt1 | contig 10086 bp, 3 predicted proteins | sample 7278061 | NCBI WGS metagenome assembly JAAUYH01 (sample SAMN14350203, study PRJNA611818) | marine sediment metagenome | isolation source: surface marine sediment (0.6m) | place: French Polynesia: Moorea | collected 2018-08 | reverse complement strand
TGTGAGGATGAGAGATGTATTGAACAACCCCCTGACACTGTCTGTGTTTGTCACAGAGTTTGTAAATAGGATTTAACAGCAAATACTTGTATTTTCGCCCACTGTCGTTTTTGTGCAGTTTTCTTGCAGTTTTCTGCAGTTTAGCAGCCTGACAGACACAAGTTGCTTTGTGTACATGTTGTCAAAGAATTTGGACACATATTCCCATCAAATTGCACACTTTACCTGCTCATTTTCAAGCCCAAATTTCGGACAATTCAGAGTTTCTTTTTGCCGAAAATGACGCTCACTGAAATCACATCTGCTGTCATTTCTCTGCAACTTCATGGCATGATACAAATGTGTTCCTTCAAGAACATCCTGTTGAAGGGTTTAGACACATGTTCCTGGTAATTAAGGCATTCTGTGATACCATTTTCGTGGATAAACTTCAGTCCAATTCATTCACAATTCACATTTGCCGCCATGACGTCACGGCAATGTTTACTTTGTCGTGATTGGCTAGCAGCATTTTTGCTCACACTGCGCAATAATATTTCCTTTATTTCTACAATTTCATGCCCTAAAACATAATCATTTCATTTATTTAACTGTGTCCATTACAACTGACAATGTGTTGTCACTTTCTATGCTGATGACGCTGTGTTGTGAATGTATTTGATCAGGCACTATTTTGGCATGGCGTATTGAGAAGATGACGCAGTTTGCCAATGGCGTAGTAAACATTGGACCATGTCGCTTTGTTTTGCAATTTAAACAGCATTTTGTAGCTCAAAAACAGAATTGTTTTGTTGGTTTGACTATTCCCAATAAAGAAACCAAATGTATGTACTTTGTTATGCTGACGACGCCATACTGATGGGCCTTTCTGGTGGAACTATTTTGTGTTGCCCAGGAAATGATTGCACTTTGGTTTGTGGCACTACTTTTGGTCCATAAATACTGCGTAATTGCAGACAACAAGGCAGTTCGTCTGTAGCTGTTGAAGCATCAGGTATGAACTCAAAGTAAGGTCCCATTGGGGGAGTCCAAACCTTTCCACAGTTTCTGTGTTATGTGATCTTTATTTTTGCCAGGTTATTTTTGCTAGGTGATTTGACTCACAAGTTTTGAAGCTGAATCAAACTCAAAGTCCCCTGCCCAAGTCCCCATGAGTTTTGTCACTGTGTTGAGTAGTGCTATCATGTTGGGTTGGACTTTGTTGATGTGCCAACATCACCTGTATCCTTTTTAAATAAAATTGGTAAATAAATAGTAATTTTATTCCAAATTTGCTAGAAGCAAAGTGCTTATTTTAGGGTAGTTCCAGGTTAATTTTATTGAGTAGATTTTAGTGAGTAAATTCCTATTCCAAATTTGTTAGAAGCCACAGGCTTACAACAGGGTAGCTTTCATTTCAATAGAGCTTGGTAAGTAATGCAGGTACACATGTGCTAGGGTAGAGTGATTAAGGCAGGTTCAGAGTAGCCAGGATTATTCTGAAAGTAGATTAGCTGTGAAGTCTTACCTGAAAATAAAACAAAGTGATGTATTGTATATTGTTGTGTAAATAAAAATACCTTTGTCATTACTTTGCAAAGAATATTTACTGTCTCATGTTATTTCCTCACATTGTCGTTTAGTGACACCACTCACTTGCCCGCTACAATTTCTTGGTGGCAGCGGTTTTGGATATCTTTTGAAAGATATTTTAGTGGTGCCTTTGTGAGGAATCTGAGACAGCTCAAATCCCTGCCCAGTTTGCAATCCCTCCCACTATTCCTCTCTTTGTGCCTGCCTCATTTCATGTTTGTCTATCAGCATTATTTTCGGTGGTATGCACCAAGTTGTAACAAATATTTTATGTCCAACCTGTGGAAGGGTTATTGAAATATACTTGATTATATATGTTGGCGACATAGTTGTCGTGATTATTGATACTGAATTGATAAAGCATTGTGTCAGTGTTGACATTTGAGTATAGCTAGTCAGTATTTGACAAGTCAAATAAAGTTGTCAGTGTTTGACAGTGTACAGTTGATGTTTAAAAATTAAAGTTTGTCAGTTTTGACAGTTCAAATTTGTCAGTGTTGACAGTTCATGTTAAAGTTTGTCAGTTTTTTGACAGTTCATGTTTGCTTGTCAGTTTTGACAGTTATTGTTGAAAAGTTGAATACATTTGCCAGTAATTTGGCAAGTTGTGTAACAAATTAAAAATTGATTCACAGTCTGGTAAGGCTGTGTTTTGTTTTACGTTATTACTATTCACAGTTTGGTAAGACTGTGTTCTCTGTTGTTACTCACAGTTGTTGAGGCTGTGTTTTGCGTTATTTTGTATTTTGTATTGGAGAAAATCCAAATATGGCATACAGTTTGAGATCAAAACGTGGGTCTTTGTCAGAACACGGTTCTATGTCCGATGACCTGGACATATATACTGCCGATGCAAATCAAAATTTGTTGAGTGCAGGTGATCACGTGAAACCAAAACAGGTAGGTGATCAAAATCCTGAAGATGGTAGGTATGCCAGTAAAAAGGCAGTTGACCAATTAAATGATCAATTTCTGAGATTTAGAGCTGAATTTCAGTCACATATCTCCAATTTAGGGGATCAGTTGCATGCCAGAATGGGTACTATTTATGACCAAGTACAGAATATGGTACCAAGTGTACCCAGTGAAAATGTGGTGCGTCCAAAGGTACCTGTTGATCACATCAAGAAAACAAGGTCTTCTAAACAGAAGCCCAAAAGTAATCACATTGTTAGTGATGGTAGTTCATCAGATTCTGATGGTGAACTTGGCAACATGAGATCTGACAGTCACAGTGGTTCTGTGTATGAAGAAGTTCAGGGCCATCATTCAACCCTGAAGTCAGATTCCAGAGCCAAGATACCACCTTTCTTTGGAAAGGTTAATGAAAGTTGGAAAGTGTGGTACAATCGCTTTGCTGATACAGCCCGTAGAAGGGGCTGGAACAATGAAAGAAAGTTGGATGAACTCCTGTGTAGGCTCAGGGATACAGCAGCTGAATTTGTGTATGATCAGTTGCCTGAGACCACCAGGAATAGGTTCAATTCTCTCGTTGCTGAGTTAGAACAAAGATTCAATCTGATCGAAACGAGTAAGTCCTACAAAGTTAGGTTTGCTCATCGTGATCAGAAGAGTGGTGAAACTCCTGAAGAGTATGCCACTGAGCTCAGGCGTCTTTATGACAAGGCCTATCCAGAGCGTAGGTCTGATACTATCAGACAAGATGACCTTGTAAGAAGGTTCCTGGAAGGTTTGTCTGACCAGAAAACTCGCCATCAGGTTGAGTACATTAGAGAGCCTGAGTCTTTACATGATGCTGTTCTTGAAGTTGTAAAGTTTGCTGAAGTCCATAAGAGGACTCAAATCGATTCTGTTGACAAGGATCGAAAGTCTAAGAAGGCTCGTGCAGTGCGTGACAGCCCAGAGTCTGAAGTTGAAGTTGAAACTGATGAAGATGATGTTGAGAGACTTGCCAGAGTACCTGTTACAAGGAAGCAAGGTCCAAGTCCTTCATCAGTGACTCCTAAGAATAATTCATCTGCTTCAGAAAAAGAAGACATGAAGGCAGATATTGAGAAATCTTTGAAGGATTTCGTGGTGACTCAAATGAATGACTTGAAGAATTACGTCAAAAGTCAAGTCTCCAGGAATCAACCTGGGTTTCAGAACACTAGTAGACCTTACAACCAAAATAAGAATGGTTCATATAACCAGAACAAGAACAACTATTACACTAACAGGCCTCCGTATAGAGGTGGTAACAATCCTCAAGTGGATAAGGCCAAGTTACAGTCTGCACAGTGTTATCACTGCTACCAGTTTGGACACTACAAACGTAACTGTCCTGTTTTGCGGGGACAAATGCAAATGAATGCATGGTCACAGCCATATCAGAGTTTTGTTCCAAGTCATGGTGTGACTGCTGAGATACAAATGAACTCTGTTGGACAAGGCTGTGGACGAACCCAATACCCTCAACAGCCAATACAAGGCCAAGTGAATGGACAGTCTCAAGCTCATGCACCACCTGCTCCAGTTGCCAGGGGTCAGGTCACTCCAGTGTCAAACTAGGAGGGGTCGGCCTGACAGGCCACAGTCCGACCCAAATTGATGTGATTGATGAAAATAAAGTTGAAGTTAAAGTTGATGTTGATGTTGAAGTTGAAAATGTTGATGTTAATGTTGAAACCAATGAAACTGTTAATGACACTATTGATGTGCAAATAAGGCCTAAAAACAATGTTGATGAAATTGTTGAAGACAATGAGACTGTTGATAAAATGACTACAAGGCCTATGAACAATGACATTGTTGATAAAGATGTTGTTCAGAACACTGATACTTTGAGTACAAAGCCAGATGACAATTGTGTTGCTCGTAGAAAAGTATCACAGTACCACGGTATTTATGTTGATGGAACAGTTGAAGGAGTTCCAATCGCATTTACTGCAGACACAGGCGCTACAAAGACTGTGATAAGTGACAGGGTATACAACAGAATCCCTGAGAACAAAAGGCCAGTTCTTAAAAAAGGCAATAAACTGCGTGGTGCAGGAGGATTCAGAATTCCTGAATTAGGCACTGCCTATGTTGAAATGACACTTGGTTCATTGAAAATCAAAGAAGATGTCTTGTTTGCTGAAATTCAAGATGAAGCATTGCTTGGTGATGATGTGTTGTTGAGTAGACCTTCAGGTCCAGCAGATTTGATTCTGAGTCAGAACAAAATTATTCTTGAGGGAGTTGATGTTCCCTGCAAGCCAGTTGGGCTTCATGAAAATCTGCGCAAAGTGGTTGCGGCAGATCATTATGAGATAAAAGGAAATACTGAAGCAGTTATTGATGTTTATGTTTCTGATGTGAATAGAGATAGAGACTTCATCAAGTTTGAGGATGAAGGTGTTAGTTCTGACAAAATGGATCATATGAACTCTGTAGTAGCAGATACAGATACACTTATTGAACCATGTGCTGAATTTTGTGATAGAAAGGGTGTTTTGATGGCACACAGTCTTGTGAAACCAGACGAAAATGTCACAGTGAAAGTGAGGATTATGAATCCCTTTGACAACCCTGTGTCAATTAAGCAGGATGAAACAGTTGGACTTGCTGTTGAAATTGACAAGAGTAGTATCATGGATTGTTGTGACTGTGAAGATGATTCAGAGATTGATAACTTTGATGATCAGAGAAATATCCAGTTACAACACAGATCTGACTATATAAGGAAAAGTGATGATGAACCACTCAATGTTGATTTGAAAACAGCTGAGAATAGTCTTCCTGAACATATGAGAGATCTGTATGCAAGAACTGCTGAAGATCGAACTATTGATCAGAGACTAATGATTGCTGAATTTCTGACAGCTTATGCTGACTGTTTCTCAAAAGATGATGGTGATCTTGGAAGATGCACCATTGCATCACATTCTATTGATATTGGTGATAGTGTTCCAATTAGACAACCACCAAGACGTGCTCCTCTTGCATTTGCGCATGAAGAGAAAACTGTGATAGAAAATCTTGAGAAACAGGGTGTCATTCGAAAGTCTACTTCTCCATGGGCTAGTCCTCTGGTTTTTGTCAGACGCAAGTCAGGCCAAATTCGTCTATGTGTAGACTATAGGCGTCTCAATGAAGTCACTCGAAAAGATGCCTTTCCAATACCCAGAATTCAAGATTGTCTTGATGCTGTAGCTGGCGCAGAATTTTTCAGTACTCTGGACTTGACCAGTGGGTACCACCAGATTCCAGTCAATGAGGAAGACATTCCTAAGACTGCTTTCATTTCAAAGTATGGTCTGTTTGAGTACACAACCATGCCGTTTGGCTTGTGTAATGCTCCAGCCCGGTTCCAGAGAATAATGGAGTATGCTCTGTCTGGATTACAGTACTTGACATGTCTGATTTATCTTGATGATGTCATAACATTTGGAAAGAATCTTGAACAGTCAATTACTCGATTGAGCGAGGTTCTTGATCGCTTTCGCAAAGCAAATTTGAAGCTCAAAGCAAAGAAGTGTAATTTGTTTTGCTCGGAAGTGACATTTTTGGGTCATGTAGTCTCCAAAAATGGAGTAAGACCAGATCCAAATAATGTTGCCAAAGTTCAACAGTGGTCTCCTCCAACAGATGTCTCTGAAATTAGACAGTTCCTGGGTCTTGCCTCGTATTATAGACGTTTCATCAAGGACTTTGCCAAGCTTGCAAATCCTTTGTCTAGATTGACTAGAAAGGATGTTCCTTTTAAGTGGTCTATTGAGGCACAGGAATCCTTTGAGGCACTGAAACAAGCTCTTATTGGACCAGAGATAATGGCATATCCTCTTGACAAGGGTGATTACATCTTGGACACAGATGCCTGTGATGTATCAATTGGTGCTGTCTTGACACAGATCCAGAATGAGATACCTCGTGTCATTGCATATGCCAGTAGGTCCTTGAATAAGACAGAAAGGAATTACTGTATCACTGACAAAGAGCTGTTGGCAGTAAGATACTTCATGGAATATTTCCGTCAGTATCTTCTAGGCAGGAAATTCAAGGTTCGCACTGACCATCAGGCGATAAGATGGATCTTCAGTTTGAAAGAGCCTAAGTCTCGTATAGCCAGATGGCTAGAGGTAATGTCCTCTTTTGACTTTGAGATTGAATATCGAGCTGGTAGACAACACGGTAATGCAGATGGATTGAGCAGATGTCCAAACCCTCGTGAGTGCACTTGTCCTCAAGTTGACAATGAGGAAATGTTGAAATGTGGTCCATGCTCAAAGTGCATGAAAAGGGCTAAAGACATGGCTAGCTCATTATTCTCTGATGGTTCAGAACATTCACTTAGAGCCATCAGGAGTCAGTCTGACCCATCTGTTGTGTTGCTCAGTGGTTATTCTGTGACCAGTCTCAAGAGACTTCAGGAACAAGATCCAGACATTGGCCCCATCCTTAAGTGGATGTTGAAAGGTGAAAGACCTGATGGAACAGATGTTGCCTCATCAAGTCCTGCTACTAGGCATTATTTGAACACTTGGTCAAATTTGTACTTGTCCCAAGACCTGCTATTCAGGAAATTCTACAGATCAGACAGTATTGGTCTCTTTCACCAGTTCCTAGTTCCCAGAGAGCTTCGTAAAATGGTGTTACACCAGATGCATGACTCTGTTCTTAGTGGTCATCTAGGATACAGGAAGACCTTTGAGAAAATATTCCAAAGGTTCTACTGGTTTGGTATCAGAGAAGATGTGAGGATTTACATAGCCTCGTGTGAAACATGTGGTGCCAACTCACTTCCTAATCATCATCCTAGAGCACCTCTGGGTGACATGAGAGTCGGAGCTCCTTTGGACAGATTGTCTACTGACATACTAGGACCTCTGCCTTTGACTCCAAGAGGAAATAGATATATCTTGGTTGTCACTGACCATTTTTCAAAATGGGTTGAATTGGCAGCTACACCAGACCAAACTGCTGAGACTTGTGCCAGGATAATCCTGAATGAAGTCATAGCTCGTTTTGGATGCCCTTTGTCACTACACAGTGATCAAGGTAGAAATTATGAGAGTATTCTCTTTGCTGAACTGTGTAAACTCCTTGAAATAAGGAAAACCAGAACATCTCCCAGAAACCCAAAATGTAATGGTCAGGCTGAGAGATTCAATAAGACCATGATCAGAATGATCAGAGCTTACCTGAAAGGTGAACAAAGAAACTGGGATTTGAATCTCGGTTGTCTCGCAGCCGCATACCGTGCTACCCCTCATGACAGTACTGGGTTCACGCCCAACCTCGTCATGTTAGGTCGGGAGGTCAGGTTACCTTATGAGGTTACAGTTGGTAGTGGTATTGATACCATTGACTCTGAGATGAAATCATATGGTGAATATGTGACCAAGATCAAAGAGCGACTTGAAACAGCTCATGACATTGTTCGCAAAAACCTCAAAAAGTCTGTTGAGAGACGCAAGGACTACTATGACTCAAGACAAAAAAGTCACAGCTATGAGATTGGCTCATTAGCTTGGTTCCGCAATGAGGCAAGGTTTGAAGAAGTATGTCCCAAGTTGCAACCACCATATGTTGGTCCTGTACTGGTGTTACAGAAACTGGGACCTGTGAACTATGTCATTCAGCTGAACAAGAGTAGCAAGCCAAGAACAGTTCACCATGACAAACTCAAACCATACCATGGCAGTAAAGTGCTTGCGTGGTCCAAACACGCCTTAAAACAATACAAACCTGTTACCTTCTAAAAGTTATAAACTTTCCATCTGTTCACTATTTGTGCTTCCGTGATGCGGATTCGGTGACAGATAAATTTAGGATAGTTGTGTCAGTTGAATGGCACATATCCTGTGCAATAGTCATCATTTAGTTTTTAGACATTATTTTCTACTAGGCCACTTTTTCCGATAGAGTACTGGAAAAAGGACAATGCCAACAATTTGGATTTTCACTTGTTGAAAGTTGTACTGATCTTAGAACTAATACTTGGCATTATATTGCTGGTTGGTGAAGGAATAAAATATTTTCCTTTTAGTATGGCGGCATTCTTTAGATGCATGAAGTGCGAATACACTGGCTTCAGGCCAGGTGTAATCAACCACATTTTTGTGAAACATAGATCAGCTGACCAAGCTCCCTACACATGTACTGTTTGCCAATATAGAGGCACCAGTGAAGACCAAATGAGCCAGCACGTACTACACTACCCACCTCATGCCAAAAAGTGGGCTAAGCTTGAACCAGTACAAATGCAGACCATAATGGTGACTGGTTTCATCAAACATCATGAAAACCTCAAACAACCAGAGGAAGGTGCTTATACATTAGGCACAACTCTTACAATTATTTTCAGTTCTTTTTACAGTATTGCAATTATTACTGTGGTTGTGTGTTGTTTACACACCTATTCTATTTATTAAATTAATTCACTTTATCACTGGTTGTTTTACAACAGTATCTTATTACTGCTGTCTTACTGTGTTTGTTTACACACATTTATTATGGTTCATTACAGCCTTTTCTAACAGTAATATTTTATTACTGTGTTTGTTCACACACATTTATTATGGTTCATTACAGCTGTTTCTAACAGTAATATGTTATTACTGTGTTTGTTCAAACATATTTTACTATGGTTCATTACACCTTTTTTTATTCTCACAGTAGTTGTGAGTCTGTCTTATTCTATTTTCTAAAGGTGTTGACTATAAGTCAACTCTGCAAAGCCAGGTTATTAAACCAGTGGCAACTGTACCAGTGGCGGCCCAAAAGAGGCGCTCATCACCAGCCAGTGACCATGGCAAAAAGAAGAAGCGTCACAACCTGAAGACAGAGCCCGAGACTGTTCTCAGCTCGGACTCCTCATCTGAGGATAGTTGTTCATCCTCAGATACTGTCAGGTCCTCTGTTGTTGAGGCCCCCAAGAAACTCAATAGCCCAGTTGTACTGGCTGACAAAGCTCCTGTTACTAAGGTAGCTCCACCCCCACCTGTTGTTGGTGGCCGTAAGACAATACTTATCAACCCGGCCCCAGCCAGAATTCCAACAAAACCTGCTAGAATAGCCCCGCCCAACAAACTTGTTGAGATGCGTGTGGAAGCAGACAAGATGATTGGTTTGGCTGACCGCATAAAGTTCCATGCACAAGATGTTAAGAAGGAGATGGACACACTGATAGCTCTGGCTGACACCATAAAGCATAGAGGTGTAGGCTTCAAAAGAGATCTTAGCAGTACTTCTAACTAAATGGAAATGATCTCCAAACCTTACTTGTATATATAAACACACTAAATAAATTTAACAGTAGAGCTCAATAAAGATCTTATGAATTAGCAAGAATGTGACCCATAATGATCTTTTTATATCATTATTCAAGTGCATGGTCACTGGTAAGAATGGGGAAAGTGAATTCCTCACTATTACAGCTATTAATTAGGTCAGTTTGAGCTTGAAAGTAACTTTTTATTTCTCATATTGTTGTGTCAGTAACCTGACACAGGTTAACATGCATTTTCTCATATTGTTGTGTCAGTAACCTGACACAGGTTAACATGCATTTTCTCATATTGTTGTGTC
>JAAUYH010081697.1_pt1 | contig 10086 bp, 9 predicted proteins | sample 7278061 | NCBI WGS metagenome assembly JAAUYH01 (sample SAMN14350203, study PRJNA611818) | marine sediment metagenome | isolation source: surface marine sediment (0.6m) | place: French Polynesia: Moorea | collected 2018-08 | reverse complement strand
TGTCAGCAACCGGTGGAGAATAGGCGTTCTCTAAGAAAACCCAAATGTTACGAAATAGCTAATAAGATTGGAATACGCGTACGTTTTAAAATTTCAATTTGCTCTCAGTGTTAGTTTGCAAGAGTCCTCTTATCACACTTACTACCGTATTACCGATCGGATCCACAGCGAAGAAGTAAAAATGATGATCGAGATGCATGCAGTTGAAGAATATGATATTCACATTCTATCTGTATCGAGTTATGCCGAGAAGCTATTTCTGGTTCTCAACGCAAAAATATGTAAGAAACAAAATAGCTTGCAATCTAATTCAGAAGCACGAATTTTTCTGGACATAAATGAATTACCTCCGATTCTCTGATCAAATTGATTCTTCAATAACCTAGTCCGACTCAATCGTCCCAATCTCTATTTCACAATTCATCGCTGTAAAACTTTTCGATACCTCGTTTCTATTGAATGTTGTTTATAAAGTTGGAATTTTGCTAAAATCAGAAGAACAGAAGGCGTAATTGTAATTAAATCTCGTTATAGAATCACGAAATAGACTGATTACTAAATGAAGAATCAAGAAAACTGGAATTATACATTACGGATTATTGCTGCCATTGGATTTTTTCTATTTAGTGATGTGCTTTTCAGGAGATACTATTAATTTCATCTCCCATCACGCAGTGAAAAAAATGTAATCTCAGCAAAATATGGATAAGGCCAGTTGCAATCATGAATTTCTGTGCATTATTGTAAATAATTGCAGTATCCTCATGAGTCATAATTAACCTGAAATCATACAGATCTCAACACCAAGGCTCGAAGAGTCGAATGCTCCTCTGTACTTTCCATTCTCGTTTTATGATGATAATTATACAGAGATATCTTGGCGTCGCTTCTTCAAAATGTATTTTTCCACCCTTATGGACTCGTCATTCGATTTTCAGTTTCGTTGATTATACATACCGAAAATCTCAAATGAATCATTCTTTTCCTAAACAAAAATTATGCAAATAGGGACTGTGGAAGCTCCTCTTGTGAAAGCATGCACGAGAAATATCTGAAGATGTTTTCAAAATGTGCTTGATAGTGTGAAGGAAACGATTAGCCTCGTATCGATGAACTGCGTTCGTTTCATAGATACAAAATATGTTATGTTATGTTCAATGCCACTGCTGGAATATAATCTTCAGGATACACTATGGATGCATTCAACTGAACAAGCTTCTATTGTAGAAAACTTGATTGATTAGTTTCTCGACAATATTCTAATATTGAAGGCATAATTTTATGATTAATACTAATCTACCCTTTGTAGCAAAACGGAAACTAACTTTCACTACTGACGTTTATTACGCCGTCTACCAGATCTTCTGGGTGTTGGCTATAGTAAACGAGTCTGATTCATAATTTCGATAACAGTTCTCACTACAACTGAAACCATTCTTTAGCTGATTTTGCAGCAGTAAGTATGAAACGATACACATGCAAATACATCGAAAGAAAGATAAGTATTACCCAACTCTGATCGTATACCGATAGAGAAGTAACCAGAACAGACTTAGAGGATTAGGAACCTTTTGTTGGCCTCTTTTTCATCTTCTTTCTAGGCCTGTCGTTGTGGAAAGTGCGTTACCTGAATTCTAAGTTGGGAGGACCTTTAAGCGCCAAGGCGCACCTCCTTTCTAGTCATCGTCCAGATGAAATTTGTTCCAGAAGTAAATACGACTGTATGGATAATGCGAATCGGTACTCAATTTGATTTAAATTGCAATTAATTTTCATATTGGAATAGTTTCACAAAAGGTAACCCGTAGTCTACAAATCGGAGAACGGTTCCCATAGTAGCTATATAGAATTTTTTTATGAATCGGACTATGAACAGTACAAACCTTCCTAAAAATTCGCGAGAGCTTCAATGCGAAAGATTAACATGTAAATAAACTTAGAACTTGCAAGCTTGTAGGACATAGTCCAAACAACTCATCTAAGTCGACAAATCTTGTTACTGAACTGGAATAACGTTCCTGATTTATCTATTCCTTTGTATTTTGAAGGGAAATATTCATGACACCACCCATATGCTTCTAAGTCCTGATTAAGTACCGCCCCTTATCCCCGCGTCTGGTACTGTACTTGCTACTCTTGCTTTCATTTGCTCCTCATAGAATTCGTCGACTTCATCCATCACCTCTTCAGCATCGTGTCTCATTGTTATTAGCGTTGCTAGAGTAGGGTTGCGCCCTATACCAGATACTTGTTCATGAACTTCAGATACGATTATGTGACCGGTTGAATACTTCAACTTGCTTGCCATGCTTTTCTCCGTGTTATATCGATTATTTTGCTCGGAACTCTTGGTCATCCCCGGTTGTAAAAGCCTCCATACCTTCACTGTTCAATAAGTGTTCTTCCAATTTTCTGTGCGTATAAGGGGAGGGCAACTACAGTATTTCGTGGAATGCTCATTACATGTCACTAAAATGACATGCAGCATTTCTTCTAGGTCTGCTAGTTCCCTCTTACCTCATCCTTCGTTTCGAAATTAGAGTTTTCTGTCCTCTGTTTCCAATAAAAATCAGCCGTCGAATTGTCGCACAAATTTTCATTGCGTTTCTCGCCTCTTCTGTTCATCTTAGAAGGACAAAGCTTCTAAATTGTTTTGTCCCCTTAAATTCGGTGACGAATATAGTTTTGAGACTATAAAAACTACACTGGATCTTTTGAAAAGGATCAATCCAATTTCCTTGCCAGCCAACTTTATGTGCACAATATATCCCAACCGTATACTAAAACGCTCGTTATCTGCCGATCGACATCGTTGGCAGCCTGCTCACTGTGTCTGTCACTGTTCTGTTAACAGCGAGCCAAACAGTCGCAGAGTCGCGCAGCATTTTTCCTCCTTTCGCGATGTAGCTCGACTCGCTTACCAGCTCCAAGTTTTCGTTCTCGTCCTAGGAGCATGGCACCACGTCGAACATCACTGGTATCACGATTTTTGCAATTACGCCGCCCCGTCTGCGACAACTCAGTATGCTAGATATCAATGCCGTGGTGCGCGTACAATTCAGTCCCTTGGATTCATCATTCCGATGAACTTGCGTCCCCATGCAAGCGAAAACTATGTTACTTTTACGGGGTGCCCTGAATATTTCTTTGACTGTCGAACTGGTTAGTACATCGACTCCCAGAACGGTCATGTCGAAGCTACCCGATGGTTAAGTTGCTTCGATTCTGCAGGGTCAACCACATTCAGTCAAATCTATAGGCACCACGACCTCTTAGACTCTAATGATGCTGATTTGGGTTCGTCGTTATAATAACTTAAATTGGCTTGCCTGCGTTGCAGCATCTAGCGAAATTAAGTAAAGTAACTTAGAAGTTTTGTACAACTGCTATTCCAATTTATGGTTGTACCATCCAGTTTATTACTGTAGACGACATATACCGTTGAACACCCAGCAGTTATTGAATCGAAGCATGGCAGTTAGTTTAGAGTATTTACACTAGCGCTTGTCTACTCGGAATTGATTTTTAAGCTTGTTGTTGCTCTTTGACGAAGTAGTGTTGTACAATATCCGACCCACTGTTTCATTCTCGATCCCGTCGATGTGTATATATTCTACCAAAAGGTTCAAACAAAACAATTGTTTAACTACTTGATCTGTAAAAATATGCAGTCTGAATTTGAGCAACTTGAATAAATTGGACACCTCTTTAAACTATTCCTATTGTGCCCGTCACCTTCTCGTCAGTGTTGATGGCTACGTTCATCATGACGAAACTCTGCATGCTGTTTCTAATCGCGTGTATCGTATTCAACTCAAGCCACGTTGTTTCGGCTCCGTCGCATGACATCAGGGATATCCGCCCGGTGAGCCATCCAACGCTCTCTCATGCGTTACGATGCCGCATCGAGATGGAGAATTGTATCTCTGAGGCATTTGGCAATCGAAAGGAGCGCATCAAAGAATGCATCAAGTGTCAGCACCATTGCTCTCATGGAATGCAGTTTGAGAGCGACCCACAAGTTCAACAAGAGATGACGGAATCCGCCAGCGATTGTGCGGACACTGAGTCGGATCTGCGAATGGCCTTGTTGACCGCTGTCAAGAACGACTGTTACACAATTGGCCAGCAAGTGTTTCTCGGCCTCTCGCGAGATTTATCATCTGCAGCGCTTGTCAATTGTATTACCTGCATAGTGGATACTCGAGAACAGAAGAACCAAGTGGAGGCGGATGAGGCGCGTGATTGGGCTGTCGTGCTTTTGACCATCCACGTCTACCACCACTATTGCTACAGTAACTTCAGCAGAATGTGCACTTGGTTGAATGTGATGGGGGATGAGGGATACTACCAAGAAGTGTACAATCAATACTGTGTTCCAACGTTCCAGAATTATCCACCGGAACAGTGATTTCAAGTAGTTTATTTCTATGATATAACCTTAGAGCGGAGGTAGAGAAGAGGTACACTAATAAAGGCTACTGGTTGATTGCAACACAGTGAGGTCAGAAGGATCACTTTCATAATTCATCAAGCTGTCTCTTTGTCGATCTACATTTTACTCCAACTGGAATGTTTCTCTTCTGTTCGCATGGACAGTTAGACAATTTCGATGATACCGACATTCTGAAGGTACCCTGAGTACAGGAACTTTAAATTAGTTGTTCTGCGTTGTCTGACGTTATCCACGAATAAGGTAAATGTCTTGTTTCACTAACAATATCTAGAGCATGGATGGAATACTGTACTGTGCGCGTGCCCCACGATTGTGTTTTGCCACCAACTAGCATCACCAGTTTATTTCGTTTGGAAAGTCGGGCTTGCAGTCAACGAGTTTTTGCCTTCGTTGGAGTTCTTGTTGTGAAAAAGGGGTCGGCTTCAACCGAATCACGAAGGGCAATCGAGCGAGCCAAGTGTAATACTGTGGAAGATATTGGGAAGGTGCCTGAAGCCGAAACCAACTATTCGCCAAGCTACAGGGTTCCACGCGAGGACGGGAGATTGTTGGATGAATGACACCCATGCATTCGTGTACACGTGGTGATAGTGATGCTGGTTCTGTGCACACATAGTATTTGAGCCCAGCCTCGTCAGCACGGGACACCCTCGGTATCTCGGCGTTGTCTCTGGCATGGCCGGCTTCGTTGGATTGTCACCTGCGTTGCGTTGTACTTCATTCTACAACACGCCGTATGTTTCGCCAGTCAGACAACCCCTCTGGCGTGCACCACGAATGTGTGATTCGGCCGCAAAACCGCGAGATGAGCTATCGCTGCTGTCCCTACTCGCCACACATTCGCCCTCCGCGCCGCTAACCGCACCTGAACGCGAGAGAATCGACCTCGCCGCCTACGCATTGGAGAAAACGACTAAGCCGACCGAGTATCCACGTGACCTGCCAGCACTAGACGGGTTCTGGACGTTATTGTACACGACTGCACTATTCAACATGCCTCGTGGCGCAACCGCCGTTCGTCAGTACTATGACACCAGCGCGCGTCGAGTCGAAAACTCGTTCACAGTTACGCTCCCCATCCCGCCTCGCACCGCAGAGGTGGTTATCGGAGGCAAATTCGACGTCGCCGCGGCTGACATGCTTATGCTCACGCTAATCGACATCCAGCTCAAGGTGCAGTCTCCCGTGGGGGACCGAATACGCGACCTCACCCCACGGATCCCGCTCCCGAACGAGAACAACGCCGTCGTCGGCGCGTTGAAAGCCTTCCGAAAGTTGCTTGGCCGGCCGCCCGTGCGCGAAATTTCGAAGGACGTGCGCACGACGTACATGGGGGAACGTTTGCGCATCACTCGGTCCAGCGGTGGTGAACTGCGTGTGTTCTGTAGGCAAGAGTAAAAGTTGGGGTTAGGTACAGCCGCACTATTCGATTCTGGTAGTTGGATTTCATAGTTGAAATATCTACAGAATTTAATGCGGACAGCACTATTTCGGGTCCACCCCTGTATCCTCGTTCACGGTCAATCTCGCGAAGACACATCAATGGCCACTGCCTTTCTTTCACCATTGCCCGCACTACGCCGTAAAGCTCCAACCCGAACGCGCGTCTGTGTGTGCGCCACAGCTGTCAAGTCCGATGCGGAGGTGGTGATTGTTGGTGCTGGACTTGCGGGACTGGCGGCCGCGCGTCACCTCGCGGCGGCGGGCGTGAGCGCAAAAGTATACGAAGCATCGGACGATGTAGGTGGTCGCGTGCGAACCGATGTGGTTGATGGATACGTCCTAGACCGTGGATTCGCGGTGTTTATCGAAGGATATCCGGAGCAGCGTCGAATGTGAGTTCGTCATCATCGTAGTCAAGAATCAAACTAACCTAGTTTGGAATAGGCTGGATTACGACGCGCTCGACCTCAAACCTTTGTTACCGGGCGCGCTGGTGCAACATGGGGATGAGTGGTACCCTGTGTCCGACCCTTTCCGTGCGCCACTGCTCGCAGTTCGTGGGCTTTTCTCGCCCGTCGGTTCACTAACGGACAAGCTGAGAGTGCTAAAGTTGCGCTCGCATTTGTTATCGTTGTCCCAGGAAGAGGTCGACGCATTAAGCGATGTGACCACGCTCGAGTACTTGCAGAAGTTTGGCTTCTCCGCGGCGATGATAGAGCGTTTCTTCGGCCCGTTCTATCGCGGAATATTTCTGGCACCCTTGCAGCACCAATCCGCCGCAATGTTCGCATTCGTGTTTCGCCAGTTCGCCACCGAGCCCGCATCTCTGCCTGCGGCAGGTATTGGAGCTGTCGCGCAACAACTCGCGAAGGGGGTGGACGTCACGCTTAACTCTCCTGTTTCGGCCATGAGCAATCGCCAAGTCACGTTTGCCGACGGAAGTGTCGTGGAATGCGACAATATTGTTGTTGCCACGGATGGCCCCACAGCCGCTCGTTTGGTTGGGGTGTCAACACCCCCATCACGCGCAGTATCTTGCGTGTACTTTACGAGCAATTATCCGCCACCTCCTGCCATTGACATGCCAATACTGTGCCTCAATGGCACCGGGACTGGTAGCGTCAATAACATGTATGTCCCAACTTCACTCTGTCCAACATGGGCACCTGACGGGAAGACTCTCATTTCCACAACCGTTTTGGGGTCTGATGTAGATGAGTCGGCTGTAATATCGCAGATGGCTTCATGGTTTGGCAAGGACGTAGTAGACGAGTGGGATGTACTCAAGGTGTACAAGATTGATCATGCTCAATCCGCACAAGAACCACCGCTTTTCTCACACAAGACACAACTTCGTGAAGGTTTGTTTGTGTGCGGGGATCATCGTAACACGCCAACTGTGAATGGTGCGCTGGTTTCGGGCCGCGAGGCAGCCAACCGAGTTTTGGAATGTGTGAAACAACGCAACCAGGCGGCGAATCGGTAAATGATTCGTTACAATACTGTGGATAGTGTTACATTCTTCGGTAATGAATTTGACCACGATGAAAGCACTGACCCATTAACTAGTTGAAGCGATTGCTCATTAAGGTAGCGGTGGCTCCGATGGGCAGCAACCGATCTCGTTGCTTGTTTTCGTAATGTACGGTTCTTTAGATGCGACACAGTGCATATTTTAGACTTCGGAGTAATGATTCGTATTCCCCATTTCTTTCAATCAGATCTAAATGTCATCGAAATTGCTAAGGCATTTCAAGTACAGTTGATGAGCGGTGAAGAACTCAACTTGCCAACCATGCATACGATCCGGTACAATATTCTTGACAGACTCATTGCCAAACGAAGCACAGTTTACGCAATCGATTACTGCCACTGCATAAAGTTCCGCTCAAGTCAGGAAACAATTCTTTCGGAATCAAGTAACAATCAGTCATGAGAGGTTCAAGTTTCGGAATTGATGTGAGAGGTGTTTCTTGATATCAGTCGACAATCAGCGGAAAACTCTTGCATCTGCTCGCGCACGGGATGGTGTGAATTAGTTGGTCCAGTGGAATACTTCGAAGGTTCTTATATTTTGATACTCAAAAGCAGTTAAGGATTTACGTATGCAATATGGGAATGTGTGTACCACTTGTAGTGATCTGTTAATTGCTGCAACTGAAGATTGTCTTCATTCACTTCTCACTTCGTTGCTAATTACATCAGAATTAGCTTCTCTAGTACATAGATGAGAGACTAATCTGAAAAATCGGTTCAAACTCTGCGTGTGTGGCCATGAAAGTAAGTTAATCAGCTTGACTGAAGTTCAAGGCACTGAACAGAAGTAACATCGGTAAATTCTTCTGATCTTGTACAAAACCGATCACTCGGGACATGCGCGAGGGTTTTGTCTGCAACGTCTTACTCCACCATGTGACCCTCACATCAACACCTACACGTCTCAATGAATTTACCTTCACTATGACCAGTCGTTGGTAAAGTATAGCCAAGTATAGAAAAATAGGAATCACAGATCCCGTATTCTACAAGACCGATGAATGGGTGAACTGCATTTGTACGGGAGCTTTTCTACCAACCCTGCATTGTTTAAAAGTCAAGTGATGTTCGTCATTTTATGCTTCGTTAATATTGTTACTTAACGAGTCTTTCGTCTTCTGGGCAAACTTTCATCCTTTTATTTATAGAAGTCTAGGAAGCTTCGACTGAGCTAGCTCAAAACGGTCTTGATAGCGTCTCTAAACTAACTTCAGTGATCATCTTTGCACAAGTGTAAACGAAGCGCAGATTAATTTGGAACAGGAACAGGACTAGACTCCTGTCCCGGACAAACAGTGTTGTACACGGCAGTCCAAGCGGGACGCGGGTCACTAAATGGTACGAAAGCCTGCAACCAAGTGCAAAACCTAATCCAATCGTTCGTGCACCTCGCTAAAACATTATTTGCAGCAGTATACGAAGCGCTCGGATGCTCTAGGTGCTGGAGTTCTTCCGAAATGAGCGCGACGCATCGCACACAATTTCCGACGGAGATCACATACACATTGGGTGTGGAGTTCTCCGGGTAAAATGCGGCAGGACAATCCGCGTTCAACTCAGTCATTTCAACATTCCGTTGTGCTGCTTCAATGCGCTTACAAGACTCACCATCTATACCCATGTCGTTGTAGAATTCCAGCCATAGCGAGCTCAAGTTGTCGCGCTGCTGGAGACAATAATCCGCACAATCCTTGCATTCCTCCTTGCGCTGCCGAGCTTTCTTTGCCTCGATCCCTCCAGGATAGTTTGCCTCGTGACACACAGCACGCTTGTTGCTGCATTCAACCACAACAGCTAGTCGAGCAGCGGGATGAATGCCCAACCTATTGGAATCCTTCGCTTCCACATCAATGGCGCAAAGTGCCATCAAGCACACCACCATCGCGAACTTCATCATGCTGCTGTTGAGTTGCTGTTTGATTCGGATGTTGCTCGAGAAATAAGACGGCTCTTTTAGAACACTATCGAACCTACGTGCAATAATGAACAATTTTGGGAACTGTAGAACATCGAATTTCGTTGTTCCTACTGCCAATCAGCGAGCTCAAAGTCTTTCAAGTTTGCGATGCTCATTAATTGAACTCTGGATGAGACGGGAGCTAAACAATTCGTACAATACAGCGTGTTTTACATCGCCGCGGTTGTCGGTTCGTGAGAGGGGGTGGGAGACCAAGACTCGAACCTGGTCGTAATGAGACCAATTCGTAAGGCGTTCACATCGGCATATTTCGCATCCGTCCTCAGTTGCATTGTAACCTTACTCGGCAAAACAGAGTAGAGCTGTTCGATATTTACTTCAAGAACTGAGTGAAGGGAAAAAGTGTCGTGCGATTTAGTCGAGAGGCAGATGAGTTGTCACCTACGTTTTTGTTTTGAGGAAGTTTAAGAATGCTATTCTCGGCCATCAAGAAAGCGGCCCAAGTTTTAGTAGCAATGCAAAGCTCCTCTTACTGATAGTAGACAGTGGTGTTGAGAAATTCCTGACATTACTCATCTAACTGTTTGGTAATCCAGTCTGCGTAGTACGATACATCCATTCCCAGCTGAACAAACTTATGTATCCTGTTGCATTCCTTGACCCAATTCTGCGAATGAATCGCAACAACTCGAAACGAATTCGACTTGGTGTTCCACATGAGAAGTGGGCCACC
>JAAUYH010034398.1_pt1 | contig 10086 bp, 5 predicted proteins | sample 7278061 | NCBI WGS metagenome assembly JAAUYH01 (sample SAMN14350203, study PRJNA611818) | marine sediment metagenome | isolation source: surface marine sediment (0.6m) | place: French Polynesia: Moorea | collected 2018-08 | reverse complement strand
TTTGAAGATTGCGCGATTATCTTTCTTATTTGGATGAAATCTAACCATTTCAGTATTTTTTGAGTTTCAGTAATACATGTGCAGGTTTAGACAGTGAGCCCTTTTCACCCTCTTACATCGTTGAATTATAGAGACGGATGTGTTTAGATCATTGTAGCGCGATCTCCTTGGGGCGAAAAAACCACGACTAAAATCCATAGATCGCCACAGCTTGCGAAGGGTCTGATCACCCACGAGTAGAGGTAGCGACAGTAAAAACTCCCACACAACGCAACCACACCACCAAGTTTGTGAAGTTCACCTGCAAGCAGAAAAACAATTAGATCGGGGAGGGTGAGACGGTCGGCATCCAACGCGATAAAGCCACACTCCAAAAGTCCGTACATCAGAACACCTCTTGAGGGATGATCGGGCACCTCTCACACACGAAAAATCCTTCAAACCCGCTGGAGAAGCGCCAGACAACAGCACAAGTGGTCACTAGCAGCAAAAGCAACTGACGGCGGTCTAGTTCTGGGCCAGTCAGCTCATGTCTTTACCCATCGGAGTATCCGAACTCCTTATAGTAGTTTGTATCGAAACTAAAATTACTACATATCCTAAATTACTAAAATTGCAAAAACCCAAAAATGGTACTAAGGAGAAATCTCCTCCTTGAAGCTGCATAGCCTCTCGATAGGGCAATTTTACGTCTTCATGCGTCTCTGTAATGCTGTCGTTTGCCAATCACCTTCCAGTATTCCCTACCTTGTTCACCCACCAGTAAAAGTTGCAGCTTTCATGCACCACAATAATCTTGGTTGATCTATTTAAATAGAAAATGACGTCGAATATCAGAATTACAATATAATTATTATAACTATTTTTCCTAGAAGTTGTTCGACATTGTTTTGTAGTAACCGAACAACGTCAAGTACGCTATTTCATTCGAAAGTAAATATATATGGAATTGATTACGCTTTGAACATTTTAACTTCGTGCATTCTGTATTTCCATGATTTTTTGTTTTCTGCATAGTTGAACTACAGACTATTACTATTGTAACGAAAAGTGTGCTTTCTACAAGATGGCTATTGAGAGTTTTAGGTCATTCATGTTCGGTGACATTCTTCTTGAATAGTTTAGCTTCCTTAAGCACAGTTTGTGATGTTAGCTAATATCTCGACTGCGACGAAATAAACAACGCAGCTTCTCTGGCCGATCCTATCTAGTTCCGAGCTAGCTAGGCTGTAGGACTTCAATGTGGACGAGAGTTGCTCTGTGTGCACTTGAACCCATTCTGATGCTTGTTTAGAAGTTATTCTGCACTGCGCACTGCCTTTTCGTCTAGATCAGATCCCGCGACACTCTGATCTACCGTTCGCTTAGTCGCTGGTTAAGTTCTTTCCGGGCTCTCCCGTTTCCGTCTACGGATGGTGACGTCGCACTTCTTTTTAGTGAGATTTGGCATCCTTGCAAAGCGTTGGCGTCGCCCTGTGCTAAGATTGTACAGTCCTCCTGATCACGGCAGTGGTTTTGCTACAATTGGGAATAAAATAATGACGGTCTTTTTTTGTTGTTCCTGTACTGATGCCCGGTGAAAATATTAAGCAGGTTTTTTCTAAATCGTAAAGAAGTGCCTCGATATAAGATTATATAGATAATCTGCGATATAAAACAACCTAGTATGCTCAGCATGAAGTATTAAAATAGGGAAAATTCTAACGAGTAACGAATTTGTCAATTCTTAATTGACTGCCCTCTTTTGAGCAACACATTCTCCACTCGTACAATCGCAAAGTGCATAGGCGTTGTAAGAAATGAACTGCGTGCGGACATCGATTCTTTCAGCGATATAGAATAAAGATTTTTATTATTGATTGGCTAGCAAGGAAATGTATGGATCCTTTTTTCAGATGTATCCGATGATTTTAATGGTCTTCAATCTAAGACTCTTTTCAAGCTTTTTCAGGGCTGCAATCTTGTTAGCATCGATGTGGAACAGTATATATATATCGTGGTTTGTTTTACAATTACCCAGCAGAAATATGACATTAGAAGTGATTTCAAAAATATTTGTGCTCCCATACACTACAGTACTTTGCATTCTTCGAAATTCTTTTCATAAGTACCATGGTCGGTGTCTACGTTCACAATCACACCATGAGCGCGGCATTGATCCAAATTATCTGTGGTAGTGCGTCGAACCTTAGTTGTGTTGTTTCTGATAATCAACAGCAGTAATCGAATACAGAGTCCTTTTCGAATATTCTTCCGACTTGGAGATTCTGTTGCTTAACTATAGGTCGTATATTTTCTTCTTAGAATTCTCTTCGCCACTGCAACCTACTGTACGTTGTAGCGATATACAGTATCAAACTGTTTGACTGCAATGTCAACATTGTCACAAACATAGACTATACAGACAAAGAAACTTGTTGTGTTTCCTGGTTTTCATGCAGTCCATGTGATTTTTGGATACCTTAAGACTTGTCGAGTGCTTTCGATTATTCTGCCACATTCTTTACTGTAGATGGAATCATTTCAAATTGATCTCATTGCTACAAACACATTAGGGTATTCTTTTTATTTATTTGGCTCAGTGCTATTGTGTATTCAAATCACCGTCGTATTCCGTGTGTAAATTGCTTTTACAACATATCTTTTCTTGAAAAACAGTCTTTCTACAGCGGCTTGGTTTGCGTACGCCCTGCAGGGTTGATTATCTTGTGCCGGGCATTGGCATGTGCGCTGATCAATAACTCAACAACATTCGCTGGGCTCAGGCAATTACCAGACTATATTCTTATTCCAATATGGAAGCAGGCCTATCATTGATTTCAAGGAAAAGTGGCATTAGGACTTTGAATGCAATGACTACGGAGCTTGATTCGGTTTCGCTTCTCCATGAACGCAAGATATCCTCTGTAATTCGATCATACAACTTGACAGCTTCCTGTCTGAAGATTCCGCTTGAAGGCGACTAACAAACGTTTCGAATCGCGTGTCAATAATAGGAATGCATGATTCGCGGCTCTATTTGCACTTGACAGCGTAATCGTGGCTACTTCTCTAAACTCTAATGCAACATCTAAGAACCCGATAAGTACGGTGCCTGAGTTCAGACTTGTACCGCTCCATAATTCGTAGATCATGTTGCTAGCGAAACCAAATTTTCACGAGCATGAATCCGAATGGTAAAGAAGCACAAGCTCTAAATGAGATAATCGTCAGAATCCGAAAAATACACCAAGCAGTATGAGCACAGGTACTGCAAGAAATCGAGGCAAAGACGTATTGAATTAAACGAGAACTGGTAATCACAAGAAGGAAGAGGGTGCGAATAAAACGGAAATGTGATCAGCGCACAACAATAAGCAGAGGCACTCCTATTCGTACATGGAGAACATGGACGGCCGGTCTAGCCACTCGGACTGGACGCTATTCGAAAACTCGGTTGCAGATTGGTGTTGAGTAGAACCCGCACGCCGCTCTCGTGCACGAATCGTGCCATTGAAGCGGTTCTTCACGTCATTGTCCGATCTGCCGGGCAACAGTCTGGCAATCGTCGACCACTTCTTGCCTATGAGTTGAAAATTGGCGGTGATGATCGCGTCCTCCTCCGCTGTCCACTTGCCCTTCTTCAGCGTGGGATCGAGGTGATTCTTCCACCGCTCGCGTGCCTGCTTGCCGGTGCGCCCGGGGATGTGTCGTGCGATCTCGGACCATCGATACGGGCCGTGCTCTTGCACCAGCTTGGCTAGTAGTGCGGTTTCGGCAGGCCGCCACGGCCCCTTGTACATATATTTGTCGCTTTTCTGTGGTGATGTGCGGCGCTTATTCACGCCGTGCGACGACCTTGGCAGGACGCTTTCGTCGTGTTGCCGATTTGGACGGGCAGAATGGGCATCGTGGTGAGAAGGTGCATTTTTCAAACGGATCGAAGGTTTGGTGAACGGTAAGGACGGCACAGGCGCACGTTGCTCGTGTTGATGCCGAGTAGGTAGTGTGGGCTCTTCGTCAACCAGGTTGAGCAAATAGTGAATTGGCAACATAACGGACAGAAAGCGAGAGGTGGCACAGTTGTAGGGATAGTTTGTTGCAGGCGTGGGTGAGTTGGGACGGACAGAAGCATGCCTTTATCATGGAAGTATGGCGTAGAACCGACGAAACGCTATGCAACGCGGCGCCATGGTTGGTTGGCGGTCCGCGGGCGCTGTTCTGTCGAGCGACAGTACACGAACAAAAAACGCGGCGTGCGGGCGGTTTCGAAGCATGCCCATCAAGTATGATAGCGCGGTGCGCTGTGCGGCAGCACACCTGTTTGCAGTTGCTGTGCGGCGTGTCTCGTGGTGCCACACAGCCCAAAGGTCTGTTGCTTTCAATCTGCGGTGGCCGCCAACGTGTTATGCGTTTCGGTTGGGGGCAGTAGCAACAGCAGCAGCACCCGGCTGAGATTTAGCTATTCCACAATCTGTCCCGCGCCGCCCCGTCTTCCCTCTCTTTCTGTGTGCAGATTTCATTGTAGTTATAGCTTGCTGTACTTGGAACCTGAATCAATGGAACTGTACGGTTCTATTGCGAATCGTCAAGTACTGGATACAGTACAGTTCCAGGTGGCATATGTAATAATCCGATGATGAAACGGACAAGCAAATTGTAAGGCGTGTGCAGAAATTAGGAAATACTGTCGGTCAGTGTTCGGAGGAGTGACACAAAATGTGGTGGTGATAGTTTCACAGCCGTTAGAGGTGAAAATTTCGTTTCAGGTTTGGTGGAAAATGAAAAAACGTGATTTGCGTGTCACAAGCCGATTTCAAAGTTTCGAAGTAGTGTAGAAACAAACGCTCACATGTCGTGCACTCGAATACCGAAGCGAAAGCAAGGTAGAAGAACAAGTTTCACAGAAAACGAGCAGTTTTCTACAGCTAGCAAGAAAGTGAGATCGGCTCAAGAGTAGTTTAGAGTTTCGATACTCTAAGCAAGCTCGTGCTCGTGCTGAAATAAATAAAAGACTATGCAGGAACAGGAAGCAGGTTTGAATGTCCCGAGTAGAGTGACTATTGAAACGTGAATCCTTGATCGACATGAATCACATTTTCTACATCTCACTGTTGCCGTTATATTGCTCTATCGGACCGGACAACTAGCTAAGCTCGATTGAGCAGCAATTCTACTTCTCTTCCTCTTCGGCTCCTCGATCTGTTGGATTTTTCCACTTCGTCTTACGACTCGATTCCAATCGTGTTGCGCTGTAAAAAATCTTGTTATGGACTACCTTACTCGTGATAAGATCTTAAACCTTTGGCACAATCTCAATTCAAACTAGTGTACTTGAAGTTCTTACTCAACGACAGGTTGGAAATGTGAGAAATCTGCGGGAGGTTTGCGCGCTTCCTTGATTCTCATATCGGCTTGAAACGATAAATCAAAAATAGCGCCTATTCGTTGTCCAAACAGAAGCCACCCATTTTGATAGCAGCACGAACCAATACCTCGGGAATACTTCAAGTTTGTAAGCTTGAGAAACGAAACAAACTAATATTTGTCGGGCCATGAACCAAGTACTGGATCTGTGACTACCTGTTCGAGCTACACGTTACAGCTGCGGACCATGAGAGTGACGCCACCGGAACGAAAATGTGATCGGATCGATTGTACAGGATCATCAACACGGAAAAACTACCCTCACGCATCGTACAGTCGAGACCACCCACAGACTATCGCCGCCTGCATACAGAGGCGGTAACTCGTTGACGGGCCGTCCATCCACGCGCGGGAACGACACTGCAAATCACTTGAGAACGCGTTCCAGACTAGTGCCGCACGCCGACGTCCACGCCGCTCGGGCGCTCGAACAGGCGCGCCCGCCGGCTCCTTTGCGCGCGCTATATGCACGGCCACCCCTCCCCGAGCAAGAGTTGCGTGTGATCTGCGATCGTGGAAAGATTCATGTCGTCACCAGATTCGCACGTATCCTCACTCGCGCCCTATGCACGCGCCTTGCGCCATCAACTTTGTTGGTACCCCCGCGTGACTCAACACTCTCTACCCTCATCTCGTGCGCTCGTCTCTAACATCGCTCGAGACAATCCTTCCGAATTTACAGTCCAACTCTATAACCTTTTAAACACCGCTTTATCGCCATTTCGGTTCATTCCTTCTTCTATAACAACAATCCTCTTCACATCTCCTCCGCTTGGCACAAACACACACACTAACAACGATGTTATCGATTTCCCAGCTCCTCAACGCCGCAAACATCACACCCACCGACTCAACAGTTTCTTCCAGCACCACGACCACGCTCACGACGAGCGACACGCCATCCAGCAGCACACAAACGAGCCACGACACGAAAGCAGAGCTCAAGCCGAAGGCGCACGCCAAGCCGCACGGCGGGCGTGTGAAGAAAATCTTCAAGGGCCCCTGGCGCCCGTGCGAGACGGCGCTGCTGGCGCGGCTGGTGGCGCGGCACGGTGCGCGCAACTGGAGCGCGATCGCGGAGGCGATCCCGGGGCGCAGCGGGAAGCAGGCGCGCGAGCGCTGGAAGAACCACCTGGACCCGGCGCTGAAGAAAGGCGCGTGGACGGTGGGCGAGGACGCGCTCATCGCCGCCGGCTACCGCGCGCACGGCAACAAGTGGAGCGCCATCGCGCGCCGCATCCCGGGGCGCTCCGACAACGACGTGAAGAACCGCTTCAACTGCGCCATCCGCACGCGCCTCAACATCGCGCCCCTGAAGCCGTGCCGCAAGGCGGCGCACGGCCTCGCGCGCGCCGTCGTCTTCGTGCCCCGCCCCCTGCGCTGGGAACTCGACCCGCCGAGGAGCCCGCCGTCGATGTTCTCCGTGTTCGAGTGACCGCACGCCGTGTACATTAGTGCCGTGCCGTAAATCGTTTAACTCAATCTCGCTCGCCCTCCCCGCGATTTTGTGGCCGTGAAAACGACGCGTTGTCAAAGTGTTGTCGCGTTGGTCGCTTCTTGATGGGCAGCCGAATTTGCAGTGATTCCGACGCATTCCCAATCGCTTTTTGCCGGGTTTCGGTTGGCTTCGGCGCGATATCAGTATTCGCAGAGTGCGCGGCTTCCGCTGCTTCCACACACTTGCTCTCGACGCCCTGCTGCTCGGTTACCGCTCTCGCCGACGATGACACATCGGTCGACACATCCAGCACACGGGTCCCATCGGTGACCTCGCCGGGTTGCTCGTCGCCCCCGCCCCCACCCCTGCGGCGGCGGCGCCGCGCGCGCCGCTCCGGCGGCAGCAGCCGGCAGCGCCGCGTCTCGTGGCTCTTCAGCGAGCTGAGCCACATCTGCCGCGCGCCGCAGCCCAGGCGGCACACGAAGGGGCGCGCTCCCGTGTGCAGGCGCTCGTGCGCGGTGAGGTTCCACTTCTTTGCGAACGCGCGCGCGCACCCGGGGTGCGCGCAGACGTACGCGCGCTTCGACTTTGGCTTCTGCATTAGCGATTGTTCGCGTCGGATTACTGCGTGGCCGCGCCAAGATCCGCCTTCCATACGAGCAGTAAACGGGCGAGGCGCCTTTCAATCATTGCACCGCGCGCGCCCGCCACTGCGCGCCACGCTAAAGGGTATACAACACCTGGGCCATGCGTTTGAGCCAATCCCCCACGATTTCCACGCGTGATAAAGGGCATTCTCGAATTAGCCGTTGGATACCCAGCTTTCTCGGTGTTGGGCAGGGCCGAATTTGGCAGTGTTGGCGGCTTACTGAGCGTGCAGACCACTGACGCTGGCAGGGGTGTAGCCTTCCGTCCAAGGTCCTACACCACTCCACACTGCCAGATGCCGGTCGTGTGGCCGTGTCTCGAGTTGCAACAGAAAATGAAGCGCCGCCGCGAATCGATGGATGGCTTGCCGCTATCGAGAACAGGGATGATTTATTGATGGCTCGCATTCTACCTTGGATAGTTCGCTGGTGTTACTGGGGCCGTCCGTAAAGGCGCCCAGAACACGCATCTCGCCTTGATGTCGAATCGTATCGTACGCGTGAGGTCGGTTCTACCTTCCGTTCCCGCACTTCACCCCGTTCACACTTCCCCGGCGTACGATAGCGGCGTGGCGAGTGGCCATCGCAAAGCCGCCCGTCGTCGTAGTAAATAGAATATGTCGCGCCGCGGCGCCGCGTGTGGCTGTTACTCGGAGGCGCTGGTGTGCGTGTTCGAGGCGACGGTGCGCGCGACGACCCCATCAAACTCGTTGTTGGCAATGGAAAAATGGCGGAGCGGCGGCAGCGTGTCCGCCCAGGGCGCGCGCGAGAGCGACACCGCGCCGTCGGTGGAGCGCGCGCCGCTGCGACGCCGCCGCTGCCGCGGCGTGCGCGTGGACCCGCTGCGCGACGGCGGCGAGGGCCGCGCCAGTGTGGGCGATACCCGCGCCACCGCGTCGCTGACCGAGTGCTCGGTGGCGATGACGTCCGAGTCGTCGTCGGTGGCGCTGAGGTTCGGTTGCAACGAGAGCAGGTACGTCTCGCTGGGGGTCTTCGGAAGGCGACGCGGTGGCGGCGGCGGCGGCGCGACGTCTTGCAGTTCGGATGACGGCGATTGCGAATCGTCCGTACTGCGCGGCAGAAATGGCACGGTTTTGTTGCGTGTGCGCAGACGATTCAACGCGACCACGTCCCCGCCGTGTCGCGCGCGCACCTCCAGCTCGCGCGCCTGCGCGTCATCGAGCTGCTTCTGCAGTCTCGTGCGGCTTTTCAGCGCTTCGTCGAGTTTGGCGCGGAGGTCGCCCTCGACCTTCTCGTGCGTTTCGCGGTACGCCTCGAGTGTAGCGCAGCGTTCCTTCAATCGACCCACCTCGCTGCGTAGCATGTCGGTCTCCAGCGCCATCTCGTCCATGCGGCGGCGTCGCGCGGCCGCCGCGGCATCGCTCTCCGCTATCGCGGCGCGCTTCGTATCGAGCGCGGCGCTGTTCTTCGCCAGTTCGCGCGCGAGCGTCTGCATCTGCAGCAGCACGCGCCGCCCGTTAATGCTCGTGCGGTATATCCATCCCAGTAGTATCACTATGATCAGTAGCACGCCCCCGCCCCATTCGCGTTGCATCACGGGGTAGGGGCGATGTGTCGCGGCTACCTCCCGGGGACTCGCCGTGGCTGATTCGTGGTGTGGCACGACGTCGATTCAAACGACCTCCAATACATACACAACGTCTATTCGTTGGTTGGCGCCGCGGCTGTGTGGCTGCTCGTGTGGGGTGTCGAAAAATTTCCGCTTTTCAACTCATGGCCAGAATTATTTCTGTTTCTAACCTATTTTTTTCGTCACTTCATACCGTCCCACCGCGTCCGCATAACGTAGTCGCTTTGCTGTGCGTGCGGTTCATATAGACTTTCTCGTCTCCGTCGCCGTCGGCGGCTTCATTGCGCGTCAACGATTTATCCCTTCGATGGTGCGACCCTGCGATTTGGTTGCCCCGTATGTGCCGCGCGGGACACACCCTGGCGTCGGCAGGCCGATGCAAAACGCCTTCATTGACGAATATGGCGCGTTCATTTCCCCGTTCCGCGCGCTAGTGGAAACCCCAGTGCAATCGTAGCAAACTCTTTTCAGGTGGCGTGGCGTTTTTTGCCGAGCTCAGGCCTTGACCACATACGTGTAACCCTAGTCGATTGGTGACCCTCGCCCCGCTGCCTTTCCTCTTTGTCACAACGCACCTCTAATTTGTCGCGATTCGTCACTCCGTTCGTTTCGCATTGGATCCGATCTCTCGTCCACATACAGCACTAATCTGTACACCTCACTCGAATTATTGTGTGCATTCCCCTTTTCTACGCTCCATTTGTTCATTCTTTACCTCTTCGACTTGGATTTTGACCTCATTATTCTCGCGTCTATTTTCAACCGTACCGATGATGCACCTGTAAAATTAAATTACTTGTATACTGCGGTGCACCCAGTAGATGAGGTCTGATAGACGCCCACTTGAACAGTGCCTCGGTTTTCCGGAAGCTCTAGCATCTCATACTTGCACTCGTCGTCTTCACCGTTGTGTATAGAATGTGCACTCTAGCTGCCGTCTATGTGTAGCACATATGCCAGTGAAGACGTCGTCATATCACGGCCCTCACTCGTTGCTGCATGTC
>JAAUYH010114357.1_pt1 | contig 10087 bp, 7 predicted proteins | sample 7278061 | NCBI WGS metagenome assembly JAAUYH01 (sample SAMN14350203, study PRJNA611818) | marine sediment metagenome | isolation source: surface marine sediment (0.6m) | place: French Polynesia: Moorea | collected 2018-08 | reverse complement strand
GACTGATTTGCGCATTGCCGATCAGTTAGTTGAACGGGGAATTCCTCAATCAGATATTGTGTTAGGATTCCATTCGCCACTGCGGCGACCGGATACAGGGTTTGCAGTGGGGTGATCGCAACAGAGTCAACCGGCCCAACTGTCGCCAATATGCAGATCCACTTCAACAGGCGTTGGTTTAAGCAGCTGGGTCCCAGCGCTTACCATACAGTGTTTGAGCAGGTTCGCTATGGCGGGGGCGATCGCTTTCTGACACTCCAGCACTATTTCGTCATGGGCCAGCGCAACAAACCACACATATTGCAGCGAGTCCGGTGAAATCGGGGGATAATCCATCAAGGCCCGATTCAGCTTGAGGCCAGCCAGCTTGATAATGTCCGCACATAGCCCCTGCACGGGATGGTTAATCAGGGCGTTGAGTTTGGGTTTACCAGCCCACAACCGTCGTCGTCCTACCAGCGTCCAACTCTCGTTTACATTGTGGTTGAACTGTTGCTTGATGCTCAGATGCCAGCGCTGGATGCCGGGATAGGCTGCAAAGAAGCGCTGAATAAAGGCTTTGGCTTCCTCTAGCGTCATGCTCACATCATACTTGAGCAGCGATTCGCTCTGCAGTTTGGCGGCCCCCATGCCATAGACTAGACCAAAGTTAATCGCCTTTCCCAAACGCCGCTCTTCTACACTGACCTGCTCGATGGGTCTGCCCGTGATCAGGGAGACCGTTAGCTGGTGGATGTCCTCGCCGTTTTGATAGGCGGTCTGAAGCCTCAAATCGCCGCTGAGTTTGGCGATGATGCGCAGCTCAATTTGGCTGAAGTCGGCTTTGATCAGCACGTTTCCGGGCTCAGCGATGAAGCAGCGTCGGGCCTCTAGGGTGCGAGGAATCACCTGCAGCGCCGGGTCTTTGCAAGAATAGCGCCCAGAGCGAGCGCCGTATTGAAACCAACTGGGATGAAGTCTTCTCGTGATCGGATGCAGGTATTTCGGTAGATGGACATCGAATGTGCCGCTGAGCTTTTCCAACCTGCGCCAGACGAATAACGCCTGGATGACTGGAAAGTGTTTGGCCCAGGGAATAAGATCTCGTTGGCTGGTTGAGGCCGCGGGAACGCCAATCGCTTGCAGTGCGGCCAGGAGTTGCTGGTGAGAATTGGGATTAATGGCATGGATTTCGGGGAATAGGGATTGTTGGGCTGTAGGCGGCGTCAGTTGTTGCAGTTCGGTGAAGGCATCTTTTCGCTGGGCTTCAAGAGTGTGTTTGTAGTCACGCCAACGGCCTAGAGAAAGCTTGAAGCCTTTCAATTCCATTTGAGCGGTAATCGGAACACAGCCAGATTCCAGGCGGGCAATGGTCAGCAGGTTGGCGGCAGGTCGACGTTTAGGCTGACTGGTTTTGGGTTGTTGAAGCTGGAGTTCCCGGCGCAGCACTGGACCCAGATCCAGCAACACGGCGGCGTCATTAGCGGCGTACTGCAGTTGCTTAGGCGTAAGTTCAGGTTGGCTGAAGTCGCTGGTTTGCTCTCGTTTATCGAGGGTGAGTCCTAGCAGCTTATGAACAACGGCGCTGAGGCTGCGACTGGTGTTGAGTCCTGCTGTCAGCGCAGCATAGGCCAGGTGAGTGTCAAAGAAGGGGCCAGCAAGCGTAAGACCTTCACTGTAGAGCATTTTCCATTCAAACTTGAGGCTGTGGCCAATTTTGCAGGCCGGACTGCTCAGCAGGGCTTGCAGCCATTGTCGTCCCCGGTTTGAGAGGTCAAACAGATCAATTACCCAGGTGGGCTGATGTTCAATGGCGATTTGAACGAGTCGGACGCGATCGCGGTGAGGATCCAGACCAGTGGTTTCACAATCAAGACCAAAGCGCTTGAGTTGTTTCAGATTAATCGTTTTAAGCGCGGCGGCAAGATCATGGTCATTGGTCAGGTAACGATAGGCTGCATTGGGGTAGAGCAGTTTGGACATGGGAATACGACCTGAGGCGTCAATTTCCTAGCGGCAACGGTAGTTGATGACGGTGTGGGAGAAGCGTTCACGTCAATAGGTAGATTTTATTCCCGTTTATAAATCACGTTTAGGGTTTAGCGTGATGGACATGGACAGTGAACAGGAGACGAGTAACGTGAGACGAGTTAAAGCCGCGTAAAAGACGCTTAAAGGCTTAAATGAAAGGGGATACAGCCCATAAATTATCGAAAGTATTTATCTTTTTTGGGCTGTCAATTACGAGATAATTGGCTTAGGTTTAATTTGACGTGATTATTGAAGAATCACTCCTGTTCGCCTATAGCTGATAGAGTGACAGCTCAGATGACTCTGAGCAATCAGAGCTTTAGAGGGTGCTTGCTGGTTTCTGCGAAGCGACTCAGGAAACAGCTTCTGCGAGAAATACCCAAAATTCAAGTTTGACTGCTTAACCATGGGGCTTAGACAACGTTGGAGTCAGATCGTCCTGGCTTGCGTGATGATAGGGTTTCTCCTCATATCGGGCGCAGAGCCTGGATTAGCTGCACTGCAGCCAGGAGAATCACCCACTCAGGCACGAGCAATAGCCGACCACGAGACGCGACAGATCAGCGTTCCAGACTGGTTGCAGATCACGTTTGCTTCACTGCCAACCATGGAAGGAGACGGTGGGTTTGATGGGTCAGCGTGGGTCGAACAGTTGGGCTATGACATCAGCCGCACCTGGGAAGATGGGATGAGCCCGGATCAGGTGTTGCAACTGGGGGATATCCGCGAACTGGAGCCTGAGTTGTTTTCATTGCAGGGAATTGAGCGAATTATCCAATCGCCGTTGGGGAATGTTTCACTGGCGAACTTTCCCTTGATTGGCGAGCAAACCCTGCAGTCGATGAGTCAGGCGGTTCCTGGATTATCCGAACGCTTGATTAGCGAGACGCCGCCGATTCAGGCGTTATTGGACACCCAAGGGATGGGCGATCTGGCCAATCACACCTTAGCCGATGTCTTAGACCAGCGGCCGCAATTGGCTGACTCAAGGCTGGATCAAATTGACCTCTCAGCCTTCTCGGTTTCGTCAATCCCGGGATTGATGGAAACGCCGTTGGCGCAGTTGGAAAACTGGCAGGGGAGTCTGATTCGTGAGATACCGGGTCTCAATCAAGTGCCCCTGGGACGGTTTCCCAATCCTTTGGGGACGGCTGGGGGAATATCTATGCGAATTGATATGGTGTATGGTCCTGCTGAGGTTTCTCGGGACCACACTATTTCCGGCTCTTATGAGCAAGGGTTTGCGGTCCCCTGCGCCCAATCGAATCAGGACTGCGCGTACATTGAACTGGATGATCTGGAAAATAAGGGAAGGGGGGCGCGGGGACAACCAGAGGGTCTGCAGTGGATCTCAGGCAAGTATCAAGATGTGAAAGGCGGGCATGGCGTCTTGGGGGCATTAAACGGCGGTCGGGAGCCGACGGGTCGCCATCCTTTCGGCTCTGCGTTCAAAGTCGTGGTGTGGGAGCCGGATGAGACCACCGATACGGTGAGTACGGCTTTGTTCTTTCGCGTCTGCGGCAAATTTGTAGGCTGTAGTCCTTACTTTATCGGACCCCTGCCGTTTTTCTCTTATCAACGCGATGACATGATTTTTGTGGGTTTGCTGGATGGAGGCGTGGGCTCGACCGGACCACCGTCGCGACCGACGGGCGCTCAACCGGGAGGCGGTTTTCCATCGTTTTCAGGATTTCCGGATCTGGGCGGCTTAGGCGTCAGTGGGTTTGACGATCCCTGTTTCACATTGAATCCCCAAGGCGTTGATTTGGAGACGCTGACCAGTGCGATCGCGTCCCTTCAGTCCTCAGATAGCGATTATAGAACCGTCGGAACCTATACCTGCGCCGATGGCGAGGGGCGCTGCGGACGCAGTCTGGGTCGATATCAGTTGATGAGCGATCAGCCGGAGGTTGTCCAGCAAATTCAGCGGGTGGAAGGCGGGGAAGAATTCTTGGATAGAGTGAACCGGGGTCATCGGCCCAGCGAAGCGGAAATGAGACAGTTCTTTCCACCGGAAGCCCAGGATTGGGCTTTCCAGAATGCCTTAGCCGACCTGGCGCAGCAAGCGGCGGGGCAGATCGACCCCACAACAGGGAGCCCGTTCAAGGGGCGGCGCTTGATTGAGCGGGCGACCCAGATGTACTTCGGCGGTCCCGATTCCATCATTGACGGCGACAGCGCTGATGTCTACGGCCACCTATCCCTCAAACAGTCTGGGGAAAGCATCGCCGCACTCTATGAAGCTGGGGGCGGCGTTACTGGGGTCTGCTTGTCGAGTGACGGCGGGGCTGAGGATCCGGCTTTAGGCAAGGCGCCGCCGCCGGGTCAGATCAATGCCGCTATCCACCAATCGATGCAGGAGATGGGTCGGTTTGACACCCGAGCGGGGCCTGATGGCGGCAATCTGGCCTGCGCTTGGTCGGTGAATCGGATCCTGGCCAATGCCGGGATTGAACCGATTGGCGAGAATCCCAATTATGTTCCGTCGGTGGAAGCGGACTTAAGGAGCGGTCGAGGTCGTGCTGTTAACCGGGCGGAAGCACAGGCGGGGGATATTGTGATTGCAGGCCATCAACATCACATTGGCGTTTGCTTAAATCAGGGCTGTAGTCGGGTGCGGTCTAACTCGTCGTCGCGAGCCCGCTTTACCTGGGATTCAGACACGGATTTTAATGGGACGTATGGCGGCAAGCCCAGTCGGATTTATCGAATTGTGAGTTAGCAACAGGAGGATACCCCAATGGGCAATGGTCGGATGAAATATGGTTGGTTGGCGATTGTGGCGGCGCTGGTGGCGATGTTGGCGATTCCAGCGATTCAGCGTCTTGATCTGAAGCATTCGGTGATGGCTCAGACGGAGGTCGCCCCCGAAGTGATCACTGAAGTGGTGATCGCTGATTTGACTCAAGCGGGACCGGGGGCGGCGGCGCCTGAGGTGAGACGGATTGAGACAGCGGGAGATTATGCTCTGGCGACCTGGATTTGGGGAGAAGCGGGCGGTCAGACGCTGGTGAAACTCGAAGCAGACGCCTGGCGGGTGATTGAATCCGGAGGCGGCGCGATGGACCAGACTACGCTTGAAGAATTGGGGGTGCCTGCGGCGGAAGCCGAGCAGCTGTTGCAATCGGAGGGGGAGACGAGCAGAAATGAGATATGAGTTGAAGGATGCGCAACCAGCTCAGTTGGATGAAACCGACTTTAGGGAAACCGCTGCAGCCGATCCCATTGTCGATATGCCGCCCCCGCCAGCCTGGTTGATTCGCTTCGGTCTACGCTGGCGAGTGGGTTTTGCCATCTTCATCGCCCTGTCAGCGGTCTTGAGTTTAGTGGGCTGCAGTAGCGTGAAGGGCTCAACGCCCTGGCGACCAGCGGCTCAATTAGTGTCAGAAGCAATCATTAAGCAGATGCTGCAGGACCATTCTCGCGCCCCGCCCCCGACTGAACTCAATCCGGCGATGGGGCAAATCCGAGCCTGGGAAGCAGCGGGGCGGGTCGGGCGATTAGTGGTGTTCGATTTTGCCACGCCTGACCTGTGCGGTGCTTTGGGGTGTTTGTATGTGGGGGTTTGGATGCAGGATGATGAGCGGGTCGATCCGGTATTCGCCGTTTACCTGAACCCCCATCTGCCGCCAGGAATGCCGCTATTGGCGACAACTGACGGGGTGGGATTCACCGCAGAGGAGCCGCCGTTGCCGTGCTTGCGGATTAATCAACTGGAGGGAGACCAGTTGGCTCAGCTGAGTTATTGTTACACGGGCGCTAGCAATGGTTATGAGGGAGTGGACCGGACGGTGATCAAGCTGGAAGAAGAAGCGCCCGCTCGAATCTGAGACGGACTTGAGCGGGGTGAGGGAGTGACATCTAGAAGAGTTCACCGTCTTCTTCCTGATCTAAGAAGGACAGATCCTCGTCTAGGCCATTGGCTGCGGGCGCTGCAATGTCAATGTCATCGAGTTCATCAATCGTTTCAAGGTCTTCTGAGATGTCTTCGGTTGTTTCTGTCGGTTGAACTGATTTTAGCGGTCCGTTAGTCTGGCCAGGGCTGGCGGGCGTTTCATCAAAACCGGCGATCAGGGCGTGGAGATCCCAGATGGTTTCTTTGGCCTCAGTGTTGCCCAGGAACATCTGGCTCAGGTTGTCTACTGTAATGGGGGTGAGCAGTTCGCTCTTACAGCAGTCGGACTTATTGCGCGCTTCGCCTTCCTTCTGGGCTTTGAAGCCTACATGCAACACGCCGAGGGAGCGCCATTGCTGGTTTTTGCCCTGGTAGCGGCGGTTGGTCAATTGAGAGACGGCCTTTTCCAGTTGGCGATAGGCTTTCTCCCGCAGTTCGATAAAGGACCACAGGGCGACATTCTTAAACCGGATGGTAAAGGGGATGTCATGGAACGGTTGATTGTCGTCATCTAGAAAGACGATCGCATGTTCAGACACCACATCCATCAATTTTTTATCCAGCTTGGCGCGGTGGTCTTCATAGCGGCCAATTACCTGTCCCATTGCGCCGGTGTCCGATTTATAGCGGATGTAGGTGGGCACAAAGGTCAGCACCAGCAGGCGAGCTTCGGTGAGAAACAGACCGATTTCTTCCCCCGTGATCTCAGTGGATGTCAGCTCGTCGTCATCCGGCAGAGTTTTCCATTCCGCCTGCTCCAGTTGGGCCAGAGGCAAGAACAGGCCTGCGGGTTTGTCATTGATCACCACGCCATTGGGCAGTCTGGGGCGATGGGTTTGATTGAATTCATCGCTGAGTAGCTCAGGATCAATCACCAGATCCGGTTTACTTTTGGGGCGGGCGGATCGAGTCGATGCGGCGCGGCGGCGAGTGGAGGTTTGGGTCTTCGCGGTTTTGGATTGAACCATTTCGATGTCTCCGATTGAAGTTGAGGTCAATTGGCAGGCGGGCAATCGCCCGTTCGTCAAAGGAGGGAAGCATGTTACGCTTGGGGCTGATCGATTTTGCCGGACTGCTCAGTCAATTCGCCAATCCTGAAGGGTTACTGATGATTGGGGGATTGCTGTTGTTGATCGGGCTATCTCGCTTTACTGGGTCTGCCCGGGGCAAGTTGACAACGGGGCGATTGGCGGGAAAAGGGGAAGTGATGGCGGCCTCCATGAGGGGGATGAAGCAGGCCCATGCGCTAGACCGGCTGGCGGCGGTGCAACTGAAGCCGACAAAGAAGCAGTCGTCTGGTCGGCCCCGGTCTGCTTCAGTGAAAATTCCTGATTTGGCGTATCGGAAAACAGGGGTCGCGTTATGGTGTGGAACGCCGAGATATTGGGCGACGGGCAGGCTCCATCAGATCGGCGCTTGGCTTCAGGTCATGTTGGGATCTCCGCCCACGCTATATCTGCCGGAGGCGCAACGCAGCGTGTTTGTGGTGGGTGCGCCCGGTTCGGGAAAAACCTTCTCGGTGATTGACCGCTGCCTTGAAAGCGCTTTTCAGCAGGGGTTTCCGGTCCTGTTATTCGACAAGAAGGGCGATCAGCTACGACTACATGCTCCGCTGGCGGCTCGGTATGGCTATGACGTGCAGGTCTTTTCGCCAGGGCGGCCTTACAGCAGCGTAATTAACCCGCTGGATTTTATGCGGGATGAGGCGGATGTGTCGATGGCCCGGGAGATCGCCATCACCATCAATCGCAACTCAGTCGCCGGAGAGCCGGGAAAGCGAGATGAGTTCTTTGCTCAAGCGGGGGATATGCTGGCCTCGGCGTTGATGCAGTTGGTCAAATCCACGCTATTCCCTGAAGATATGCGCGATCTGGCCACAGTCTACTCGGTGTTGCGGTTGCCGAAGTTAGTGCAGCGTTTGGAGTACGCGATTTATACCGGACGTATCGGCAGTTGGGTGGAGCCGTCGTTTAACCAGTTGATTCAGGCCAAGCAGGCTGAAAAGACGGTCAGTTCTATCCTCACCATGACGTCGGGGGTCTTTTCCCGGTTTATTCAAGCCGATGTCTTGCCCTGTTTGCTGGGACGCTCGACTGCGCCCACTCGGATTGAAGGAAAGCAGCTGGTGGCGTTTGAACTGGATGACCGCAGACGGGCGGCCCTCAGCCCGCTGGTGGCGAGTGCGCTGTCGAGTTGTGTGGTGAATAATCTGGCGGAGCCGCGTGAGACGCCGTTGATTATCTCTCTGGATGAGTTGCCTGCGTTGAAGCTCCACCAATTGCCCTGGTGGATCAACGAATATCGCTCCAACCTGGGCTGTTTTATTCTGGGGGCGCAGTCGTTCAATCAGCTCTATCAGCAGTATGGCGATCGCTTGGGCGCCGCGATTATCTCGGCCTGCGCCACCCATGTGGTGTTTAATCCGGGTGATCCGGATACGGCTGAGAAGTATTCTAAGCGTTACGGGGAAAAAGATGTGCTGCTGAAGAATCGCTCTACCGGACGTTCCTTAGGCGGCAATTATTCAAATCGGTCGTTGAACTGGAGCGAATCGTTGCAGCGAGTTCCGTTGATTACCGCCGACCAGATTCTGCGGTTTCCTCCCGGTCGCTGCATTCTCACGAGTCCCGGTTATATGTCTCAGGGTGAAGGCAATTTGCCCTACTTGACCCGCATCAATATTCCTAAAAGTGACATCGAGCGGGCTGAGGCATCGCCGGGGATCTGGCGTGAGCATGTGGAGCCCCATTTGATTGACCAGGCGCCTGTGATTGACCGGCGGCAGTTGATCGGGGAAATGCAGCGGCGCAATGCTCAGGCCCAAGCAGTGTTGCCGTTGCCGGAGGGGGCTTCAGCAGGGGTTGGGGCGGCGCATGCGCCTGAAAATGAGCCGTTAGCGCAGGGCATCAATGAAGTACCGGCGTATTTGGCGACGGATGAGTTTGAGTGAGGGGTGCGATCGCTGAGTTTTAGTCAAGGGGTTTGATGGCTGACCGGCTCTTTCGGCTCAGGGCCTATGTTAGACGCTTTAACAATGCACAAAGGATATCAGTCACGCCCCCTTGACCCACTCTTACTCCAAGGGACTTTTGAAAATCAGTCTTCTACTAATGATGCGCTAGTATAATTGATCTCATTCCACACCGTGGGTCTTGCGCAACATATTTGACTTCGAAAAAACCAGCTCTAAATAAAATATTCTGATATTCTGTAGGGTCCAAACTTGAGTGATACACTTTTTGCCCTTCAACTTGTCCAAGCACTTCACCGGCTTTGTGCCCAACCGTCAAAAGTAATGCGCCATCTGGCTTCAGATGATTGAAAAAATGCCTGAGGGTGAGTCGCTGTTCTTCTGGATTCAAATGAAAGAAACTATCCCAACCCACAATGCCGTCAAACTTTCGGCCAAGACTCAACTCTCGCATGTCCATATGAATCCAGGTCATGGTTGGGAATCGAGACTGCGCAATATTAATCATGCCTTTCGCAGCATCTACTCCTGTTAGGGAAAAGCCGCGCTCAACAAAATATCTCGCAATAGGATCACCCCCGCCGCAGCCAACATCAAGAATTTCGCTACGGGGCTCAATCACAGAAATAAACTGGTTTAGCCAGGGGCGTTCACTCAACGATCCAGAACGGTGAAGGTCCCAAGCATCTGCTTGTGTCTCGTAGATTTCCGTTGTCCGCGCATGAATCGCACTAAATTCATTCAAAAGAAACGCTCCGAGATAGGTTGTAATTGAGTCTAACGGTGATGCCTCACTGGCTGCATAAACTTTTCAGCCTCGGCAGAGACTTGACTCAGCAGTCCGGTGAAGGAAAATGTAGAGATTACCCTTTCCTTAGTTCACAATTGTAAGCTCTTTATATCCAGTGCTTGGGTCAAACTCTCTCTTAAAAATGGCGTTTGGCGCAATCCCAATTACAATCTCTCCTGTAGTGTAGATTTGCGAGCCATCCATTAAATGGCCGCCAATGACCTGACCCTCACTATCTGATATTGCAATGTGTAAATGCGCTCCATGCTGGGATAGTGTCCCTTCAAGCGAAACGATTTCTAGCTTTTTCTGGCCTTGTTGCGTGAATTATCTCTGGTCACTATTCTCCTAATGAGGAAGGAGTTTTAGGAATTTAAGGCATAGCTATCCGGCATACCCAAGTGAGTCATACGATTGAGGG
>JAAUYH010015021.1_pt1 | contig 10087 bp, 9 predicted proteins | sample 7278061 | NCBI WGS metagenome assembly JAAUYH01 (sample SAMN14350203, study PRJNA611818) | marine sediment metagenome | isolation source: surface marine sediment (0.6m) | place: French Polynesia: Moorea | collected 2018-08 | reverse complement strand
TTCTAATCTCCCAAGTCTAGCCTCATCGGAAATGTTAAAAACCTCCCCCTGCTTCTTCCCCCCTGCTTCTTCTGGTCAATCTTGCTAATTGTGGGCTTTAGGTTAACTTAGATTAACACCAATCTCATAAATTAATATTTCTAATTACTTCTCTAACATGAGTTTTGCCAATACTATTCAGAATGAAACTCTTGTTGAGCAAAGGTTTAAGTAACTTACATCCTCATTAAAGCTCTAAACATATCTTGGTCTGAATGTGTAGGTTTTTTAATTAAAACTTAAGATTTTTGACATATGATTCTATTGGTCATGATCGAGCTTATTCTAGTAGGAAGTGACAAATGGGTATAGCACCCTAGTCCACTCAAGTCACGGAGTCTTCTAGACAATGACTATTTTGACTAATTTCCTGCGCTCACTATTACTGACGATTATTTTTTGCTTCGTTGCTCCTATGCTGTTAGTAGGTGTGTTTTTGCTATTGGTTTATGCAATCGGCTATTTCCCTCCTCTACAAAATTTGAGCGAAGCTATCTTTAATCGGATTTTGCATTTTCTATCTGTTTTTGGCAGTGGGACTTCCTTTCGAGGATTATGCGTGATTAGTTTAACCTGTAGTTTTGTTGGTGGCTTGTTTGATACATATGCCTATTACAGGTGTCAAATACTGCGTATCAATTCTTAAAGATTTAGGGGTATAAATGCCGCCAGAGAATAAATCAAAAGACGATTTTAAGAAGAGAGCAAAAAAATATTGTTAAGTTTAAATGCTGTAGACAAGGGATGAAGTCTGTCAGAAGGCATTTACGCCTGAGTGACTTTTTCTGGTAAAATTAGATGCAACAGGAGTGGTAATCAACCTGTATAAAAAACCAAATGCCTCATGGCAATCTGTACCTTGACAATTGGAGATATAGGGTTCTATTCCACAGTTCTAGCTCCTTTGCTCACGAATAGGTAAAATCTACCCTTCGGGAAGCCGCTTCGCTTCTACATGGGGATTAGTTTAACCAAGAATCGACCTGGCTTTAGTCCGGAGAGTGTCAAATACAGGAAAACAGCATATTATGATAAGTTCAGCTGTTGATCCCAAAAATATGCTGGAGGTTGTTTGAGTAATTATGGTTTGGCCTTTTAGATCGAAGTCTCGCAAACAAATAGCTCGAATTGAGATTACTGGAGCAATCGCTAGTGCCACCCGTAAACGGGTATTGTCAGCCTTTAAAACAGTAGAAGAGAAAAAATTTCCTGCCCTTCTGTTACGCATTGACAGTCCTGGGGGGACAGTAGGAGACTCCCAAGAAATTTATAGTGCCTTGAAGCGATTGCAAGAAAAAGTCAAAGTAGTAGCCAGTTTTGGTAATATTTCTGCCTCGGGAGGGGTTTATATTGGCGTGGGTTCAGAACATATTATGGCTAACCCAGGAACAATCACCGGTAGCATTGGTGTAATTCTGCGCGGCAATAATTTAGAACGGTTATTAGAAAAAATAGGGGTATCCTTTAAAGTCATCAAATCTGGCCCCTATAAAGATATTTTGGCATTCGATAGGGAATTGACAGCACCAGAACAAAGTATCTTACAAGAATTAATTGATACGAGCTATCAGCAATTTGTGCAAACCGTAGCAGAAGGGAGAAATTTATCGGTAGAGAATGTCAAAGCCTTTGCTGATGGTCGCATTTTTACTGGGCAACAGGCTTTAGAATTGGGAGTTGTGGATCGATTGGGAACGGAAGAAGATGCCCGTTGTTGGGCTGCGGAATTAGCTGGACTGGATCCAGAAAAAACCCAAGTCTTCAACATAGAAGAACGTAAACCATTATTAAGTCGTCTAGTACCAGGAAACCGGCAGATGAAAACTGGTATTGGGTCTGGTATTGACTGGTTGGAATTTGAAATGTCTACTAGTGGTCTGCCATTGTGGTTATACAGACCTTAGATATTGATTTTGCTTTCACCTTAACTACAAAATAATGATTAAAGACACAACTCAGGAGGACTTAGACGTGGAATGGCAAATGCGAGCTATTCGCGGCGCGACAACTGTCTCAGAAAACACAACTGAGGCAATGCGAGCAGCAGTTATGGAATTACTAGATGAATTAGAACAACATAATCAACTACATCCTACAAATATTATTAGTGTTACCTTCTCTGTAACTAAGGATTTAGATGCAATTTTCCCTGCCGCGATCGCGCGAACCCGTCCTTTCTGGGACAATGTACCCATGCTAGATTTGCAGCAAATGTATGTTGAAGGTAGTTTAAAACGTTGCATCAGGTTTTTATTACATACTCATCTCCCAGTTTCTGCACCTGTATACCATATTTATTTGCGTAATGCAGCCAGCTTGCGTCCTGACTGGAGCTTACCGCAACCGGTGGCTTCTTCTCCGACAGCTTGTGAATCTAAGGTTTAAGTTCGTAAAGGTAAGGGTTAGGGGATAGGTTGTGGGGAAAAGAAGGAAGCCTTGCCACACCATACACCCTACATCCCAAGCCTTAAGGCTTAACAATAAATTCTGTAAGAACGGGGAGCAAAAGGAGTATTAACAAACTCCAAAAGATAATCTCCGCAAAAGTCAACGGAGATTATCTTCAAGTTAGTCACTCATTTAAGTTTGTACACAACCAAGGATGAAAAACGTTCTTTCCTCCAGCAAAGCTGCCTTTTTCAAGCCAGTCCCCCACGAGAAAATCTCGCAACCAAGAAGGAAAATACCTCTGACCGACTCCCGATTCCCCACTCCCCACTCCCCATTTTCAAGCCAGAATTTATTTATCAGTAGGATTCTTTTTGCTTTTAGTTTCTTGGTGGTGATGAAACCGAATCCCTAAAAAAATATCATACATAAATTCTAAAAAGTCCTTTTTACGCAATAGTCCTAGGGATTGGTGAGAACCTTTGGCATCTAGTGTCGGTTTCATTAAATAATAAGTGGGTTGATAATTATACCAAGGAATGGAAGGCCACAAATGATGGATTAAATGATAATTCTGCCCCAAAATTAAGATATTTAAAATTGGATTAGCATATACTCGGGCATTCTTCCAACGATTGCGCTCTACAAAAGGACGATGGGGTAAATAATCAAAAAATAAACCCAAAGCAATACCCACTACTAAAGAAGGTACAAACCAAAAATTCAGAACATAATGCAAAAAGTTGTATTGCACTGAAATATATACAATTGCTACCACAAACAAGCGGCTCAAAAACCACTCTAAAAGTTCATACTTACGCCATAATCGACGTTTAAAGAAAAATATCTCGTGGTAGAAGAACCTAACTGCGATTAACCATAGTGGCCCACCAGTAGATACATAATGATCTGGATCATTCTCTGGATCATTAACGTTTCCATGATGCTGCAAATGTACCCTGGTAAACACAGGAAATGCAAATGCTAACATTAAAGCACTGCCATGTCCTAAGACTGCATTAATAATTCGATTGCGGTGGGCAGCCTGGTGACAGGCATCATGAATTACCGTGCCGGAAATATGCAGGGCCACAACATTGCACATAAAACAGATCCAATGGGGCCATTGCCAAATCCAGTAACCACAGACCGATAAAACAACAATTCCCACTGCCCCTAAAAACATAAGTAGTGTCGGATTGAAACCACCTGGAGACGCTAATAATTCCTTGGGGGGTACAGTCAGTGGCTTCTTTACCTCCGACATCAGCATTGTATAACTCCTTATTAACCCAAATATTGCGAGTATACGATAAAGAATGGTCAATAATAAAGTTTTGTTGAGCAAATATTTGTATTTTTGACTCAAAAGTAGACTCTGTTGAGCAAGATTTATATACACCATTACCTATTGGTGACCCAATGGGGGTATGATCCCAGACAAAAGACTAAGTTTAGTCATGAAACTATGAAAAGTGTGTTAAAGCTGGGAAATATAGAGTTATAGCGATGTACTGCAATTCTTTTCAAACCTACATTCACAGCCCACCTATCAAGTACTTTGAAAGTACTTTTAGCTCCAATTTGTTTTGCGCCGCTCAATTGATTGACTCAGTAGTGACAGACAAGCAACTCCCCAAAATTTTATTATTACTTTCTGAATAGCTCCCTAGGTTCAGCCCCATGCAACTAAGAGATTCAATTCGCCGAACAAAAATTGTCGCTACCATCGGTCCTGCTACTAGTAGTCCAGAAATGCTAAAGGCGATTATCGAAGCTGGTGCTACGACGTTGCGGTTAAATTTTTCCCATGGAACTCATGCCGACCATCAGCGTAACATTCGTTTAATTCGGCAAACAGCTTTTGAGCTCAATCAACCAGTAGCTATTCTCCAAGACTTGCAAGGTCCAAAAATTCGTCTCGGCAAGTTTGAACATGGTTCGATAGTAGTAGAAAAAGGCGATCGCTTTACCTTAACTAATCGCCAAATTGTCGGAACCCAGGATATTAGCTGTGTTACCTACGATTGTTTAGCCGATGAAGTCCCCCCAGGGGCAACTATTCTCCTCGATGATGGACGGGTAGAAATGTCAGTAGAGGAGGTGAACAAAGACAAAGGTGATTTATATTGTCGCGTCACCGTAGGTGGTAAGCTTTCTAATAATAAAGGTGTTAACTTTCCTGGAGTTTACTTGTCAATTAAAGCCCTAACTGATAAAGACCGAGAAGATTTGATGTTTGGTCTAGACCAAGGGGTTGACTGGGTTGCACTTTCCTTTGTTCGCAATCCCCAGGATGTGATGGAAATTAATTCTTTGATTGCCAGTACTGGCAAACAAGTGCCAGTGATTGCCAAAATTGAAAAACACGAGGCTATCGAACAAATGGAGTCAGTTCTAGCCTTATGTGATGGTGTCATGGTGGCAAGGGGTGATTTAGGTGTAGAACTGCCCGCCGAAGATGTTCCCGTGCTGCAAAAGCGATTAATTGCCACGGCGAATCGTTTAGGCATACCTATTATCACCGCGACGCAAATGCTAGATAGCATGGTGAATAATCCCCGTCCTACCCGAGCAGAAGTATCGGATGTGGCAAATGCTATCCTTGATGGTACGGATGCAGTCATGCTCTCCAATGAAACAGCCGTTGGTAAGTTTCCTGTGGAAGCAGTAGCGACTATGGCAAGGATTGCCAAAAGAATTGAACAGGAAGTCGCTGAAAACACTAATGCACGTCAGGCTGTAGATACTAGACGTTCTATACCGAATGCAATTAGTCAAGCAGTGGGTCAAATTTCCGAACAATTAGGGGCAGCTGCCATTATGAGTTTGACCCAATCTGGAGCAACTGCACGGAATGTTTCTAAATTCCGTCCCCGGATTCCCATTTTAGCTGTTACTCCCCACGTCAGCGTCGCTCGGCAGTTACAACTAGTTTGGGGAGTAAAACCCCTATTAGTATTAGAATTGCCTTCCACAGGACAAACTTTCCAGGCAGCAATTAATGTGGCTCTGGAAAATCATCTGGTGTCAGAGGGGGATTTGGTAGTCATGACTGCTGGTACTCTACAAGGGATTTCCGGCTCCACTGACTTGATTAAGGTAGAAGTAGTTACTACGGTACTTGGTAAAGGTATAGGATTGGGACAAGGTTCCGTCAGTGGTCGTGCTAGGGTTGCCCACACAGGTAAAGATGTAGGAACTTTTAATCACGGAGATATTTTAGTCGTTAAAAATACAAGTGCAGATTTTGTGGAAGCCATTCGTAAAGCTAGCGGTATTATTACTGAAGATGAAAGTCTTAATAGTCACGCCGCAGTTATTGGTTTGCGTTTGGGAGTGCCTGTAATTGTAGGTGTGAAACAGGCAACCCAAGTAATTCGTGATGGTGCAATTCTGACTATGGATGTACAACGGGGTTTGATTTATTCTGGTGCTGTGGGAACCCCTTGAGGGAGTGTGGGGAGTGTGGGGAGATAAAATTTATCCTCCTGCTCCCTGCTCCCTGCTCCCTGCTCCCCTGCCTCTTCTGTTCAGGTTAATTCGATTTGAGAATCATCACCAATCATAAACCGTAAGGCTTTAGGACGACGGGGTGCGACAGTTAACTGTGCCCGTTGTCCAATCACACTATCAATGATACGTTGGTAAATTCCGGCGATTTTAGCACCTTCTAAAACCACACTATGCTCTAAATCCGTATCAATGAGGGTAGTATTATCAGCAATACTTGTATAGGGGCCAACAAAACAATTTTCTAAGTAACAGTTATTACCAATGACTACAGGCCCACGGACATTACAATTAACTAATTGGGATTGCTTGCCTAATTGTACTCTCCCACTGACATTAGTTTGAGCATCAATATCACCAATAATTGATGATTTTAAATAGGTATCGAGAATCAGACGGTTTGCTTCTAGTAAGTCATCCTTCTTACCTGTGTCTAGCCACCACCCTTCTAATTGACAAGCTGTAACTGGTTTTTGCTCGTCAATTAAGTATTGAATAGCATCAGTGATTTCCAACTCTCCTCTAGCTGAAGGTTTAATATTAGCGATCGCATAATGAATGACTGGAGAAAAGAAATAAACTCCTACTAGGGCTAAATTGGAGGGTGGGTTTTTGGGCTTTTCTATCAGTTGTAAAACCCTACCTGTATCATCCACTTGCGCTACACCAAAGGCACTAGGATTAGGAACTTGGCGTAATAGAATTAAAGCTGACTGGGGTTCTTCAGTAAATTTATGTAAAAAATAACTTAAATCTCCCTGCTGAATTAAGTTATCTCCCAAATACATCAAAAAAGGTGAATTTCCTAAAAAAGGCTGGGCTACTTTGACAGCATGGGCAAGTCCTGCTGGCTCATCTTGGACAATATAGGTAATCTTTGCCCCAAATTTTTCCCCATCTCCAGTTTTAGCTTGGACTTCTGCCCCTGTTTCCGGACTGATAATAATACCAATATCTGTAATCCCTGCTGCTACCATCTCTTCGATGCCATACCACAAAATTGGCTTATTGGCAACAGGAACAAGTTGTTTAGCTCCTGTGTAGGTGAGGGGACGTAACCTTGTACCTCTACCACCAGAAAGAATTAATGCTTTCATAAAATTTGTTGTGTATAAAATTCTGCTAACATTTTCCGTAAACTTTGCCGCCAATGAGGCGGATAGTTACCTAAGACTGCCGCTATTCTGGCACAGTCAAGGACTGAGTAGCCAGGTCGCTGGGCAGGGGTGGGATAATCAGAGGTAGTAATGGGAACAACTCTCTCCACCCGTAAAGGAAAACCTTGTTGTTGTGCTTCTTCAAAAATGCTGAGGGCAAAGTCATACCAACTAGCAACTCCACTATTGGTGTAGTGATAAATTCCAGTCATTTCTGGAGTTAATTGAGAAACAATTTGAGCGATCGCTCCAGCAATATCTTTTGCCCAGGTAGGACTACCAATTTGGTCGGCAACAACACGAATTTCTGGGCGTTCTGCTGCCAATCGCAACATGGTTTTGACAAAGTTACTTTTGCCATAGGTTCCATATACCCAGGCAGTGCGAAGAATAATATAATTGCTTCCTAACTCCCTGATTGCTTCTTCCCCAGCTAGTTTGGTTTTGCCGTAAACACTTAAAGGATTGGTGGGATGATTTTCTCCATAAGGACTGCTATGTTTACCATCAAAAACATAATCAGTAGAGATATGAATCAGGAAAGCACCTAATTTCTTCGCTGCTGCGGCTAAAATTCCTGGTGCAGTCCCATTAATAGCCAATGCTAATTCTGGCTCACTTTCAGCCTTATCAACAGCAGTATATGCAGCCGCGTTAATAATTATTTGTGGTTGGTATTCCTGAACAATAAGTTCCAGAGACTCTGGTTGCCCTAAATCTACTATTGGACGGGTGACTGGGATTATATTACCGTAGGCTGGCAGTATTTGTTGTAGCTCTTGACCTACTTGACCATTGCTACCAATGAGAAGAATATTTTTCATGGGAATAATTCCACCTCTTTTAAAGTTTTACCCACTTTGTCTTTTGCAGATAGAATAGGTGGCGCAGTCAAAGGCCAATTTATTCCTACATCTGGGTCATTCCACAGCAGTGTACGTTCCCCTTGGGGGCAATAATAGTCTGTGGTTTTATAAATAACTTCAGCTACTTCTGAAAGCACAAGGAAGCCGTGGGCAAAACCCGGTGGAATCCAAATTTGGTCGTGATTTTCGGCACTGAGTTGGCAACCGACCCATTTTCCAAAGCTGGGAGAACTTTTTCTGATATCTACAGCTACGTCAAAAACACTGCCAACAACCACACGTACTAGTTTGCCTTGGGGTTGAATAATTTGATAGTGCAGTCCCCGTAGGACATTGTGTCGGGATTGAGAGTGGTTATCTTGAACGAATTTCGCAGTAATACCTACTTTATCAATGAATTTTTGTTCGTTAAACGACTCTAAAAAAAAGCCGCGATCGTCTTTGAATACGTTAGGTGTAATTTTAATAACTTCTGGTATGGCTGTATTTATAATTAACATTGATGGCTAGTATCTTTCACGGATAGTTAGGATACTAGTATTATTCCCATCTTTGCATCTTTATACTCTAGATAATTCAATAATTTTTTTCTGCTATGTTGTTTTTGACTACTCCCCTGCCTGAAGGCGAGGGGATTATAAAAAGATGCTAACTGCAATCCTAGTGGTCTATCCCATTAGTTCTGATAGCTAGTTTTGTAGTCATATTTATATGACTTTTACTATTAGACTGGGACTTATAGTCCTAGGTGGGTGTGATAGAAAATCTATCATATTTTATGGGACAGACCACTAGGTAGTTTCTGATACTATTATTATACTTGCAACAGTTAAAGAGTTAGTTATATTCATTACCCAGATGGAATATAGTAATGAAAAACATATGAGAAAATGTATCTAACTCAGCTTTACACTAGGTTATGTTGAGCTGCTAGGGATGGGAAATGGTCAGAATCGGTAGATATATCAGATGTATCCCTGAGATAAACCGCAGTCAATTCCTGGATTTTCTCTTGTAACCACTTGGAAAATAGCTCATTAACTAGTCGGTGATGCATTGACTCATCAAGTTGAGCGTGGATAAACTTGTCTAATCGCACAATCACAACCCATTCTTGCAAGTGGGTGGGGAGACTCACTTGTCCTACTTGAATACTGGAGAGTATGCCAGCTAAAACAGGATGAGGTACACCGAGTTCCACAGGACCAACTAAACCACCAATTTGAGCCTCTGGTCCTTGGGAGTATTCTCGTGCTAATTCTGCAAAACTCTGCTCACTCTCTTGAATGCGGAAATATAGTTCTCGGGCAACACCTTGATCATGAGTACGGATTATGGAGTATATAACCCGATCTAGTTGTGCTTTACGCTTCTGGAAGTAGGATGCTACTTGATTATCCCAAGTTGCTTGTTTGAATTTCTCCAGCTTTACTCTCCGCACAGCTAGGTTATGAAATTGCTCTGAGGTCATGCCATGCTGTTGTAGCCAACCTTGACGAGCGATGTCTGTAAGCAGATGGAGTCGAGTGCAAAACTCTTGATCAGCCTGATCATTCTCTTCAGGGCTGCATTCAATGCTGGAGATTGCCTGTTCAATGATCACTTCCCCTAAGAACTGTGGTAGCATTCCATACCCAGTGAGCCGAGGAATAACTTCTGCTGTGGTAATAATTTGGTCGTTAACCTGTATAGCTGTAGTCATGAATGGTCACCATCATTTCATTTGGAACTGTAATATTATTCAAGGCAACAGAGAACGGGGAACTCTTAACAGTGAAGGTATGTGATGGGGGATAAAATCACCATTAATGCCAACCACTGATTGTCCCAGGGAACAAACAGTCAACCAACTCGTTTTCTAGTCAAAAAATCCTACTGTTGGCCGTTGCCTATTCCCTATTCCCTCTCCCGACGGGAGATAAAAAGGGCACCCACTTTCGGCTGATATATTGTGTAGACAAATGATACGGTCAAGGGCCAAGCCTTAATTGGTCTACCTTCTAGATTTTATCCAGGAAGCCCTATTTAGGCTTTGCCATACTAGACTATCTCCCAGCCAGATGCATTTACTGTATATAAAGAACCTTGATCAATGATGCTAGTACCACTCATCATCCACAGGTA
>JAAUYH010180627.1_pt1 | contig 10088 bp, 9 predicted proteins | sample 7278061 | NCBI WGS metagenome assembly JAAUYH01 (sample SAMN14350203, study PRJNA611818) | marine sediment metagenome | isolation source: surface marine sediment (0.6m) | place: French Polynesia: Moorea | collected 2018-08 | reverse complement strand
TTGTCGTAGCTGTCTTGCTCGAGCGCCTCGATGTTTGCCGCCAACTGCTCGGCCTCGGTCGCCTCGAGCTCGAGATCACCGAGCCTTCGCATGGCCTCGGCGCGCAGCATCGGATCGTCGGAGACGAGGTCGAGAAAAGCCCGGTAGTTTTCTCGCGCGAGCTCCGAACTGTCCAGAATGACACCACCGCTTTTCAGCTCGACCGTCTTCTTTTCGAGGCTCTTGATCGTGTCGCGCTTCTTCGGCTTCTTGGCGTCGGCGACCGACGTCAGGAAGCAAGCTGCGATGCAGACGACAAGCGCTGTCAGGCGGGACGCGGTCATTCAGATGCCTCCCCGACCGTCGCTTCCCCAACGGTCGCCGCGACGTCGTAGATCGCCGCGAGCGCGAAGCGTGCCTGCACCGTGTAGATGTCGAGGCGCTGCTTCTGCGCCTGAAGTTCCTCGACGGCGATCGAACGCAGGAACGCGCGCTGGTCTTCCATCGCGTCCGCAATGCGCATCTGCATGCCCTCGATGCGCGGAGCCAGCCCGTATACGCGATTGCTGAGTTCCTCGAATCGCAGTGGCTCGGTGCGCATGGTCTCGTCGATCTGGCGTCGCGAGCGCTGCGTCTCGACCAGCGCTTCACCGGTCTGGTAGAGGTCGCGTCGAATGCGCCACAAGCGGTCCCCGAAATCGCGTTCCAGTTCCCACTGCAGCACGCCCTTGATCAGGTCGATCTTGTCCTGCACCTCGACCGCTTCTGGAATATCCGCCTTCAGGGCAGGCGTACTCTCGATGCCGGTGATCTCGCCCCACAACTGCCACTCGCGCTTGTCGGCAAGGCCCAGCCAGTCGTTGCCCTGCTCGATATCGTTGAGCATTGCGTCGAAGTCGAGTTTCTGCTCGACCATGCCGTCGAGGTCGGCTCGCGCCAGCGCCTCTTGCACGACAGGTAGCCGCTCCTCGTAAGCCTGCTTGCGGGTCTCGAGCATGTTGCCGTACACAGCGACGCTCTGTTGCCACTGGTCGAGGTTGCGATACAGGTAGGCGAGATCCCGATAATTCTTCAGGCCTTCCTGGAATTCGTGTGACGCCAGCATGTGCAGCAAATAGCGCCCTTCGGGCCCGCTGGGCAATTCCTCGAGGCGCCAGTACCAGCCCGTGCTGTCGAGCGGATCGTCCTCGACGAAGTCGTCGAAGAACGCACCCGACTCGAGATGCCCGATCGTGCGGTCGATGCGATTCGTTTCCTCGTAAAACGCCTCAATGGCGTTGAGGTAGTGATCGGCGGCCTGGCTGATCGAATCCAGCTTTGCCAGCGCATAGGGGATTGCCAGCATTGCCTCCTGCACTGCCGGGTCGAGTAGGTCACGCGAACGCAGCTCCATCCAGGGCACGAGGGCACGCTGGTAGTTCTCCTGCTCGGCATCGGCCCAGCCCACGCCGAGCAGGGCCTTGTTCGAGAACGGCCCTTCGAGGCGAATCCGCTGCAATAGCGGTTTGGCCGCACGGGGCTGGCCGTCCTGCAGCAACGCATAGCCGAGCGCCAGGTTCGCTTTGTCGCGCAGGGAGCTCAGTTCCTCGTTGAACGGGTCGAGGTCGCCGAGATCGTCGAGCACCTCTTTTGCGGCGTCGACCTGGCCGCTGCGGACGAGCGCGACGCCCAGGTTGAACCGTGCGTACTTGGACCACTCCGTCTTGCCCTTCCAGCTCGTGAGCGCTGCGATCGCCTGGTCGTATTGGCCCTCGTCGATCATCATCTGCGCCTCGAGCATCAGCGCCTCGCGTCGCAGGTTGTCGGGCAGCTCGCCCTCTATTCGTGCGAGCGCTTGCTTCGACCTGTCGATGTAGCCGCGCTGGTACCAGACCTTGGAGAGGAAAAACCAGGTACGGTCGCGGATGTCCTGGCTGACGTTCTCAGCCAGCAGGGTCTCGAATATCTCCGCAGCTTCGAGATGATGCCCGTAGGAGAGGTACAGCCCGCCGAGCAGCAGTTCGGCCTCGGATTCGTGATCCGGGAACTGCTGCTGTTCCTGTGCGGCGAGCAGCCGCACGATCGCGGGGAAGTAGTCTTCCTGGTAGAAGTAAAAAAGGACCTCGCCGTAGTGCGGGTCCTTGACGACGATGGGAGCCGGCTCGTCTTTCTTCGCGTGCAACGACGAAACTGGCGCCGTCACCATGACGAGCGCCAGCAGTATGGCAGCGATTGAGCGGTTTCGGCTCAAGAACTACTCCCACTCTTTGATTTCGAATTCCGGCTGCTGTTTCTTGACGCGGTCTGTGATCTCGAGCTCGACGTACTTGGCACCGATGCCTTTGCTGAAATTCAGCGTTGCGCCGCGCCGGTAGTCGCGTGTGTGCGGTCCCTTACCCGTGAACACCGCGACGAGTTCGTGATCGCCGGTCTTGAGGTTAGCCATGTGCACGCGATGCACACCGCCCCGCAGCAAGGCGCCGACTTCACGTTCGGTATACAGGTAGTTGGCGACTTCCTTGCCGTCGATCTTCAGGTTGACCGAGTCGAGCTCGAAGTACTCACCGACGTCCATCGAGATGAAGAAAGCGACCTGCGAGTTGGCCGGAAAAAGCAGCTCTTCCTCGAGAAGAAACAGGTCCCGGTTGAGGTCCAGCACCTCTTTCTTGAGGTCCTGCACGTCCTTGTCGAGGCTGCGGAATTCGCCGCCGCCGGCCGCATCGGCCGCAACCGGTTCGGCATCCTGTGCGAATGCTGCGGTTGCCAGCAGCAGGCTGGCGGCAAGGCTTAAGAGGGTCTTCGTCACCGTTACTCTCCAGGCTACTCCCTGAGCAGGGAGCGTACTTCGTCGAGGTATTTCTCTTCGTAGCCGGGCTTGTAACCGAGATGCACGTGGCGAACGTTGCCTTCGCGATCAACGAGTACGGTCACCGGCATGGCGTCTACTTCGTAGAGCTTGCTGACTTCCTTGCGCGCATCGAAAAGCACCGGAAAACTGACGCCGAGCTCGTCGACCATCTGCATGGCGCGACGCGAATCGTCGTCGATGTTGACGCCGAGCAGGTTGAATCCGACGCGCTCGTAGCGAGTGTAGAGTTCGTCCAGCAGCGGCATCTCCTGGCGGCACGGCCCACACCAGGTCGCCCAGAAGTTGATCATCACGACATCGCCGCGATACTCGGAGAGACGCAGGTTCTCACCGGTCGAGCTCTTGAGCGCGAAATCAGGTGCCTGCTGGCCTTCCAGGCCCGACGACGCGAGGCTCGATGCAGCGAACACGCTGAGCGCAAGTCCCATCAAAGTGCTTTTGATCTTCATCATCCCGTTCCTTGTGTTTTGGTCCGATTCCATCCAGGACACCGACAGTGCATGGTGACAGCCGGGCGCCGCGCGGGCCGTGATTAGAGTCACAATTGGCCGAATGCCTGAACATAATCAACGGCCTCAGAAAGTCAGGGAAAATGCCCGGCCAGAGCAGACTATGATAGGCGTATGAAACTGAATTTAAAGTGAAAATACGTCGCCGTTCGGCGACAGAACGGGATTTTTTTCAGGGGCTGTCAGGAGCCTGCAGGCCGTCCGAATAATAGATTTGTCCAGCAGTATCAATGACTACGCTCTCGTAGTCGGGCAGCGTCGCGATCAGTGTCAGGCCTTCCTCCACACCGAGCACGAACACCGAAGTGGACAGCGCGTCCGTGATGACGGCATCCGGACCGAATACCGTGGCACTGTGAACTTTGCCTGCCGGTTCGCCAGTACTCGGCTCGATGATATGGTGATAACGTACTCCGTCTTCGTCGAAGAATCGCTCGTAATCGCCTGACGTCGAAATTGCCTCGTCTGCCAGTGGCAGGGTAATTGCCACCTTGCCGTCCTCGCGCGGATCGCGAATACCGATCATCCACGGTCGCCCTCGACGGTCTCCGAGGAGACGCGAGTCGCCGCCCGCGGTCACGATGCCATGCGACGCCCCGTGCAGGCGCAGGATGTCGACGCCTCGCTCGACGACATAGCCCTTTGCAATGCCGCCCAGGTTGATGCGCACCCCGTCCTCGCCGAAGAATACGGTCCCGGCAGCGGGGTCGAGCTTGACGAGGCGAAAATCAATGAGCTGTTTTTCTTCGGCGATGGTTTCGCCGTCGGGCCGCACGCGGCGTCGGAAGTCGTAGTGCTGGCCAACGCTGTCGTATGTGATATCGAACGCCCCCCGCGTCAATATCGATACGTCGAGTGATCGCCGGATCAGGTGAAACAGCTCTTCGCCGGCAACGACGGGTTCTATGGCCGCCCGCCGGTTGATGTCCGAAATCGGGCTTTCCTCGATGTAGGTACTCATGAGCTGGTTGATACGTTCGGCTTCCGCGAACACGGCGTCGAGTGCGAGGCTGCCCGCCTCCGGGTCGTCGTGCCAGAAATACACGCTGACCTCGGTGCCCATCATCGGGCGGGCATCCGTTAGCCATTCCGCGGACGTCCGAGGCGCCCACGAAGTCACAGCAAAAGCCGCTAGAGTTAGCGTCATGCAACGTTTATGCTGTAAGAATCCCAAGAACATTCAAGGAGCTGGACAGTGATTGGTCTATTGATCTTCTTAGGAATCATAGCCGCATTAGTGATGTGGGCGATAGGAATCTATAACCGCCTCATCAACGAGCGTAACCGCGTGCGCAATGGATTTGCCCAGATCGACGTTCAGCTCACGCGGCGCCACGACCTGATTCCCAACCTCGTCGAGGCCGTCAAAGGTTACATGAAGCACGAACGCGAGACGCTCGAGGCCGTCGTCAAGGCGCGCAACGCGGCCGTCTCGGCACTCGACGCTGCCAAAGCGGACCCGGCCAATGCCCAGGCAATCAAGGAACTCGGCGCCTCGGAAGGCGCACTGGGCTCGATCCTGAGCCGCCTGTTTGCGCTTTCGGAAGCGTATCCGGATCTCAAGGCCAGTGAGAACATGATGCAGTTCCAGGAAGAGCTCGCGAGCACCGAAAACAAGGTGGCATTCGCGCGCCAGGCATTCAACGACTCGGTAATGTCGTACAACAACTCGGCCGAAAACTTCCCCAACAACATCATTGCCGGGATGTTCTCGTTCGAGCTCGCGAGCTTCCTCGAGATCGAATCCGAGGAGAAGCGCGATGTGCCCGAGGTGTCTTTCACCTGAGTCCTGACACGCGTTGAACTTCTTCGATGCCCAGGACCAGGCCCGCCGGGCTACAAGGCGGCTCGTCGTCGCCTACATCGTCGCGACGGCGTTGATCGTCGCCGGCGTGACCTCGATCGTCGCGTTCGCCCTTTATACGACATCCAGCGACAATCTCGCGTACACGCCAGGCGGATTCGTAGCGAGCCGCGCGCCGGTACTTGTCGGGACGGCGGTCGTGACGGCCCTGTTTATCGTCGGCGCGAGCCTGTTCAAGACCGCCGCTCTGTCGTCGGGCGGAGGACGCGTAGCGCAGCAAATGGGCGGTACGCTGGTACCGGCCGACGTCCAGGACCCGTTGCGGCGGCGCCTGCGCAATGTCGTCGAAGAAATGGCGATCGCTTCGGGCGTGCCGGTACCTGAAATCTACGTCCTCGAGGAGGAAACCGGCATCAACGCGTTCGCCGCCGGCTTTGCGCCGGGTGACGCAGCCGTTGCGGTCACGCGCGGTACGCTCGAGCTTCTGGACCGCGACGAGCTGCAGGGTGTCATCGCTCACGAGTTCAGCCACATCCTGAACGGCGACATGCGGCTCAATATCCGCCTCATGGGCGTTCTCTTCGGCATCATGGTGCTCGGGCTGATCGGTCGAATGATCGTCCGCGGCGGCTACCATACAGCCGCGGTTGCCCGCAGCCGTGATCGCGGTACGCCGGTCGTGATGATCATCGGGCTCGGGCTGGCTGTGCTCGGCGGCATTGGCGTGTTCATCGCCCGTATCCTCAAGGCCGGCGTCTCTCGTCAACGCGAATACCTGGCGGACGCGTCTGCAGTGCAGTTCACGCGGCAGAGCCGCGGCATCGCGGGCGCACTCAAGAAGATCGGCGGCTTCGAGCACGGTTCGCACCTGCAGGCAAACGATCCGGAGGAAGTGAGTCACATGCTGTTCGGCACGGGCGCAAAGCTGTCGGGCATATTTGCCACCCACCCGCCGCTCGTGGCGCGCATCCAGGCACTGGACCCGACTTTCAAGCCCGCCGATTTCCCCAGAATCGACCTTCGCCAGAGGCGCAAGGTGCGCGAGGAGCGCGCCGCCGGATTCGCCGGCGACGTGACGACCGCACTCGCCAGTGGTGGCGCGGCAGTCATGCCGGACAAGATCGTCGAAACGGTTGGCAAGCCTGACAGCGAACACGTCGAGTTCGCACAGGACCTGCGACGTTCGATTCCGGACACGCTGTACGACGCCGCACATTCTCCGGAGTTTGCCTACCTGCTGACGATCGCCCTCGTGCTCGATCGCAGCGGAGCCAATCTCGAACGGCAGCTCGGCATCGTACGGGAGAGCCTGGGCGCGGAGCGCACCCGGCTCGTCGACGGCTACTATGCCGCGCTCGCGCGTACCGGCGCTGAATACCGTCTGCCCATTCTCGTGGTGGCATTCCCCGCGCTCAAGCTGCGCCCGACGCCCCACCTGACCTACCTCGTCGAACTGACCCGGCGACTGATCGAGGTAGACGGTAAAGTCGACCTCTACGAGTACTGTTTCTACCGCGTGCTCGGCACCAACCTGAAGCAGGCGATCGATCCCGTCTCGACGGCGCGGCCGACGAAAATCAACAAGAGAAACATCCAGCAGGCCGCCATCAACCTGCTCTGGATCATCGCGGACTACGGCCACGAGAGCGAGACCGCCACGCGCGATGCTTTTGCCGCCGGCACCGCGGAATTCGGCGCCTGGGCGACGACGTTGGAGCCCAGGCTGGCGGACAGATCGCGCGTCGACGCACTCGACGAGAGCCTCGACACCCTGCAGGGATTGCGCTCCGGAGGGCGCAAGACGCTGCTCAGGGGCATCAGTGCCGTGGTTACTCATGACCAGAGGCTGTCCGTCGCAGAAGCCGAGCTGATTCGCGCCGTGTGTGCGACGCTGGATTGCCCGCTACCGCCGATCCTCGTTTTCAAGTCGGCTGAATAGTTATTCATGAGGCATTGTCCGAATTCGCGTATCATTGACCGTAATACCTCTGGAAGATCGTCATGCAAATCACCTCTTTGAGAATTCTGATCACCCTGCTCGCCCTGGTCGTCGCAATGCCGGTCGTTGCCGGCACGCGTGAAGAGAATCGGGTCGCCAATGCATCCGAAGTGCTCGACCAGCTCGCACGCATACCTGAACGCGCCATTCCGCCCGCGCTGCTGTCGCGCGCCTACGCCGTCGCTGTCATCCCCAACGTCGTCAAAGTCGGGTTTGGAGTCGGCGCACGCCGCGGCAAGGGCGTCATTGTCGTCAGGCAAGGCGATAATTCCTGGAGCAATCCGGCGTTCGTAACACTGACTGCCGGCAGCATCGGCTGGCAGATCGGCGCTCAGTCGACAGACATTATCCTGGTCTTCAAAACGCGTCGCAGTGTGGATGGCATTGCTTCGGGCAAGCTGACTCTCGGTGCCGACGCATCTGTCGCCGCTGGCCCGGTCGGCAGGCACACGGGCCTCGCGACCGATATACGCTTCCAGGCCGAGGTGTTCACATACTCCCGCAGCCGGGGCCTGTTCGCCGGCGTTGCGCTCGAGGGCGCGGGCGTGACGATGGACGGCAAAGCCAACGCAGCGTTTTACAGCAATCCGGACATCACCCCGGATACGATTTTCGCCAGCTCGGCGAAAATCGCGCCCGATGTCGCAAACGCTTTTGTGCAGACTCTGTCCGCGCAAACGCAGCGACTGCCGCGACAGCCCGAAATGCAGGCGGAGACGTCGCCTTCCGGCGAAGCTCCGCGAGACGACGAACCCGAAGTCCGGACCTTCGGCATGCCGGGCTCTGAAGACGAGATCGCTGAAGACTACTAGCAGCCTGCCGAGCCGTGCGCGACGATCTGATAACCCGCGTCCAGCAGTTCGCGGAGATCATAGGGCCTAACGTCTACCTGCAGGCGGGTGCCATTGCGCTGGCGTTCATTCTCATCGGCAAAGTCGCCGACATCATTCTGGCGCGCGCGGTCGGAAGGTTGGCGAAAAAATCGACCAACGATCTCGACGATCGTTTCGTAGCGCTCGTACACAGGCCGGTATTCCTGACCTTCGTCCTGATCGGCCTGGCGCTTGCGACCCTCCGCATCGATTTGCCGCCTGCGCCGACGTTCATCACGCTTGGCATTCTCCGAACGCTCGGCATCGTCATCTGGTACTCGACGCTCAGCAAGCTGGCGAACCTGCTGGTTGAAGTCACGTCAAGACGTTCCAAGAGCAAGCTCGTGCAATCCGGCATGCTGTCGCTGCTGCACAACGTCGTGAAGGTATTGCTCGTTGCGCTTGCCGTTTATTTCCTGTTCGTTTCATGGAACATCAACCTCACGGCCTGGGTTGCATCGGCCGGTATCGTTGGTCTTGCACTGAGTTTCGCCGCACGGGACACCCTGTCCAACCTGTTCGCGGGCGTGTCCATCGCTGCCGATGCGCCCTACAAGACCGGCGACTTCATAATCCTCGACACGGGGGAGCGCGGTGTCGTCACCCAGATCGGCCTGCGTAGTACGCGATTGATGACGCGAGACGATGTCGAGATCACCATTCCGAACGGCGTAATCGGCAACAGCAAGATCATCAACGAGGCTGGCGGGCCTTCGGAGAGTCACCGCATTCGGGTGAAAATCGGTGTCGCCTATGGCAGCGACATCGACCAGGTTATCGAGGTTCTCGAAGGAATCGCGACGGATCATCCGGAAATTCTGAAAAACCCGTCGCCGCGAGTGCGCTTTCGAAATTTCGGCGACTCGAGCCTGGATTTCGAGCTACTGTGCTGGATTGGCCGCCCGGTGGACCGCGGACGACTGCATCACGAACTCAACTGTGCGCTGTACAAGGCATTTGAGGCAAATGGCATCGCAATCCCCTTCCCGCAGCGCGACCTGCACGTGAAGACGATGCCCGCAGGCTCGGTCTAGCCGCCGTTTTCTTCGTTGCGGCGGCGCAGCTCGTCGCGAATCGATTCGAGATCGCTGCCGGGTTCCGGTTCCGGTTCGGCTTCGACGACGGGCGCGTTGCCACCGTCGGATGCAGGCACTGTCGTATCACCGCTGCCACTCACGGCACCGGTGTCGTCGACCGCATCGGGGATAGTCGCCGTCGGCACGTTGCCGACGAGCTCGTCCTGCCCGCCGGCTTCTGAATCCGGCGGCAGTTCGCCGAATTGCGCCAGGTACTCGGCTTCGCGGCGCTGCTTCTCCATCTCCGCGGCACGACGACGAGCCTCCGCGGCAGCCTCCTGCGTGCGTCGTAAGGCCCGACGCTTACGCTCGGACGACTCCTCGAGCGCAGCGCGGCGCTCGGCCTCTTCTTTAGCCTCGATGCGCCGCACGGCATCGCGCGCGTTGATGCACTCGGCGTCGTACTTGGACTCGGCGCGGTTCCTGCTGCACCGGACCATTGCGGCCTCGAGCAGGATCGGATTGTCGACGAACTCGTCTGCGGTACGCGGCGGGGGCTCCTTGGCACAGGCACCCAGGAGCAGAAGACCGCAGAGCAGCAGTATCGATTGCCTGAAGATCATTCGCTGTCAGCCGTAAAAGTCTGTCAAATAGTAGAAAATTCAGCGTCCTGCGGAGCGATCTTATCATCCTTGTCAAATTTGGATACCGGTGCCAGTTCGCAGTTTTGCGCCTGAATCTGCGATTGCCTTTGCTATAGTGGCGCCGGATTCGGTCCGGATATGAGCAGGCATGGCGGTCTCCAATCAGTTCAAGCTTCTGGGCCAGCGGCGATTCCTGCCTTTCTTTCTGACCCAGTTCCTGGGTGCGCTGAATGACAACGTGTTCCGCAACGGCCTGGTCATCCTGATCACCTTCCAGGGCGTGCTGATATACGGCCTGGACTATTCGGACCTTGCAAATGTCGCGGGCGCGCTGTTCATCGTGCCGTATTTCCTGTTCTCGGCGACAGCCGGCCAGCTCGCCGACAAGTACGAGAAATCGATGCTCATGCAGCGCAT
>JAAUYH010113476.1_pt1 | contig 10088 bp, 7 predicted proteins | sample 7278061 | NCBI WGS metagenome assembly JAAUYH01 (sample SAMN14350203, study PRJNA611818) | marine sediment metagenome | isolation source: surface marine sediment (0.6m) | place: French Polynesia: Moorea | collected 2018-08 | reverse complement strand
GGCGAGCCATACCCTAAGAATCCTGTTACGAAAGCGTTTTGATATTGATGTGCTGACCTTTAAGCAGCAAACTCCTCAACTCAGCTAGAGATAACTCACATAATGCGTATTTCCTAAAACTGCAAGCACCCCAGATCATACTCCCCCATCCATCCACCCATCCACCCATCCACCCATCCACCCATCCAATGGGACATGACTTCTACACTAATCCCCAAGGGTGAATTGCTATATAAAAGATTAGGCGTCGTATCATAGGAAACCGTAAATATGAGTTGGCAGTCCTTAATGCAACATCTGGGCCATTGGCGCGGGTCATTTACCCGCCTGACGTCCCAGGGCGACATTGAAGCAGACATTCCCAGCCTCCTGACACTGGACGGTTTGAACGGAAACCAAACGGTGCGGCTAGTCTTGCAACACTTTGATCCCAAGACGGACGCAGTCACCTACGAAAATATTCAAGAATTTAGCGCGCCAATGCTTGGCTTCCCCATGTTCGAAAATGGGGCTTTTTCTCAAGGATCCCGATATTGGAGTTCAGTTTCTGATTTTATCGCTGAGCTGGCCTTTATTCACCGCGATCGCCGTCTCCGGCTGGTCCAGCAATTTCGCCCCGGCGTCCCGCACCCAAACCTGACCTTGATCCGCGAACGTCGGGAAGGTGCTGAGACGTCTGAACGTCCGCCCCTGACCCTTGACGATTTATTAGGCGCCTGGCATGGAGAATCCACAACGGTATTTGCGGATGCGAGATCGCCCCTCACTGCTAAAACCCAACTGCAGCTCAAACAGCAGGGGGATATCCTAAGCCTTTACCTTAGTTCTGGCTCCAACTTTGAATTTACCTCTACAGCCAAGATTGCAGGAAATATTCTGGAATTCGAGCAAGATCAGCCGCCGATTCAAGTATTACTCCTGCCCGATGGCGCTTCTTGCACCTTTCCCTCAAGTATTCGCGCCGGACGCCCTTTTTTCTTAGAAACCGGATGGTTAATTGAACCAAACTTCCGCCAGCGCCTGATTCGCAACTATGATGATAAAGGCGAATGGAGCAGCCTCACCCTGATCACGGAGCATCGGAAATCGGACGCAAACCCTTGATAAATCGGCTGAGCGGTTCCAATCCTTGCTCAATCTGTACTTTAATGGCCTGTGTGCACACAATCGCGATGTCCGCTTTTCCCGTGAGATAGTCAATGTCTTGTTGGCTTTGCACCCCAAACCCCACCCCGATGGGCAAGTGGGTGGCGGCTCGCAACCGATGTAGATAGGGCTCAAACGTATCTGAGAATAGAGTTTGGGTCCCCGTCACCCCTTTCCGCGCCACACAATAGACCATACCACTGGCGGCTTGGGCAACCTGTCGGAGCCTAGGTTCGCGATTTTGGGGCGTCACCAGAAAAATGGCAGCGATATGAAAGCGTCTACAAACCTCTATATATTCTGACGCTTCTTCAGGTGGAAGATCCGGCGCTATAAGGCCCACAATCCCAGCATCGGCGACGGCTTCAATAAATCTCTCGACCCCCTGCTTCAACAAAATATTGAAATATGTCGTGATGATGAATAGTGTCTTAGGATAAGTTTTCACCATCTCACCCGCAAACTCAAAACAGGCGTGAATCGTCGCTCCGCAATCCACCGCAGCCTGATTCGCCTGGGTCAAAATGGGGCCATCGGCAATGGGCTCTGAAAAAGGAAATTGCAGTTCAATCAACTCAACCCCTGCTTCCACCAACGTCCGAACCGCAGACCGATTTTCGGTAAAAGATGGATATCCTAACACCGCATGGGACATCAGTAATATCTCCTTGTGCTGACGCAACTCAATGATGCGCTGCTCCAGAGGAGTTGATATGGATGATGTTGAGAGCATGTTTCTTAGCGATATTGATTTTTGAATTTTAGATTTTGGTCACTTGTCATTGGTCACTTGTCATTGGTCATTGGTCACTTGTCATTGGTCAGAAGTTTTTAGTTTTTAGATTTTGGATTTTGGATTTTGGATTGGGTTTCTTCCCCTTTCCCCTTTCCCCTTTCCCACACACACAATAAATTGCGTCACTACATACCTACCCATCCACCCATCCACCCATCCACCCATCCACCCCTGTCCCCTGCCTCCTCTGCCTCCCCATCTTCCCTATCTCCCCCATCCCCCTATCTCCCCCAAACGCAATAAATTGCGTCACTACATGCATTCTTTCCCATCTCTCCGCGCCCTACTCCCGTCCTCTCTCTTTCAAGAAATTCCGCCACTCGGCGTCACCGAGGGCGTCGGCAATGGTGAAGATGTCCTTATCCCCTCGACCAGATTGATTAATCACAATGCAATCCTCAGAACTGTAGTGAGGGGCGTCTTTAAAGGCTTGGACGAAGGCGTGGGTGGATTCTAGGGCGGGGATTAGCCCTTCTTTCTGCAGACAAATATTGAAGGCGTCGAGCACCTCTTGATCGGTGGCGGCGCTGACTTGAACTCGGCCAATGCTTTGGAGATGAGCCAATATTGGCGATACGCCGACGTAATCAAGGCCGGCTGCGGCTGAGTGGGTTTTGCGCATTTGGCCATCGTCAGTTTGCAAGAAGTAGGACTTATAGCCTTGGGCCACTCCGATTGAGGCTTTTGGAGACGACAAACGGGCTGCATGATGTGGGGTGTCGATCCCTTTCCCCCCGGCTTCCACGCCGATCAACCGCACCGTCGGATCATCGAGGAATCCGCTAAAGATCCCCACGGCATTGGAGCCGCCGCCGACACAGGCATACACGGCAGTGGGGAGTGTCCCAGCTTGTTGCAGGATTTGTTGACGGGTTTCTTGGCCAATCACAGATTGAAACCAGGCCACCATTTCGGGAAACGGATGGGGGCCACAGGCAGTGCCAATGATGTAATGGGTTGACTCCAGATGGGTTGACCAATCCCGCAAAGCTTCATTCATCGCTTCTTTCAGGGTCTGGGAGCCCGCAGTTACCGGGACTACCTGAGCCCCCAGTTTTTGCATCCAAAACACATTGGGATACTGTCGTTTGATGTCGCCTGCCCCCATGTAGATGGTGCAATCCAAACCGAATTTGGCGGACATGGCGGCGGTGGCGACTCCATGTTGTCCGGCGCCGGTTTCTGCAATCACGCGGGTCTTACCCATCCGTTGCGTTAGCAACGCCTGTCCCAACACGTTGTTAAACTTATGGGCTCCGGTGTGATTCAAGTCTTCCCGCTTAATGAAGATCTTCGCTCCACCGAAGGATTGAGATAAGTTCTGGGCATAGGTCAACGGCGTAGGGCGACAAGAATAATTGGACAATAATTCGGTAAAAGTTTCCCAAAAGGCAGGATCCTGACGCGCCGCCCGGTAAGCATCAATCAGTTCTTCAATGGTCTCGTATAAAATCTCGGGAATAAAGCGACCGCCAAATTCTCCGTAATAGCCATCACAACTCACCAGGCTAGATGGCGCATAAGTTGATGTATCGTTCATTACTTTGTGCAAATATCATCCTTTTTGCATGCAGGTATTTCGCGGCTAAGGGTATCAACTTAAGCCGGGACATTCTGATGGGGCAAGAATTCAGGATACAGGAGACAGGAGACAGGAGCCGGAATCCAGTTCTTGACTGACTTCTGACTTCTGGCTTCTGTATTCCTGCTCTACTGGATTGTCCCGCTTTAAGTTGGAGCCCTTGAAAGCCTTAATTCCAATGTTTCAACCCTTCATAGGGTAGACAACCTTTATTTATATGTCCAATATCTTCTTCGTTGTGAGACTATATATAAAAAATATAATGGTTGGCTAAGTGTGGAACTTCGACATTTAAGGTATTTTGTCGCCGTTGCAGAAGAATTGAACTTTAGTCGGGCGGCAGAGCGGCTACAGATGGCTCAACCGCCGCTTAGTCAGCAAATCCGTGATCTGGAAACAGAGCTAGCGGTGAGTTTATTTGATCGCAGCAAGCGACCGCTACAGCTTACTGCTGCAGGTGAGGCCTTTCTGCCAGCAGTCCGTCAGGTGCTCACCCAGGTGGATCAGGCGGTTCAAGTAGCACAAAGAGCGAATCGGGGAGAAACTGGCCGTTTAGTAGTCGGCTTTAACGGCTCTGCCGCCCAGAGTGTCTTACCGGGAATTTTGCAGACGTTTCGCGATCGCTTTCCCCATGTAGACCTTATCCTGCGTGAATTAGATTCCCACAATCAGCATCAACATCTCCACCGTGGTCAAATTGACTGCGGCTTTCTCCATGCCCAAGACCCAGCGGATCCGGCCCTACAATATGTATCGGTTTTGCAAGAACCACTGGTGATTGCCCTATCGCAAACTCACCCCCTATCGGAATATCCCCACATCCCGCTACAATCCTTGGCTGAAGAATCCTTGATTTTGCCGCCGTCACACATGGGGCAAGGGTTTTACGGACAGGTGATGACCTTATGTCAACAAGCCGGATTCACCCCCAAGGCAATCCAAGAAGCCAGATGGATACAAACCGTTCTGAGTTTAGTAGCGGGGGGGATGGGGGTAGCGTTAGCGCCCGCGTCAATGCAAATGCTCCAACATCCCAGAGTGATTTATCGAGCCTTAACCGACACGACGTTCCACATAGAAATGGGGTTGGCTTGGCGGCGGGATAATCCTTCTCCCGTTTTACATGAGTTTGTCAATGTTGTTCTACAGACTCAAAAATCACGTCACTGATTTATCAAACATCGTTGTTGGTCAATAGATCGAGCCAAATTGAGCAATCCTTCCTCTAACTGCTGCAAAAGTGTTGTTTCAGAAAAGCCCATGTCTGCCATCAACAGACGTGGCGATAACCGACTCTCATCATTCCAACAGACATCCCAGGATCCAGTCTGTTTGCGTTCTATCGGGATACCTCTATTAGGCAGCTCTGGGCGGTCTATTCGCTGCGATGAGCTGGTTTTCCACTTTATTTTCGCCAATGCTTGAGGCGCAGACGAAATCAATATTTTTGCACAGGGAGTTAGCGCGCCAGCCGGCCTACGTTCTGTTGGGACGCCTCGATTGGGCAGTTCGGGGCGGTCTATAGGCTGCGATAGATTGGCCGTTAATTGAGAATTGGCAAGCACTTGAGGGCTCATGATTAACATTCCAGCCATTACGCTCAATAAAGGGAAAGGGCTCCTCACCAGGACTCTTTTGCCCAGCGGAGACGGTTTGACGGGGGCAATTTGAGGTTGGCGAACAGGCGCTTTGAATGGGGAACACCAGCAATTAGGATGCATATTCTCATTCCTCTAAGATGCAACTCAATGGGTCAATTTGGGGCCGTTGTGAATGATCACTGAGACTGTATCGGTCGCCAAAGAATACAAATCCTTTGCTAATTCACTTTATTATCAACTAGGTAATGCGCACTTGAGAATAAATCGATTTAAGAGAAATCCTAACCAGGAATGCCTTTGTTAATATCTTTATTTTCGGAGATATCTTCAGGATTAGATAGTACCCCTCAGAGGTACTTTGCAGAAGTTAAAACCTATACAGAAATTGTTTTTTGGAACATTAGGGGAAAGCAAACTGAAACAATGCAGAATCATTTTGTGTGCTTTGCAAGTAGAGAGGAAGCTTGATTGGTGGGATTGGGGGAGATAGGCAGGCGTTCAGTCTTCACATATATTTTCTTGTAAAGAAGAATCCCTGCCCCAGACATAACATAGGCCAACGCAGATGGGATAAGGGGTAAAACCCAACCCTTAGACAACAACAGTACAAAACAAACTCCGCCCAGGCTTATAAGTAGTGTTCCAGTAGTAAAGCCCCAAGTAAGAATCGAGCGCAACTGTGCTGACTTGTCAAGTTGTAACTGCCAGCTGAACAAAATACCGAATCCAGAACCACTTAAAATCCAGAGGAAGTCACCCCACAGTGGACCAAATTGAAGGAGAGGCCGTCTTTCTTCAACTGCACTGATGAGTTGGCTGACCATCATGGCGTGAAGCGCCACCCCTGGAATTCCCTTCGGTGCAGAGGGTGTATTAAAAGTGTCTTTCATGATGGGATCTATGACACCCACAAAAACAATTTTGTCTCTTGTCTGATCAGGTTTTACCCGACCTTCAAGAATATCTGTCAGCCTAACTCGAGTTTCAAAAATGTCTTCAAAGTTATCAAGACGGCGATAATTCAATAGGATTTGGTGTCCTCGGAGCCTTTCGGATTGTGTGTAAAAACCCTGATAGCTTCCCAAGATACGGAAGGTGATCGGTTCAGTTCCCGGCTTGTTCAGTCGCCAGCTATTTGCCGTAGGGAAGGTGAGCATATATCCTTCCGCTTCTAAATAGAGAAGCGCCAGTTGAGTGCTGAGGGCGTAATTTGCCTGACAAAGTGAGTCAACTACAGGCGTCACGCCTAAAAGGTGACGCCGAACAATATCGTTAGGGTCTAACACCACATCTGCAAACCCCACTTGCTCTGAGACAATTTGCGACAGAGCGGCTATCCCTGAAGGGTTTTGAGTATCTGGATGGGAACAAATCGGCACAATATGCTGCTGTTGCTGCAGGTGCTGCAGCAGTTCAGGGCGGCTTTCCCCCCCTGAACCGTCTTGATAGAAGTCCAATCCAATCGCTCTGGGTTGATACTCATTTAATTTTTCCAGCAATTGCAATACAATTTGGTCCGACAAAGAAAATTGACTACCGCTGTCATTAATATCTGCTCTTGTGACTTCCACCAGCAAGAAACGTTGATCCGCTCCTTCTGTCGGACGCCACTGCATCATTTGATCAAAAGTTCTGACTTCCAAGGTTTGCAAACCTCCTAAAAGTCTGACGCCAAGAAGCATTCCAGCGGTGACACCTGCCCAAACACCCCCTAGAGAAAACTTAATCCAATGCACGGTTTCTTTTTTGGGGGAAGCAATGGCTGATACAGAAGCAGATTTTTCGGGGTAGGTGTCGGCTAGGCAATGATGAATGGGTGGGAAAGAATCTGGGGCCGCCTCCGCCAGAACTTCCAGTGCTTGCAGAATCGCTTGAGTATCTTGAGGCCGTTGTCCAGGAAACGGCGCAATCAACCAATCGATTAAATCGGCCAATGACTCTGAAATATGAGGCGCATCTTTGCGCCACCTTAACTGGCCGGTGCTGGAATCGCAGGAAAAGTCATATGGGGGTTTGCCGGTCAGAAGATGTACGAATGTTCGACCCAAAGCGAAGAAATCTGATTGCGGCACCGCCTTACCATCAACCTGCTCCAATGGAGCATATCCCAATGAATAAAGGCAGGTTCCCGTGTGACAGTCCTGAGATTTTTTCAAATAGGTTGAGGTGATTTGGCGAACGCTGCCAAAGTCAATCAATACCAACTGTCCATCAGGCTTCAGAATGATATTGGAGGGCTTAATATCTCGATGGAAAAAGGATTGCTGATGGAGTTGTCCCAAGATCTCGGTAAGCTGCCTTAACCAATCAAAGGCCTGTTTTTGATTGATAGGTTGATGATGCCGTTCAGCTAACCATTGCTTTAGATCTAAGCCCGGAATTTTTTCCATCACTAGGCAGTGTAGGGGCTCTTCACTGCTTTGAGGATGGAACACAAAAAAAGCGTCAGGTTCAACTTTTGGAACGCCAGGACAATTCAGTTGACTGAGAACCCGTGCCTCCCGCTGCAACAAATCAACGGCTTTGGGGTAGTTTTCTAGCAAAACCTTAAGCACTTTGGCAGAGCCGCCATCCTCCACTTCATAGGTTTGGCTAAATCCACCTTGTCCCAGCAATCGGATGACCTGGTAGCGGCCCTGGAGTAGGGTTCCTGGCTGCAACATATCCAGAGGATCTCTCCTAACTATCTCACACAAAGATCTCTACAATGTATTTGTTGGATTGATGCAGCAGTTATATGCAATTCGCTGCAATTCATTGCAATACATTACCTTATGAGAGCATATCTTGCTTAAGCCTATTAAATTCTCTAGAGAGTAAGTAGGCAGGCAAAATTAATTATGGAGAAAAGCTGCCGAAACCTCCTGAATGCCTTCATCCAGGTGTGAACCTCATTGCACAGATACTTAACCTAAGCTTGGTTCTGAACATATTTCATTACTGTCGGTTGAAGCGTCCATAGAGTCTCACTTTCTGTCACAACCTTTTCAATTAGCGATCGTCGGCCTAGAGACTCTAGCGCTTGCAATAATTCAGACCAGGAAGACTCGGAGTCAATGCCCTGGCGCAACTGTGACAGAGAAGCCGGTTGTCCTTCAATCGCCAGCCAAGACAAAATGACCTTTTCAGGATTAGATAATCGTCGAAACTGCTGATAGAGCAGGTGAGTAAAGTCACCCAAAAACAGAGTATTTTGACTTAAAAATTCGGCTACGCTGCCGCCAAAAAGGTCTTGAATGGTAGCGGCGATAATTTTTAAAGCTAGAGGATTACCCCGGTAGGAACGAATCAGATGGTCCCATAATGCTTCATCCGTCAGGTTTTTCTCAACTAAGATTGACCGAGCCGCCTCCCCTAAACCCTTCAATTTCATTGAGTGAACGGGCTGAGTTTGCCCTTCCAGCTCAGTGACGCCCCTTGGCTTCTCCCAACTATTGAGCACTAGACAGCTTTGGTGAGGTTCCGTCCCCACCCGACGAAACAGTTCCCCATAAGCTTCACATCCAGATTGATACTGCCCCGCCAGCTCTCCGCTCTTCAAGATCCCTTGTCCATCTTCCAAAATTAGAAGACATCGATATTGGCGTAAGCATGTTATCAATTTTGAAATTTGCCGATCGATCGCCATCGGTTTGTCGAGAGTGGGTTGTTGGGTAAACAATGATAGCCAATCGCTGAGTAAGGATTCGATCGAGGGAGCATTTTGGAGCGATCGCCACACCACCACCTCAAATTGATCCTGAATTTGATGAGTCAATTTTGCCGCTAGAAGCGTTTTACCAATCCCACCGATACCCAAAAGCGTGACGAGACGACAACCTTCCTTCAGAATCCATCGCTGCAAAGTTTCCAGTTCTTGCGTTCGTCCATAGAAAACTGAGACATCCGGGGCGCCTTCCCAATAACGACCCAGAGCTTCAGACTTGATGGACGATAATTCCCGTTTACCCTTTTCAGAATCATTAGCAGGAGTAGGCTGAAGCCTATATCCCACCTGTTCGAGTAGGCTGGCTACCCGATTCCAACTGCCCACTTTCTGGTTGCTGCTCGCCTGACGAACAAGAAGTTCTTCGATATAGCGATACAGCCCCTTGGAAAGGTAGTTGCGCACCGTATCGCTACTCACCGTACACTGCTCAGCAATTTCAAGAGGGCTGTATCCACACAATAACGCTCTCAAATAAAGTTTTTCCACTGGTGTGAGCCCCTTGCCCTTAGCTGAGGCCAAGTCAGTATACAACTTGTCTAGGCTCCAATTTTGAGCAGCTTCTGTAAACTCAACTTTAGTCTGAATTGACTGGCTAGGGGATACGGTCATAGTTCTAGCGGGGACATGTTCTGGTTATACAAACGCCCATAATATTCAATCCCCACTTTAACGCTTACCCTACAAAATAACCCACAATTTCCCCACAACTTCCCCACGCTCTATCCGCCCCCATGTGTAGTCAATAATCTATTCAACAGGTAGATTGGTTGCAGTTAACTTAAAAGCGTTGTTCTTGGTTCTCTCCAACAATTTCCTATAGAAGCTTTTAATAATAGAGGCAGACTCCCGTGATGGATTTTGATCGTTGATTGAAAGTGACATAAAACACATCATTTTCTTTGCTTCACGCACCTGTACTGATGTGATTTTGCAACTATACAGCCAATCTATTTTCGCTTCTCTTCAACTTGAATTTTGTGAATGCTCAGGCCGATATTTAGCAGCTTAAACGTGACAATTTATTCCTATTTTAGATGCCAATGACTACTTGTTTAAATGATTACCCCCAGGTCGCACTTGAATGTTCGACTTTAGTAGACCTCCTTCGCACTAGGTCGAATAATCAGTCTGGCCAGACAGCTTATAAGTGGATCGGCAAAATGAATTACCTATAATAAAGATATAGTGAGTCACACTAAAAGTTGAAAATATCCATTCAACTTCGATGCGTTTTATTCAATTCCGATGCGTTTT
>JAAUYH010251324.1_pt1 | contig 10089 bp, 5 predicted proteins | sample 7278061 | NCBI WGS metagenome assembly JAAUYH01 (sample SAMN14350203, study PRJNA611818) | marine sediment metagenome | isolation source: surface marine sediment (0.6m) | place: French Polynesia: Moorea | collected 2018-08 | reverse complement strand
GAGAACGTGCAGATCGTTCGATGCAGTCGCCCAGTCAAGTTGAAGCACAAACAATCTTTGACACAGAACGAGATCACTACCAGCTAGTCTATGTAGGCTGGAAGCGCAACGGCCTAAGAGATTATGGCTGCTTACTCCATCTAGATATTAAAGATGGCAAGATTTGGATTCAATATGATGGAACGGAAGGGGGAATCGCTTATCAATTAGTTGAGTTAGGGGTGCCGAAGGAAGATATTGTTCTCGGTTTTCAACCCCTGGAAGTAAGACCCCACACAGAGTTTGCCATTTCGTAGGTTGGGTTGAAGTCATGAAACCCAACGCCAGAGCGGTTTCGATGCGTTACGCTTCTCTAACACCTCCTACGGTAATGACACAGCTAAAGTGAGTCATTACCGTAGTGCGCCGTATAGCCCAAGGGTCATCCAAGAAAAGCGAAGCGTAACGCGCCCAATCAAAAATCAAAGTGCAGGAGGCTTAGCGTCCGCACGCAAATCAAACTCGTGCCAATCGCCGCGCCAGTACAGCTTAAACTTTAGGCGATTCCATTTGGGGGGCAAGTGAGGAGTGGCGATGGGGCCGTCTTGGGTGAGTTGGACGCCGCCGAAGCCAAAAACTAGAGCCTGCCATAAGCCGCCGCAAGAGGCGGCGTGAATGCCTGAATCGGCGTTCCCCCGCACATTTTCCAGATCCACCATGGCCGCCTGCATAAACCGTTCATAGGCTTCTTCTGATAGGTCTAAATCAGCGGCTAGGATGGCGTGCATGGCGGGTCCCAGAGAAGATCCATAGGTGATATCGGTGCGGGGAGCGTAGTAATTCCAGTTTTTCTTCAGAGTTTCTAGACTGTAGGGAAACTCTTGGGATTCCCGCATGAGATAGAGCAGCATCAACACATCGGGCTGTTTGAGCACCTGCCGCTTGCTGGCTCCTTCCATCCCCAAAATGTCTTGCATAGATTGGGTGCGGGAATCGTACTCCCTTAGGTCGATATCTTCCAGATTGAAGAATCCATCGAATTGCTCAATTAACCCCGTCTTGGAATCGTAGGGAATCCACAGATTATTGACAATATCTTGCCAGCGAGATCTCTGCTTCGAAGTCAACTGTAGTTTTTCCTCAAGCTGAGCGGCGTTTTCGGGGAAATGGGCATGGAGCCAGTCGTAAACTAAGATTGCCTTTTCCAGGTGCCATTGCACCATTCGGTTAGTGAACGCGTTGTTGTGGATATCATGCTCATGGTATTCATCGGCGCCGATGACATCACGAATCTCATAGCGCTCGTCCTTGGTGTTTAACTCGACCCGGCTAATCCAGAAAACCGCCGTGTCCAGGATGATCTCAGCGCCGTAGTCCCGCATCCAGGCGTCGTCGCGGGTCACCTGCCAATAGCGCCAGATGGCGTAGGCGACATCGGCGCTGATGTGAATTTCGCGATCGCGGCACCAAATTCGAATGTCGGCGCCATAGGGATCTGTCGGCAGGGCCCAACGCGGCGTCACCTCATCTCCTGTATCGGCGCTTTCCCATGCGAACATCGCCCCTTTGTAGCCGGAATCCTTCGCTTTGCGCCGAGCCCCATCCAAGGTGTGATAGCGATAGGTGAGCATATTACGCGCTAAGGCGGGTTGGGAGTAAATAAAGAAAGGCAGAATGAAAATTTCCGTATCCCAAAAAACGTGCCCGCGATAGCCAAAGCCAGACAGGGTTTTCGCCGCAATGCTAACCTGTTCGTCATGGCGCGGGGCGCAGATTATCAGCTGGAAAAGGTTGTATCGGATCGCTAGTTGAGCGCTGATATCCCCCTCAATCACAACGTCGCTTTTCCGCCAAGTCTCTTCCCAAGCTCGTTCATTCGCCTTGAATAGATCAGGGTAGGCGGGTAATTCAGCCAGTTTTGTTTGGGCGGCCTGGATGGGATCCGGAACTTGCCGGGAGGTGAACACCGTTACCACCTTATCCACCGTTACAGATTGACCGGGGGAGAGTTGAACGGTGGTCGTTTGGGTGGGATATCCTGGAACGTTAGAGACTTCAATCGCCGATTCAGCCTCCGAAACAGTCAATCGAGCCGCCATGCCCAACTCAATGCGGGAATTTCGGGTACGGACCTGCAACCAAATACCTGGGTCAGCTTTCCCCTGACTGACTTGTTCCCAATGGTTAAATCCCTTATTTTCGGAATAGCCATTCAGACTGGCTTGGACTTCCACCAGCCCCTCAAAATCCAATGAGCTGATCTGACAGCGCACCCCCAGGGCATGTTCATCCGCCAAACTGGCGAACCGCTCAAAATTCAGATCTACTTTACTGCCGCTGGGACTGCGCCACCGGACTGCGCGACTGAGGAGCCCTGAGCGCAGATCTAAACGTCGCTCGTAAGCCAAAATTTCACCTTGGTCAAGCCGGAAGCGTTCGCCGTTGAACGTGATCATTAGCGGCAGCCAATCAGGGCAGTTAGCCAGTTCGGTATACACCACTGGAACGTCGTCAAAGACCCCATGGATCAAGGTGGCGGCGACGGCTCTCGGGTACCCTTCCTCAAAACTGCCGCGGGAGCCCAGATAGCCATTGCCAATCGTAAAGACCGTTTCTTTATGGTGGAGTTGAGCAGGGTCAAACTGGGTCTCAATCAAGGCCCAATCGGTATAGATGAAGGAGCAGGCGGATACAGTTTCAGTCATCTGAACAGCTCGGGATTGGGAGGGATTTGGAGTTTGGTGAAACTCAGAAAGATCCTGGGCTTTAATCATTTTGTCCTGGCATTTGTTTACGACCGGGGGTAAAACCACCCAGAACTATAAGAGATCAAAATTGACGAAGTTGGGATAAAAGCGCACTAAAACAGATGTTGTTCCATTAAAGTTTTGATAGACATTTCTATAGAGCTTAAGAATAAAAAAAAAACAAAGTTAAAACAAAAGAAATAAAAACATTTCTATTTAATTTTTCTGAATCATTTAGAAAGACAATAGGTGGGCAAACATCTGGGCGAAAGAAAATTAAAGTGGGTATTTTATCCGAGGGGTAACGCTCCTGCTTTTCGATTTATTTTACTTATCTTTCCCCAGATTTATGGGTTTAGCATCTCTGTTTGGGAAAATTGTCAAGGCCTTTTAGAAAAAGGGATGGAGTGATGGAGCCCGCATCAATAAAAAATCGGTGATAGATAAATTGCTTAGCGATTCCCATGCTGTTCCAAAAGGCGTTCAGCTTTAGGTTTGTATATTAAATAGAACAAAGCTTCTAGATAGCGAAACAGCGCATCGCGATCTTCCCTTGAAGCATACCGCCAGAATCTGTGCAGCTTAGCAAATAATAGGAGTTGTTTAATATGTAATCGCCAGTTGTACTTGTCGCGGACCCGCTGGACGCCTCGTTCAGAAATTTCGCGCCAGTAATCAGGTTGAGTGTCACACTGAGCGATGAAGTCCAAGATTTTCTTTGCAGTTTCTTCCAAATTTGTTGGATTGATATGAAAGCCGTTTTTACCCGGTTCAATGATTTCTGACGGACCGCCAAATTGGGTGGCGAAGGTGGGCAAGCCGGAGACCATGGCTTCCAGAACAGTGACGCCAAACGCTTCGAATCGAGCGGGGAGAACAAATAATCCGGCGCGATCGCCAATCACTCGATACGCCTCCCCCAGGTCGCGGCTGGTGAGGCGCTGACCGACCCAGCGTATTTTTGTCTGCAAATCAAAGGTGTCGATTAGATCGTGGAGTCTTTGGATCTCCCGTTTTTCCTCTGGGGTGGACGCCTCCTCAGGATTTAAGTTGCCCGTGATCATAACTAAGTTGCACCGGGCTTGCAACGCTTGACTCTGGCCAAAGCATTCCACCAAACCCGTCAGGTTCCTGACAAAATTTATTGGGCCAACCGCCAGGATAGGGCGTTTTTCGGGATTGTCTAGATCCCCCCGAATATTGGACGCCTGACGAACAAACAGCAGGTCGTTGAGGCGATCGCGCTCTCCAGGCGCCCGATCGTCCATTTGACTGTAGGGGAAATAAATATGCTGATTGACCCCCGGCGGTACGACATTGAATTTGGGACTAAATAAATCAATACCGTCCACTACATGGTAGAGCTGAGGCAGGGTGAAACACTTATAGGATTCATATTGACCGGCCGCATCTGGAGTCCCCATAATTTCATGGTGGGAAGATGTGATGATGAAATCAGCGGCATTCATACTAATCAAATCAGCTGTGAATTGCAGCGAGAAATGATACTGTTCTTCCGAATCCTGCCAATAAAGATCGCTAAAAACGTGTTTAGATTTCTCCAGCGAGTGGGCGATATTGCAATGGGGGACTTTAAGCCGACGGGCCAGCAGAAACGCCACTAAGCCGCCATCTGTATAGTTGCCAATAATTAAGTTAGGCGGTCCCTCCAGTTGGGCCAACACTTGTCGTTCCGCATCAATGGCGAAGGTTTCCAAATAGGGCCAAATTTCATATCGGGAAATCCAATTGCGAGTGACATTGGGGTTGAATTCTCGGAAGGGAACCCGCAATATCCAGGCATTTTCGGTCCCGTGCACCTTTTCCAGGGGAAGATTGCACTGGGTGCCTTCACAGTTAGGAATCAAGCGCGTCAGGATAATCACTTGGGGTTGAATTCCCAAGACATCCAGACCCGATAGCTTAATCTCTTGCTGCATCTGGTTTTCCAGATTACGGGCTTGGTCAAGCACATACCTGACTTGTCCCGCCGTCTCTGGTCGCCCCAGTACGCCTTCTTGTCCCACCCAACCGTGGATAGACACTAGGACACAGCGGAAGGTGACCGGAATACGCGACAGAAAGGCTTCATTGATGGCTGGATTTGGGTTCTCCATCAGACGCTGGAGTAACTCCAGGGTTTCGCGGATTCGCCTGGCGGTGTTGCCCCAACCCGGTTCAAAGCCCAGTTCTTGGAGGTCGAAGCGAAACGTTTCGTAGGGTGCGTTGGCGGACCGCCGCCCCAAAAACTGAAGTGCTTGCTGAATCTGGCGGGAAAGTTGGGCGGCTGACCCGATCCGCTCATTCACCAGCAGTTGCACGCCGTTATATCGTTGTTCGTACAACGCCTTGTATACCGCCTCTAGCCAATGTTGAGGCTCCGCAATCAATTTATTCGACAAGTAGTGATTGAGGAACTCCAGCCCATTACCAATATTTCTGGGGTCGCGAATGGTGGGCGCACTGGTGGAGAAGGGCTGAAAATCAATTTCCAGGATTTGGGGCTGGAAGCGGTCAACTAAGCGATCGCGCAAATCCAGCAGGGCCTGAGGCGTCATCGGCTCCACTTGACTCAAGTCGGCAGACAACCGACAGATCTCCTGGCTCGCCACCCTTGATCGCACCACAAACCAAATACTGTCTTCTTCCAGCAGGATTTCATGGGTGTAATGAATCAATTCCCCAAGGGAGGAAGAATGGTAAAAATAAGCAGGCTTTTGGCAAGCGGTGCAGTAGTGTTCAAACGTTTGCAGAATTTCATTACGGAGAAAATAGCGCTTACCGGAAGCGCTTAACTCGCTGATCAACTGATGCAGCGAGGTTTCCTCATCACTGTTTAAAACGGCTTGTAGCAATTCATGCATGATAAATCCCCATGGTTAAGGCGTCTGAGGATGCGTTTTGATTTTACGGCCCTCATCCCCTAACCCCTTCTCACAAACTTGGGAGAAGGGGAACCTGACTTTCCCCCCTCTCCCAAACTTGGGAGAGGGGCTGGGGGAGAGGGCTTATAAACCAAGGCAAGGACTTTCCCCCATCTGCCCCCTTACTCCCTACCGCCAACCCCCAAAACGATTTGCACAGTTTCAGATAATGCGGACTTCTCAAATATACGCTTAAGGCTAATCCCCTTTTTATAGATAATTACATCAGTACAACCTGAGGATATCGTGAGGTTATCTTAGCCAGTCCCCCACTGTAGTTGACAGTGATTTAAATCAAGCATGTTATTGAAGTTTTACAAGTTTAAGTGACATAAGGTAGAAAACTAACGCGATGAAAGCTGTCATTATGACCACGGCGGGCAAGCCGGAAGTTCTAAAGCTGACAACGGTTCCGACGCCTGCAATTCAACAGCCGACAGAGCTGTTAGTGAGCCTCAAAGCAGCGGGGGTCAATCCCATCGACACAAAGATTCGCCGACGGGGGTCTTTCTACCCTGATCGCATGCCTGCCATTTTGGGTTGTGATGGCGCGGGGATAGTAGAAGCTGTCGGTTCCAGAGTACAGCGCTTTAAAGTAGGAGATGCGGTCTATTTCTGCAATGGAGGACTGGGCGGACAGCCCGGCAACTATGCCGAATTCGCTGTGGTAGACGAACGCTTTGCCGCCCACAAACCAAAATCCCTTAGCTTTGTGGCCGCCGCCGCCGCCCCCCTGGTGCTGATCACCTCTTGGGAAGCGCTCTACGATCGCGCTTGCCTGTCGTCTGGCCAGCGGGTGCTGATTCATGCCGGGGCTGGGGGCGTGGGCCATGTGGCGATTCAGTTGGCCAAACTCAAGGGCGCCCAGGTCTGCACCACGGTGCGTTCAGAAGACAAAGCCGATTTCGTCGGGCGATTAGGGGCCGACCACTGCATTTACTATCCCCGCATCGATTTTGCCGAAGCGTCGTTGGCCTGGACCAATGGTCAGGGGGTCGATGTCGCCTTTGATACGGTGGGCGGCGAGGTCTTTGCTAAAACCTTCGCCGCCGTTCGAGTCTACGGCGATATCGTCACCCTCCTCGCCCCGGCCCCTGAAACGAACTGGAAAATTGCTCGCGATCGCAACCTCCGAGTCAGTTACGAACTCATGCTCACCCCCATGCTGCAGGGACTCGTCGCCGCGCAGCAGCACCAGGCAGATATCTTGCAACAGTGCGCCCGCTGGATCGACGAAGGCAAACTCCACATCCATCTCAATCAAACCTTCCCCCTCGAAAACGCCGCTGGCGCCCATCGTTTTTTGGAAGGCGGCTCGATGGTGGGGAAAGTTGCTTTGCTAATTGAAAGTTAGGTAGATTTAGTTAGCTTCGTAGGCTGGGTTGAAGAATGAAACCCAGCAACCGCAATCCTTTGTATCTAACTATTTCTTGCAACAGATGTGCAGACGAAGGCACGGACTTTTTAGTAGATATTCCGTAGGGTGGGCATTGCCCACATGCCTTATTTCAGCGCCATTTTTATAAGGGATAACTAAATGAACGATAGCTATGAAAAGATAATCAAATGGGTCAAAGAGAATGCCAGTCAAACTCTAGATCATTTATGTGGTCCAGCGACAGACGATCAAATACATAGAGTTGAAAGCGAAACAGGGTTGCCAATAACAGAATCTTTCAGAGCATTTTTAAAGATGCATAATGGTGAAGATGGTGAAACATGGCTCGCATTACTGGGTAATGGCAATCAACTATTGAGCTGTGAGGGAATCATTCAACAATACAAGTTAGATCAAGAGATTGGTGAAGATCTACATGATCCAGAAATGGAAACCATTGAATTCTGGAAAGATAGAGTGGGTGGAAATGTAATTTTCGTAAAAGGCGCCGTAAAGCCTTTAATGCTGCATCCAAAGTGGTTACCTATCACATGTATGAACGGTGATGTATTGCGATATCTAGATTTTGATCCCGCAGATGGCGGCACGCCAGGACAAGTCATCGAAGTTGATCCAGAAAACTGTTCATACAAGGTTTTAGCGTCATCGTTTGGGGAATTCATCGAAATATACGCGTCCGAATTGCTTGAAGGGAAATACAGTGTGGACGATGAGCATTATATTGAAGCAGAGGAACAAGATGATATGAATTGGGGTGTTCCTGATTGGTTGGCGCGAGCCTAACGCCTGGGTTAACGGCGGCAAAATTTCTCTCTAAAAAATGGTTAGTTCAGTTTTGTTAGACTGTTGGCGTTGATTGAGACTGAGATAACGTATGGCCCTTGCAACAACCCATCAATACAGCAGAAGCCTTTGAGCTTTGATAAGTTTCTCACCCATTATGGCGGCGATAACCGCTATGAACTTGATTGATGGCGAGGAATTTATGCTGGATTAGGCGATATTCGGCACATTGGGAAACCCCAAGCAACCCACCCTTTCTGTCTGTAAGTTAGTAGATGGGGACTATGAAATTCAGTTATTTCGAGGCAATCAGCCTATCGTCTCTGCCATGTTCCCTAGGCTGAATCTGACGGCGGATCAAGTGTTGAAGGCTGATAGATGATTTCGCGGTACAGGGCATCGCCCAAGAAATCCCATATCACTTTTTACTGTTAATCTAGCTAATGATAAATAGGCAGGTGTAGAAAAGCTCAAGTAAGTTTTAAAATGAAAACCCGATTAAATCCTATGTGTTGAAAGGATTTTGACTCAGTTTATAAAGTAAAACTTAGCTGACTATTTCAAGCCCTACCTACTTAAATCCTAATGGTGAGCGGTGCTGAGTTTTACAAAAGGTATTGGCCAATTGATGTTTCGGAAGTTGCCCACCCTACGGCTCTTCTCCCTCGGAAACGCTTCTTATTTTTTAACCCTTGCTCGTGCCGGTGAACCGAGTTGTTATACGTCCTAGTAGTCGTGGGTCAAACATCGTCCTCTTATAAATAAACAGTGAAACGTAAAATTACTTCTGAAATAGTAGTTGCATATTGGAATTGTCCAAGAAAAGCATATCTACTGCTTTTTGAACAGGAAGACAGCAAGATTCACGAGTACATCAATTTACTAGCGCAGGAAAAGGTAAAAAATCAAACCCAGTTTATAAGAGAAATCGACCCTCTGCTTCTAGTTCAGCCTTGCAAAGCTAGCCTCAAAAGCGCCAATGATTTCCTAATAGGAAATACTCTGAAAACAGACATCTTAGAGGCTAATTGTGATCTGCTCACAAAAATACATGGACAATCAGCATTAGGAGACTTTAGTTATGAACCTACAATCTTTGTGGGTACACACAGTATAGGAAAATCCCAAAAGCTACGCCTGAACTTTATTGCCTATATTCTTGGGCAACTTCAAAACTTACTTCCGACCAAGGGAATAATTATTGGAGCTAATGGAAAATCGCATAAAATAAGACTCAACAAATGCGAGCGAATAGTTATTCCAATCCTTGAAGACTTAAGGCAATGGAAGGTATCACCTCCAACAGAAGAACCCCCTATTATACTTAATCAGCATTGCCTCTACTGTCAATTTCAGAACCTTTGTAAAGCGGTGGCTCAGAGAGAAGATAACCTTAGCTTGTTAGATAGAATCACGCCTAAAGAGAAGCGTAAATACGAGAGAAGAGGAATTTTTACTATCAAACAGTTGTCTTACTTGTTCAGACCACGGAAACCCAGAAAACGGATCAGTCATAACTCTCAATACAGTCATAAGTTTGAGTTGCAGGCATTAGCTTTAAGAACCCAAAAAGTATATTTACAAGAACCGCCTGATATCAAGCGAAGTCAAGTAGAAATATTTTTGGACATCGAATCAAGACCCGATCAGAATTTTTATTATTTAATTGGTTTATTAATATACAAAGGAAATGAGTTTAAGCAATATTCCTTTTGGGCAGACGATCTTCTAGATGAAGCAAAAATATGGATTAAATTTTTAGAAATTATTGATGATTATCCTGAAACTTCGATCTATCATTACGGTAATTTTGAACAAAAAGCAATCACTAAATTAGGCAAAAGATACGATACTAATATTGATAAGTTGGCTTCTCGACTAACAAACTTGAATGGTTACATTTATGGGAAGGTTTATTTTCCTACTTATTCAAATAGTTTGAAGGAGATTGGAGCTTTTTTGGGGGCGAAATGGACATCACCCAATGCTTCTGGATTACAAAGTCTAGTATGGAGACATAAATGGGATCTGAAAAAAGATAATATCTATAAAAACAGTCTTCTAAAATATAATGCTGAAGATTGTTTGGCTACAAAGTTATTACTTGATGGGCTTACTGATATAACAATTCGAGCTAGTCTTGTAAGCAGGGCAATCGTACGTATTTTGTATAAATTGTACTTGACAAGTCGGGTAATCAACCTGGCTGAAATAGGACTAGACACCCCATGTGCGATCAAGGAAACTGCATAGAGAT
>JAAUYH010169488.1_pt1 | contig 10089 bp, 8 predicted proteins | sample 7278061 | NCBI WGS metagenome assembly JAAUYH01 (sample SAMN14350203, study PRJNA611818) | marine sediment metagenome | isolation source: surface marine sediment (0.6m) | place: French Polynesia: Moorea | collected 2018-08 | reverse complement strand
TACCAAATATGCTATGGTCGAAGATAAGCCAAAATCGGTAGGACTTCTATCTGGTACCTTGCGTTTGATTGGCATGATGCTTAAAGCTCGTTTTGATGGTAGCTACAAACATACACCATTTTTTGTTCTAGAATCTGGTACTCCTATAGTTACTCCGAAAGTACTCAACAATCAAGAGTTGAAGGAGGTGATGGATGCGGTATAACGTTATGTTTACTTGATCAATATATAAAAAAGCAAGAGTGATAGCATGATTATCGATCCGCAAAAGCTATCTGGTAAAAGAAGTTCTAATTATCCCCAACAATTCCAAGCTTTAGTAGCAGGAAGAATTAAGAAAAAACTTGGAGATGTAGCAGGGTTAAAAAATTTTGGGGTAAACTTGGTAACACTTGAACCAGGTAGTAGCTCTGCCCTGAGACACTGGCATACTAAACAAGATGAATTTATTTACATTTTGTCTGGGGAAGCTACTTTAATTACTAATGCTGGGGAACAGATTTTACAAGCGGGAATGGCAGCAGGATTTCCAGCAGGAGAAGCAGATGGACATCATTTGCTTAATCGTTCAGATGCAGATGTGGTTTATCTAGAAATTGGTGATAGAACTCCCGAAGATAAGATAGATTATCCAGATAACGATCTGATTGCCAAAGATAAAGATGGTGTTTGGATTTTCACTCACAAAGATGGCAGGTTTTATGATTCTTAGTGGTGGCAAAAATAATTGAACAAAATATCGAGAAATAAATAACCTAATTTAAAGTGATGTGCAATTTTCGATCGGACATAACCCGCCAAACCATTCTCTACAAGGAAAGGTGAGCAAGAATTTAAGCCTATCTCCTTTCAGGGGAGAGGTTTGGAGAGGGGTCACAAACAATAAGCTGCACAAGGCATTAATTTCATGAATCAAACTCCAGTTTTAAAAAGTATTAGTCCCCTAATTCCAGGTGGCAAAGATCTAAAAGCAACAGTCGCTTTCTACGAACAACAACTTGGCTTTAAATGTATCCACAAAGAAGGCGAGCCAATTCATATGGCAATTGTTCAAAGAGATTCAACCCAAATTTTTCTGATTCAGAATGAAGATAAACACTTAGCAGAAGAAACATCTTTACGCATACAAGTTGAAGGTATCGATCAACTTTATCAAGAGTTTCAAAATAAAGATGCAGCAATGATTCATCCTAACGGGAAATTAGAAACAAAACCTTGGGGAGTGAATGAATTTGTTGTTCTCGATCCGATGGGAGTTTGCATTACTTTTTATGAAATGCTGAAACCCTAAAAATTTAAATTCAGTCTCCAATATATTTCCAGAAAAAAAGTGCCAAAAAAGCCAAAAAAAGCGAGGGATTAGCCTCGTAGGTTGGGTAGCGCGTTCATTGCGGTCTTGGTGGTTTCCCCCACCGAAGCACCTTTCGTAAGAAGAGGAACGAAACCCAACATTCGACAACATCAAACACCAAACCAACAAAAATTCTGATAGAACTCTACATCGATCAAAATCGAGAAATTACCCACAATTAAAAATCCGATTACCTATCTTAAATGATGTTGGGTTTTACGACCTGCAACCCAACCTACTAAATTACTATAGCGATCGCGATTAACGTAAATTAGTGAATATTTTACCAATATTTTTCAGCATAAATATTCTTAATTTATGCTATTTTCTATTTGATTAGCTTTATTAAGTATAGAAAGTGAAAGGCTAATTCTTCAGCCAATCTCTTTAACATATGCTGAAATAATTGTTCAAGAATTTAATAGTAAAGTTATTGAATATACTTATTATCAATTAGCAAAGTATCTTAACGAAACTCAATATTTTATTAATCAAGCTATTAAAAATCTTAAAAATAAAACTGATTTAGTTCTAACGGTCTTAAATAAAGATAATTGGGACTTTTTAGGCATATAATCACAGAATTTAATAATAAATTATTATGAGCATTCTTCCTACTCAAAATTCTCTCTTTAACAAAATCGAAAAAGTCCGCCGTCGTCATGCCAAAGTAAAAGATAAGACTATTACCTTAGCTCATGGTAGTGGTGGTAAAGCTATGCGTGACTTGATTGAAGATATATTCGTTGGTAGTTTTGATAATCCTTTATTATCAGACTTAGAAGATCAGGCGAGGGTAAATTTAGCTGAATTGAACGCAATGGGCGATCGCCTAGCTTTTACTACAGATTCTTATGTAATCGATCCGATTTTGTTTCCTGGTGGCAATATTGGTGAATTAGCAGTCAATGGTACAGTTAACGATTTGGCTGTTAGTGGCGCAACCCCCTTGTATTTATCCTGTGGAATGATTATTGAAGAGGGATTTCCTGTCGCAACTCTGCGTCAGATCGCCCAAAGTATGAAACAAGCTGCGGATTTTGCAGGGGTACAGATTGTTACTGGTGACACAAAGGTAGTCGATCGCGGTTCAGCAGACAAGTTATTTATCAATACTACAGGAGTCGGGGTAATTCGTTCGGGGATTGATATTTCTGCTGCCAATCTGCAACCAGGAGATACCATTATTGTAAATGGTTATTTGGGCGATCACGGGGCAGCGATTACTGTAGCTAGAGAAGAACTAGCATTAGAAAGTAGTATTAAAAGCGATTGTCAGCCTCTTAATGGTTTAGTAGATGCTATTTTGGCTGTATGTCCAGAAATTCACGCCATGCGGGATGCTACCAGAGGCGGGTTAGCGACAGTATTGAATGAATTTGCCCTCAGTTCCTCAGTAGGCATACGTTTGTACGAGCAAGCACTTCCTGTTAGAGAGGAAGTTCAAGGGGTTTGTGAATTGTTGGGATTCGATCCTTTATATATGGCAAATGAAGGCAAGCTAGTTACAGTCGTACCCAAGAATCAAGCAGAAAAAGTTATCAATGCTATGAAAAATCATCCTGCTGGTAAAGATGCAGTCACTATCGGCGAAGTAATTGATTCTCCTTCAGGAGTAGTAATCATGGAAACTATATTTGGTACAGACAGAATTGTCGATATGTTGGTGGGCGATCAATTACCTAGAATTTGTTAACCCCTACCCATCAAAAAAATGGCAAACAACTTAAAACGGGACAATATTCAGCCAATTCCAACCAATTCTGACCCCTGACCCCTACAAGGATGTCCCAACTTAAATAGATAGCTGAAAAATTTATCTGGTACAAAAATGCACGAATTAGGAATTACCCAAAATATTGTCGCTATTGTTAAAGAACACGCAGGAGGCGCACCTGTAAAAAAGTAACCTTAGAAATCGGGCAACTTTCAGCAATTATGCCTGATGCAATTCGTTTTTGCTTCGATGTTTGTTGCCAAGGAACAGTATTAGAAGGAGCAATTTTAGAAATAATTGAAATTCCTGGTTTAGCTAGCTGTTGTCACTGTGGCACAAAGATTAATTTAGATCAGCCTTTTGGAATTTGCGATCGCTGTGGAAGTGTCGAACTCAAAATTATTCAAGGTGAAGAATTAAAAATCAAATCAATGGAGATAGATGATTTATGTGCGTAACTTGCGGTTGTTCGGATAATAGTCAAGTAACTGTTACCAGTTTAGAAAATGATAAAACTAGCCATTCTCATACTCATACTCTAGCTGATGGCACAATAATTACTCATACCCACCAACACCATCATTCTCATGTTCATAACGAATTAAATTCACAAAATGGGAAAACTAGCCATTCTCATACCCATACTCATTCTTCGATCAAAACCTCCGAAATTCATGCACGGATGCACGGGACAACTGTTAGTTTAGAACAAGAAATTCTCAGGAAAAATGACCGTATTGCCGAACAAAACCGCCATTGGTTTCAAGAACGGGGGATTTTAGCTTTAAATCTAGTCAGTTCTCCTGGTGCTGGTAAAACAACTCTCTTAACCCGCACAATTAACGATCTTAAATCCCAACTACCCATCAGTGTAATCGAAGGCGATCAAGAAACGGTTAACGATGCGGAAAAAATTCGTCAAACAGGTTGTCAAGTTGTGCAAATTAATACAGGGACAGGCTGTCATTTAGAAGCAGCAATGGTACAACGAGGATACCTAGAACTCAATCCTCCCTGTAATTCTATTCTGGCGATCGAAAATGTTGGTAATTTAGTTTGTCCTGCTTTATTTGACTTAGGAGAAAAAGCTAAAGTGGCTATTCTTTCTGTTACCGAAGGAGAAGATAAACCCATCAAATATCCTCATATGTTCCGCGCTAGTCAGGTGATGATCTTAACAAAAATTGACCTGCTTCCTTACGTTCAATTTGATGTTAATCGTTGTCTAGAATACGCCCGACAAGTCAATCCTCACATTTCAATATTTCAAGTTTCTGCAATCACTGGTGCAGGTTTAAATGATTGGTATGAATGGTTGCAAAATCAAAGAATCAAAGTCTAGCAGGCATTTCAAAAAAGATATAAGATTGTATCTGGTATTTTATTGTTTAATTAATTAGGTTATGGTGGGAGTGTTCCTACCTTTTTTTTCTCGCGCAGAGTCGCAGAGGAGCAAAGGAATTAAGAGATATAAAGTATTGGATTATGGGAATGAAGCGATTGTCGTTTATTATCCTACTGCGAGGTATTTTATTGTTTAGTTAATTAGATTATGGTGGGACTGTTTCTAGCTTTTTTTTGTCTCGCGCAAAGACGGAAAGACGCAAAGGAAATCATTATCAAGATAATTATTTTGAATCCCCAATAAAATACTGTTATTCTTAATCAATTACAATTAAAACATAGAATCACTTACTAATATTACCATGACTCCTCAGTTACAAAAAGCGATCGCCTTGAATCGAAAAATATATAATTATAAATCGAGAAGATAAAATTTATAACACTTATTACAACTTATGGTAACTCAACTAAAAATCACGAATGAAGAAAAAGAACTTGCGGAAAAGCAAATTCGCGCTCAAAGAAAACCTGTTCACTACAATACATTAGAATATCCTATTGAAATCCTCGTTCAGAAATATTTAGATGGTATAGATGAAGATAAAAATGAATTATTTATTCCAGACTATCAAAGAGAAATGGCTTGGAATGAAGATAAACAATCAAAATTTATTGAGTCTGTATTGTTAGGTTTACCGATACCCTATATTTTTGTTGGCGATTTTGTTGCCGATATATCGGAATCAGAAGATTTGGCACGGTTAGAAATTATAGATGGTACACAACGTATTCGTACTTTGGCTAGATTTATTAATAATGAATTCAGGTTAAACAATCTTGAAAAATTAGAAAGTCTTAATAATTTTACTTTCAGCGATTTACCGCTTTCGCGTCAGAGACGTTTTCAAAGAACTAGTATTAGAATGATTCAGCTAACCCAAGAAGCAGATGAAGAAGTTAGAAGAGATTTATTTGAAAGAATTAATACTGGTAGTGTTGAATTAAATGAAATGGAGAAACGGAGAGGTATTAAGCCAGGAAAATTTCTTAATTTAGTTGAAGAGTTGTCAAAATTAGAGCAATTTCGTCAGTTATGTTCTTTCACTGAAACTGAAATAAAAAAACGCGATCCACAAGAATTTGTTTTACGTTTTTTTGCCTTTTTAAATAACTATAAAAATTATTCTGGTAGAAAAGTTCATCAGTTTTTAGATGACTACTTAGAGAAAGAAAACAAATCTGAGTTATTAAATATTGAAGAAATGAGAAATGAGTTTATTTCAATGCTATATTTTGTACAAAAATATTTTCCAGACGCTTTACATATCCATCGAAAAACAAAAAATCGATATGAACCTACAACTCGAATTAAATTTGAATCAATTACTGTAGGTGTTGCTCTCGCATTAAGACAAAATCAAGAATTAACACCCAAATCTACATCTTTCTTCGACTCACAAGAATTTAAGGAGGTTACTAAATCTGATGGAAGTAGCTCTCAACATAAAGTGATTCGTCGTATTGAGTATGTTCGCGATCAACTTTTAGGTAATTAATGAAAAGTCAATTATTTGGAGATTTTGACGAACGCGCTCAAGAAGTTAGTAAATATTTTTTCTTGCTAAAAAATTTGGAGCAAGGTTCAATTAAGTTAAAAATGGGAAACCCCCCTCACGTTAAAGTCAAGAATATAGATACTGACTTAGAGAAAACTCTTAAGGCAACAGGATTTTTATTGCTCTATAATTTGATCGAATCTACAATACGGAATGCTATTGAAGCTATTTTTGATGATCTGAAAAATAAAAATATATCCTTTGATGATTTAAGAGATGAATTAAAAAAAATTATAATTCAAAATTTCAAAAAAAATAAATCACCTGACCAGCTTTTCAAAAATATAAATAATATTGCCTTGGATATAATTTCTGCTAGCTTTGATAAAGAAAAATTGTTTTCTGGTAATATCGATGCTAGAAAAATCAAGAAGACAGCAGAAGCTTATGGCTTTTCATATAACACTAATCCACAAAAAACACAAAATGGCAATGATTTACTCACAATAAAAACTAATAGAAATGATTTAGCACACGGCTTTAAATCTTTTACAGAAGTAGGTAAAGATGCTACAGCTGAGGAACTACTACAAATTAAGAAAAGAGTTATTTGCTATTTAAGAGAAATATTACAAAATATAGAAATTTACATATCACAGCAAGAATACCTAAAATAGTTAATTTAAAGTTAGTTATTATTAGTAATCAACAATAGCGATCGCATCTTCTTAATCAATTAAAATAGTAATAACTGATCGCCAGACATTCCAATATAGTTGTAGTGGGAATAATTGATTAATTGTTTGCCATGAATAATAGTAGTATCTTTGGCTATCCCTTCATGTACAGTAAAGAAAGGATTTCCCATTGTTTTTAAACGCTCTAAGTCTTGTTTGATGTTGAGATATTCGGGAAGTAGTATAAATTGGTAATGTTCGGGTTTTATTTCTTTTGGTTGTTGGTTAGTTGTTAGTGGTGGATGGTTAGTGGTGGATGGATGGTTGTTAACTGATAACTGATAACTGATGACTGATAACTGATGACTGATAATTGACAAGAGATAATTGCTGAGAGATTGAACAGTGGGATTATCAAAGATAAGGTAAAGGGGAATAGTATTATCAAGACTAGTTTGCAGTTGATTTTTAAATTGTACTGCCATCAAAGAATCCATCCCTAAGTCAGAGAAGTTTTCTTCTATATCTATATATTCAGGATCGCTGAAACCGAGAACTTTTGCTAGTTGAGTGCGGATATGTTCTAATAGTATAGTAATGCGATCGCGCTCTTTAATAGTCCTCAGATGTTGTAAAAATTTGCTACGAGGAGTTGTAACTGTTTTTGATTGGGGTTTTAATCGTTCATAGAGGTTATTATGGGGTTTCCTTTGTAAAAACTTCTCCCAATTAACGGGAAATACTGCAACTTGGTTGATAGATTGGGTTAAAATTGTTTCTAGTATTGGTAAAGCGCGATCGCATTTGATAGTTTCGATGCCATGTTCGATAATTTTGTTTTGGGCTTCTGTATCAAGACTATTAATCATTCCTATATTATGATAGCTCCCACGACCCCCAGTTAATACTTATTCCAGGTAATCCTCAAGCTTGACGTTGCTGCATCAATCCATCCATAAAGGAGTTAGCAGCAGCATAATTACCTTGTCCAATTGTTCCTATCTTTAGACTTTTTGCGAAGAACTTTAGGCAATATATTAGCTCAATTTAGTAAAACTCAAATCGCTTCTATTACAGGATATGATTTTATTCTTGAAGCCTTATCTGTAGCTGGAGTTTAGGAATTTGGTATAATAAGACTCCTATGCTTCTAAGTATTTTTTTATCATCAGATTGGCAGAACCGTAACTTTTCCTTAAGTTGGTGTCAAGAAGTAGTAAGCTTTGAGCTATTTATAGAAATCAGAATGCTGTAGTGGCAGGGAAAATAACTATCATGGCGGAGCTGATCGTCCACGTAAAAAAACCTAGGGGATGGCAAGACACCCTCAAGCTTCATTATTGGAATACTGCACCAGTGTCGAGTGCAACCACTTGGCCTGGCTTACCCATGACAGCAGAAGGCAACGACTGGTTCGTCTATCGTTTTGAAGGTATAGAAGCAGCGAGCATCGTCTTCAACGATGGTGCAGGGCAACAGAGTGCAGATCTCAGGCGCGAGAAAGAAGGTTGGTTTTTCGATGACAACCGCTGGTACGACCAAAATCCTCAAGCACCAGCCACTCCCGTCATTAGTGCTATCCCCCTGGGGGATACTTATCCCGTGGAGCAAGTAGTAACCCTCTCTAGCAGCAACTCCGACGACGAAATCTACTACACAACGGATGGAACTCAACCAACGACGGACTCACCCCGTTACACAAAACCAATCTCCATTGAGACGACTACTACTCTCCTAGCCTTTGGTGTTAATTCTGAAGGAGCAGCAGGAAGCATCTCTTCCTTTGTTTACACTATTGATCCCAATGCGGATTTGGAGCAGCCCAGCATCACTGCTAGTCAAGATTCGGGGAGCTACTCCGAGTCATTTTCAGTTAGTTTCAGCTTCAGAGATAACCATCCAGCCTCCCTGATAGCTTACTATACTACCGATGGCTCTGAACCAACTACCACATCGGAGGTTTATGTCCAAGGTAATGCTCTCAACGGTTTAATCGGCTCTGAGCTAGCTATTGAAAAAACTACTACTGTTCGTTTTCTAGTCATTGATGGAGCTGGCAATGAAACTCGGGCGAGCTTCGATTACAGGCTAGAGTCAGTTGCACCCAGGATAGATTTTCGGGAAGAAACAATCTATTTCTTGATTACTACTCGCTTTTACGACGGAGATCCCAGTAACAACTTTTTTTGTCGAGATCGCATAAAGTTTAATTCTACCACTGGAGAAGCAGAAGACCCCCACTGGCGCGGAGACTTTCGAGGATTGATCCAGCAACTGGACTATATTAAGGATTTGGGATTTACTGCGATTTGGATTACGCCACCGATTGAGAATCGGAGTGGATTGGACTACCACGGTTACCATGGTTACGATTGGACGCGGATCGACCCAAGGCTGGAATCGGAAGATGCAACCTACCAAGATTTAATTGACCAAGCCCATGCTAGAGGGCTTAAAATCATTCAGGATGTAGTGGTTAATCATTCTTCTCAATACGGGATACGGGGTAAAGTGTGGATCGATCACCTGCCCATTAAATATTATGTGCCTTCTGGTTCCGAGCAGGGTCGCCTCGATAACGGTCCCTATCAAGGCAATCTTGGCAATTACCAAAGCCCTTTCCGAGAGGACAATGATAATCCCGTGGCTCCTGAGTGGTTCAAAGAACGACAAAACTCAGACCCAGAAGGAATCATACCCCTAGTTGACCCTAAGACAGGTGCTACCGTACCGAGTCCTGGTTACAATCCCAATCGTTTCTTTGGCATTGACGCTAATAATCTTGACCCAGAATGGTATCATCAAGACGGATTCATGGCAGGGGGAGACTGGGAAAGCGTTGCCATCCAGACAAAACATTTAGCTGGAGATACCATTGACCTAGCTACCACCAGGTCTAACGTCAAAGATTATATTATCAACGGGATCTGCAAGTATTTAGACATGGGGGTCGATGCCCTACGCATTGATACTGTTAAGCACGTTGAACGCAATAACCTCTTGGAATATATTAATGCCTGGAAAACACACAAACCCAATTTATTCGTCTTCGGGGAAAATTTGGTCAAGGGAACAGGTTGGGGAGATCTGTTTGGGGATGACAATGCTCCCTCCTTTCTAAGACCGTGGTGGTACACAAGGCTGGGAGAAGATCCTAGAGATCCTAATTCGGGAGGAGATTCAGGCTTTTCAGTATTAGACTTTGGTTTGTTTTCTACCTTTCGGGACAATGTGAGCCGAGGCAGTTACAGTGGCATAAAAGCTGTTCTGGAGCGGGATTGGGTTTATGGAGATGCAACCAAGTTAGTTACTTTTTTGCAAAATCATGATGTGGGACCAGACAACGATTTCCGCTTTCGATTTAAAGGGGAACAATGGATGGCAGCAGCAGCCTACAATCTGCTCTGGACAATTCGAGGCATTCCTTGCCTTTACTACGGGGAG
>JAAUYH010121297.1_pt1 | contig 10090 bp, 10 predicted proteins | sample 7278061 | NCBI WGS metagenome assembly JAAUYH01 (sample SAMN14350203, study PRJNA611818) | marine sediment metagenome | isolation source: surface marine sediment (0.6m) | place: French Polynesia: Moorea | collected 2018-08 | reverse complement strand
GGACAGTGCCAGCTTTTAATCGAGTTCACAGATATTGTTGTGTCACCATAATTAATTTCATAGCATCTGTAGTGCCGCGAACCTTTACATCCCGCCGGTGGCTGACTATGAGCAACGGATGAACAGTAAGTTGGCATTCGGCATCGCACAGGTGTACATCTATGGGTTTCCGTCCTGACTGCATTGCAGGCCCAATGGGGTAGATTGGTTTCAAGATGTAGCCCAGTATTTTAATTTTAGTAATTATGTAGTTTTGCTATTTTAGGTAGAGTACTATTTTTTTATGGACTACTAGAAGTAGTCCGGGACTCCTGATAGTAAATCAATGAGTGTTCCGCCCCAAACCTACTCGCCTGCGCCGTTCAATTCTTGTCTACCACTAGTGGTGCTGTGTTTGCTACTCCTTTCGACGGGTTCAGGAGACCCCGTAGTGATCAGCTACCGAATCTCCGTCAGAAAGGGGTACTGAGGTGCCTGATCCCCTCCGGGGTGGTCATTTGGCGTTGTTAGCGACCCAAACTTACCCTCTTCACCTATCTCCATCACCCTTGGGGCAATCATCCCTCTCTAGGGCGGTGCTACTGTTGCGGTTGAGATTCTACAGTCACTTCATCCCCTTGGGATGTTCACTACACTTTCCATCAGGTGGCCGTGTACTACCTGGGCTTGGTGCTGGTGTTTGTTCCCTCTTGGGAGGATTGGACCACAGCATCTTTTTGTTGCACTAGTGTATCCCGTTTCATCTGGCTTTGCGCGCAGGCGGTCTTCAGACTGTTTGATATTATAGTGCTTGGCATAATTGTCCAGAAATTTTCCGCGGAAGACTACAGAAAGTAAATATTCATGCTTACAACACATAGATATACCTTGATTTTGAGCACTTCTACATAAGAATCAATACGCAAAATATGTACGGGCCCTTGCGTGATTTTTCAAACTAGCCTTGTAAAAACTCGGCAAGACGCAGTCATTTAACGAACCGTCCGACACTTTGCAAGTAACTCATAATAAAAATTTTTTTCGTTTAGCACGCAAACTTAACTCCTTTTTCATATTGAAAAGATTGCAAAGAATAGAAAATAAAGATCAAACAATCAATACGAAATTGAACGTTGCTTAATACTTTTTCCCTACCACGTAAATATTCGGATCTCAGATTTAGAATAGTATTAACGAACGGAGACCTTCGTTGCTCAAACTGTTCCATCGAGCCCCGAATCAAATTAATTAACATTATGTTCTTTGCACATTCTCAGATCTATAGATCAATAATTTCATCTTTTCGTAAAATTTTCATGACAATTATCAATCTCAAAAATAGCCATTCCCCAAAATATCAGAGTCTTAGTACTAAGTAGCGGCTGGTACATTATTTGAAGCAAACCATTCATCTGGATCTGGCTGACCACGACATCTTCCCTAATCAGGTGAGACCTGAACGAAGTAATAGGCAAAAAATTAAAGTGGAACAAAATTAAATGCATTAACGAAGCTCAAATCATCCAAAGAATGGATGAGTGCTGAAATCAAGGAATTTATTTTCACCATTAAAATATCGTCGATAGTTTATTATTGAAAAATCTGTTCTTGATTTTCGAAAATATTAACGAGAGCTCTCGGCCGCAATTATTTATACCCGAAAATTTTAGCATAATTTTAAGTGTATCAATATCTCAATCAATAGTCTGAAGTTAGAAGCTTCACTCTAAATCTAAAACTCGAGAAGAGAAGTCAACGACTTCTGCATAAGCAATTGGATTTCCCATAGACAATATTCCAGCAGCTAGAAACAGAGATACGGTAAAATATATTTTATTCAAATATGGTAAATTGTCCAAGAGAGTTATTAATTCGTGAGAACTTTAGAATAGAAATAGTTTATTCGTCGCCAATTCATTTACCTAGTTCTTTATTCATACGACTTGGAAATTATTCAATGGATTATTCTGCCTGTTTCAGCCATATTAAGGTGTTCCAACTACAAATTTTAAAATTTGCCGCGAAATTAAAGGGATTGGCAGAGTCATACGGTCTGTTCCAGCTCGATTACAGCGGTCCACGACGTAAAATCCCGACAAAAATTCAATCAATTGTAGCTTACCAGTGCTTGTTAACAAGCAGATACAGTAAACCCGATTGATTACCAAAAAGTTCCCTTTCGGCTAGTACTTTCAGTAATTCGTAGTTATGCTGTTGCCAAGAGGAATTATTTATCCCCACTTCGCCTTTAGTTGAGTTATTTATTCCAAGGAGAACTCTACCACCATATTTTGGTGTAATGAATATTCCCTATCTCCGGCTAGAAATGAAGTACACATCAAATATCGACGGAAATGATTTGCTGATCATTTGGAGACAGGTATTTTCTCTGAAAAGATTGAGGCTACATCAACAATAAATAATCTGCGGCAAATAAATCAGAAATAATTTGAATGATTTCGAAATCGACGATTGTGAAAGTTTAAAACTACACAATGAAAACAAGAGTTTATTCAAATTATTCAAAAACGTCTGGAATAGAACAAATTGCAGCAAGAAAAAAGTTTAGAAGCCATTCAATAAAATGCAGGTTCATAGATTGGGTCAGTTCGAGCATGCGAACAACTTTGGTGAATTAGTGCCACAGTTTTGGGCAATGATCTGTACAGCATGTCTCAGTTGACGCTGGACACAGATTTTCCTGAGAATTTACATTTGTTTTCGGAGGTAGACTACAGCAGCGGAACCTACGTTCTCAAACGATCCGAAAGAATAAAAAAATTGAGGAATTCCTAATTAAAAGTGGTTTTCTATTGTGGGTTTTTTATTTTTTGTCGCAAGCCATAACAATTCGCGTGGTGAAAGGATCGAATCTTCACTCAGTGTTTTGTGATTGCCACTGAATCCGATCGTAGTTTGCAATCAGAGTTTAGTTCACATCTGTCCCGCCAGCACTACCAGTAGGACCAGTCCGAAGCCAAGAATCCGTTTTCTGTTCGGAACTTGCCCTCAACTCTGTCAGTTTTAATCAGGTTTGGTTACTCAGTGATACTAATTAGCAGAAACAGTTGTGCACCTCGATATGTGACACAATTTCATGTTTCGACTAGATCCAAGGCAACTTTGTTCAGCTCGAAAATGATGACGGATTTTGTTGACCATTATGTGCAGATGAAGAATAGTGCGCGAGAGTATTAGATGGCCAGATCTGATGTATGAGTTTCCACGGTCCTCTAGTATCTGCACCTCCTTCAATTAAACTGGGGAAGGACCTGCACATACGTATTCACCATAAATATCGCAATATCGCAATATCAAAATCTACGTCTAAAAGTGATTGCCATCATGAAGTCACCCATTTTGCAATCATTGGATGATTTTAGATTTCGCCGGATTAGGCGATTGTTTGACTGTGATGTTATCGTGAGATCAGTGCGTGATGAGCTCGGTGGAACGTGAGCTCGTTCTCCGAATCGGTTTGCAACACGACGAGGAAAATTCAATTTGTGACTCTGCTTATCGTCACACTTCTCTCGGTGGCAACTGCCGATTGTCCTACAGGGGGGGCACCATCCAGCGAAGACGTACGGGCCGAACTGACACACTTCATTGAAACTTACGGATTTTCTCGACCTACACGTTCTGCGGTGGATCCGAGTCGTCCATGGGTTTGCGGTGCGCCAAACTACGACAATGCGGACCTACTTTATTTTCGGGGAAAGACACGTAATCACTCCGCTGATGGGCTGGAAGCGACGGTTCAAAAACTGGTCAAGACATGGGAAATGGAGGCGTCTCACCTGAAATTCGGCGACTGGCGAACCGTTTCCCATAAATCCTACTCGATAGGCGCGAATGGTGTGCCACCGTTGAAAGGGGAGGCTGCTGCGCGCGAAGGGAATTACAACGCGCTGCTGAAAGGCGTGGATGAGTCACTGTGGAGCGGCGAAACATTCGAAAGCTCACACGAGGCGTTTCGGAGGGCGTTTCCCACGGGGTTTCCATGGAAGCTGCTCGAGGTGCTGTCCGGTCCACCGCGGGTGGTGTTCAGTTGGCGCCATTGGGCGACGTTCGATGGGGCGTACAAGGGCCGCGCTGGAGACAACAAGTTGTACGAGATGTACGGTCTGGCCGCCGTCACTGTGAATGAGCAGCTGAAGGTGCAAACCATCGAAGTGTTTTACAAGCCAGACGAGTTCCTGCGTGCTCTGCAGGGCGAGCCCGACCCGGCGGTCTTGAGCCGTGGCGCGTCTATTTTTGGAACCGGAAAGCCCGCCGTAGATGACGAACCAACCCCGCACGCCCCTCATTCTTGCCATGCATGAGCAACACAGTAAGATCCCTTACTTCTGAGCCAAAGGTCCTCGCATGAATGCTTCACGCAGCCGAAGCGGTTAAGACCAATGCATATCCAACAAATGAAACAGCAGCACACAAAAGATGTGCGTAAAATCATTCACCTTGCTGAGTAACAGAGCTTGCTAGGGATTGATACTGTATGTCAATAATGCTTATAGTTCTTGTGCAAGGCAGTAAACGTCATGTTTTCGGATGGCCGTTTCTCAACCGTGAGACCAAGATTCGTGTTTCTTTGGGTGTACCTCGTAACACTTCCGATTCTTAAATTTACACGTAGAAATGATTTCTCTGCTCACTGCAAGTCTGAAACTATAGCGGCACGGTCCTGGACGTTGCTGGACCACTGTATCCGGAGTCCCTTGTACGGTACTGTACCGTACAGTACAGTACTTGTACAGTGCAACCGAAGTAGACTCCGGGCAACCTAATTTACAGCACGATAATCTTCCTAGACCGACTGTACAGTACCACTCGATGAGATTCAATTACGGCAACCAGTTCGGTATCGTACAAATCAGATTATCAGTACGGCCAGTAAGGGTTTGGGGTTTATTAGGTTTGCCTCGACGAATAATTTGCCGTTCACGTGGTTCGTGCTAACATTGTATGCGTGGACTTCCATACTGGAGTGTTATTCTTCTTGTACACGATTGTAATTCAACATAGTCGTGAACACAACAGCCAATTGTTTCTTGATCGAAATCGATTTGAATTGCTCGGCCAGTTGCCGCGCGCGAAGTAAGTTTGCAATTTCAAAATGAACAGGTTATGTATTACCCTTATTGAATTGTTTCACTGCACATGTGCCAGATGTACTGTACTACATGTACCAGATGAGGACATCTGCGTTCAGCCAAGGATAAACAAAGGTTTATCTCCTTACGAAGTCGAAAATTTTACCGCAATGTACTCAACTGTACAGCACAGTACTGTGACCGTGTGTCACTCGCTTCACTTCAGAGACACCTTCCCCACGTTTCATTTAACGCCTTGATCTGGGAGTTGCAGCGACCATGAAAAGTTGTGTACCTGACATTCCTGGGACTGTATTCCGTTCGCAGTTACTGTAGGTCGAACATATGACGTCCTTACAGTACTGTAACGTAAGGAGATGTGAGATTGTTTGGAGTGGGACAACAAGTGGTGCCTTCTGAAGAGCACTAGGCCTCCGTACACGATAACCGACTGGTGACGTGCTCTCACCACTAGCTCGTGGACACACCATCGCCCCTGATTGTCCGGTGCGCACACTTCACGAAATGCCAACAATTGTCCGTTTCAGTTCGTCAGTTATGAAGCCCAACGATCATGAACCAAGGCTAAAAGCCGCCCGTAACCGACCTTATTGAGGTTACCGATATGATGAAGGGAAGGGCATTGGTGCCACGTTGGAGTAAAAACGAGGACAGCCGACAAGAAGGTACAGATAAGTGGCAGGAGCCTTATGGCGGTACTGTATAATACAGAGTTCAGCAGCGACGCCGAGGTCGCTTAAGAACCGTCATCACTCGTGACTCACTCACCACAAGCAATCACAACAACATGGACGAAGCAGCCATCGCTCGCGCCCGGATCGCACGCCGAGGCATGCAACGCGCAGCACGCGCGCTCGCCGAGCGTGAATACGAGACGTCCCCGTCACGAAGCCGACATGCAGGCAACTTGAAGAAACGCCAACGTAATCGAAGTGCCTTCATATCTCGGCAGGCTAGCCGCAATTACGAGCATCTGCTCATCGCACATCTCGAACGGGAAGAGCGAGAACGTGACGAGATTATTGCTAACATCGAGAAAACAGCCGCTCAAGTGAATGCCATGAAAGCAGTTCTATCGCAAGCAAGAGCTGCCCTCACTCTCGTCGCCAGCACGTCTCAACGACCGCAACCGTTCATGTCGTGCACCCAAGTGAATTCTCCCGTTTCTGTGATGCCCCAGGATTACGAGATATTCACCAATCCTCCCAATGGTCGCCCGTTCATCAATTTCTCTGCTCCTAACGAGAATTCGATTGCCCCACTGTTCGATAATCCATTCGACAACATATCGATTAGGGAATAACGAAGCGTGTTATGAAGATTCCCCTGTTAATAGTCTTGTCAGTGAAGGTGCACTTGTATATTAGCGTCTGCTCTTCTTTGTCTCAATTCTCTATAAATTCCTATGAGGGTTCGCATTCATTCTTCGTGATCACAGATAACATCGAGTTGAAAAGTTCAAATGATTTTCTCGTGTGGCCGCAGTATGTTCTCAGTGACAATCTGCTGGAATCGTGGAGTTGGATTGTTGTGAGCTCCGAATCAGATGCCAAATCTCCAGAAACCAACTTTTCATCTGATGCAGAATTCATATGTAAGCCGAAGATGAAGCGAGTCAACCCTGAAGCTCCTCTGAGATTCATTTGCCTGCGTAAGTGCAAACGTACGAAAAGTGCAATGAGGAGGGAAGATGAACAATCAATGCCTATTCTATGTTACTTTAAGGATTGTCCTTCATCTTCTTCAGCTGACTAAATAGAAGCCAAGGAGCAACGGAAGAGGATAATTTGTCCATTTCAAATCTACTGTTCGATCACAACCAACACGCACTGTAAAACACACAGACTAGTGTCACAGTCCAGAATAAGAAACGGAGTTCTTGCTGGAATGTAGAATCGTTTATCATGTTAAGCTATCAGCAAGTTTCTTGCTGAATCAACTGCAGTTTCAGTCACAGTTGTAATAATTTCTACAGTCTGTGGCTCCATTTTTGAACAAGTGACTTTCCTCAACTGGACTCAATTTGCCTGAATCTATCCTGAGTCAGCAAATTAGCTATCAAGCCACCCCGAAGCTAGTCTGCCTACTGTTTTGAAATATCACGGAAAAGTACAGGATGAATGCCCGTTTGCAACAAGTAAGACGAAGAATAAGAGTTTTTCAGGTGTTAACAAATATTCTACGTGAACAGGAGCAAGATCTACTAAGAACAAAACCAAGCCGACAAAACACACTCAGATATGTAGAGTGATTCACCGAATTGTAATTCATCCTGGAGTGTAACTTCGAATTACAATAAAAATTCTTTTCGATCATGCTTTCAATTAAATTGACCAATTGCGCTTTACAATGCAATTTCAAACAATTACATCTATTGCATTCTCGAATTGAAAGAAGATTCATTTTGGGTCTCGCAACAATGGGCGCTAAATCGCTGTAACCTGATCAAATATTGTTTTCATCAGTTTATGTCGCGTTTGTAAAGCCGTAATCGATCTGATCTAGTTTCACGCCACATAAGTAGGGTGCTAAAAACCGAGACTTAGTAAATATGTGCAGCATGTGTAAACCATCCCAAGATAATTGAGCTTGAACATTCTCATTTATTGCATAACTTTCCACAGATTTTAAAGAAAAGTAAGTAATCTAGTTGATTTAGTATCGACCAAATGAATTAAAATAAGTCAAACTTTTCAATAGCTGTTCAATGCTAGAAGGTGAAAGATTCTATGTAGAAAATGAATCGAAGCTGCTTTCGCATATCTTAATTGATACGATAAATTGTGACCGAGATTCAAAGACAGCAACAAAAATGAACCGAACAGAGTTCTGGTTGAATTTATGTACAGGTAGAGGGACATAATTTTGTCAACTTTTGGGTAGGGTACAATTTGGATCTACGAAATTGGTCAAAAAATAACCGCTATTTAGGGTTTTCTGTAGAAGTGCTCTGGTGAACAGGTTCAAGAAAACGGGCTTCATGGATTCGAAAAAAAATTTGCATTCACAGACGGGTTGGAAGTGATCAGGGAGACTTTTGAAGCCTGCCAATGTTAAAAATTGTGATATGATAGTTCCGTAGAATTTTACATAGGCTGAAATATTTGACGACTTTATTAAGGAGTATGTTCTTGTAGGCAAAAGGGTTTATCAATGCTCTTCGTACCCTAACCAAAAGTTGGCATAATTATGTCCTCCTACCGTACAGCAGAAAGTGCTTCTATGATTAAATCCTGAGAATCGGCAAACGTATTCATGACGCTCAACATTACTTTATGTCACATCGAGTTACATTCAAGTTTAGGAGATAATTTAAAGCAAGGAATTCGTGACGATTATATCAAACTCTTGCACAGCCGTTTCTTTTCGACCAGTAATTCTATCCTTGTACTGCAGAGTTCTTTTCATAAGAATTATAGAGGTGCACCTATTCATACAATTAATTTTGCACGGCGCAGCTATTGATTACGGAACATCTGTCATGCTTTAGCTCACTTCCAGCATCATTCGCTCATGGAGTTGGATTTTCCTTTTAGCTTAGAAAGGGTCCAAAGCAAATTTTTCTTAGATCTATTAACATAACGTACGGACACACACGTTATAGTCGCTTGTCCACAGAAGGATTTCACAAGTACTGGCAGCTTAAGTGATTCTGAAAGCCTTAGAAACGCGAAAACCGATCATATCCGACAAGCTTCATCAATTGCATAAATTGGAGTCCCTACTCTGCATTTCAACAAATTTCTGTAAGACGACAACTTTTCTGAAAAAGTCAAGATTCATGAAAATTTTCGTTGTAGATTGAATCAAGCTTTTCTTCGGAGAAAATTAGATCAATTTAATTGAAATATTAGATGAAGATCAACCACATAATCGTATATAAGATTTTAAGAATCATTACTCAACAAAGAGACGTACAGTAAGAGTACTGTAAAATTGAATAGCAGTAGGTCAATGCCTCTCGGAATACAGAAGAGAATCGTATGCTTCTCTTCGAGTATATGTTGCTTCTGAAAGCAAATAGCTAAATAGAATCCTAGGAGCAAGCAAAAGAAAATCAGATACCATTTATTTCGAATTTACCATACACGTTTTGTATGGTAAATTAGTACGAGGGAGAAATAAAGCTACGAAGTACTGAAACATGCTTCCTAAACTTAATCTAATTACTTCTGAACTATAAAATGAGTAGTACACCACAGCATACAGCATTTGAACTCTCTAATCTTTGAATAGAGCTGAGTTATGTTATAAATATTGTATTCTTGCAGGTTCATTTCTAAAAGGGCGAATGTCATCAATTTAGGACAATAAGCATTAATCAACTGCTGGTGTGCCGGGTGGAGACAAATTGCTTTACACTTACCTGCACGAGCCCCGAAGTAGTTACTATCTGCGTAAGCAGATCGGCCACTGCAACGGTCTGCCATAAATTTAAATATTTTCTGTACCTGATACGCTTAGTACTAGTTGTGGAGCAGTGCAAAACGGTGGGTGACTCATCAACTCCATCTCGCTACGTAGGATGGGCTTAATTAAACAGATCTTGATGGTGGTGCACGCGAGGCAGTAGGAATATGAACAAGGAGTAAAGCTCTAATAGACAATAAGGGCCGCGCCTAATCAGTAACTGAGTAGGTACGCCATATAGCTAGAGTGCCTCAGCGCCTGAGTTCAGTTCAGGCAGCTGTATCATCATAACTGTATGATATAAATTCCGCGAGGCACTGTATCGAAGGAAGAAGTAGAATACTAAGTGCTTAGAACCGCTCGTAGATGGCTATATTCCTGGTGATGACAATTGGATTTGGACCAAATTCTTTGGATAGAGTTCAACTCAAATTAAAATGTGAGAATTAACAAAATACTCGAACAACGCGCGTCAGACAAATCCTTATTGGTTCGGACCAGATTGCAAATTATAGAAGGAGTATCAGGTTGCTCTCGACAGACAAGTAAATGCCCATAAATAAATTTTATGTATCTAAAGTTTCATG
>JAAUYH010049352.1_pt1 | contig 10090 bp, 13 predicted proteins | sample 7278061 | NCBI WGS metagenome assembly JAAUYH01 (sample SAMN14350203, study PRJNA611818) | marine sediment metagenome | isolation source: surface marine sediment (0.6m) | place: French Polynesia: Moorea | collected 2018-08 | reverse complement strand
TGGCGAATCAGTTTATTTCTTTGAATCACTGGAACTATTAATCAGTGAGCAGTTATCAGTTATCTATTGGTTGAAGCACCAAATAGGTAAACTAATAGTTGTTTAAATGAATGAATAAACTGTTTACAGACCAAACTTTACTCTCGATGATTCAATCTGTAAAAACTGTTGTAGATTTATATCTCCAAGCATCTGCTGCCCCAGCCAACACTCTCACAGGATGGTCTTTAGACGATCGCAATCCCCAGATAATCGAACAATTACTGCCTTTTTATAGCTGGATCTATAAATATTATTTTCGGGTACAAACCGATGGCTGGGAACATATTCCCCCGTCAGGCAAAGTGCTGTTGATTGGCTCCCATAATGGTGGATTAGCGGCTCCCGATACCGTGATGATGACCTATGATTGGGTTCAACATTTTGGCACCGCTCGCCCAGCTTATGCCTTAATGGAACCAAAAATCTGGCAGGCTTTTCCAGGTTTAGCTCGTTTAGCGACTCAAGTGGGTACTATTCAACCCCATCCCGATTTGATCAGGGAAGCCCTGCGTCGGCAGGCTGCGGTGTTGATCTATCCAGGGGGAATTAAAGATGTATTTCGACCTTACGCTTGGCGTAATAAAATCTATTTTCACGGTCATAAAGGATTTATCAAACTTGCCTTACAAGAAGAAGTTCCTATTGTCCCCTTTATTTCTCATGGAGCGCACTCGACTTTAATCGTGCTAGGAGATCTTTATCCCCAATTGCGGCAACTCCATCAATGGGGTATGCCCTGGTTGTTGGGTATAGATCCTGGCGCATTTCCCATTTACCTGGGATTACCTTGGGGGATTGGTATTGGTCCTCTGCCTAATATTCCTTTGCCAGTCAAAATACACACTCGTGTCTGTCCCCCAATTATCTTCGATCGCTATGGTGAGTCGGCAGCACGCGATCGCCAATATGTTAATCGCTGCTACGATCGAGTTTGTCATCTGATGCAACAAGAATTAGATCGATTATTTAAAGAAGAAGAAGAAGGTTGTAAGTTAAGATAATTTTACCTTCGCGATCGCCTAATTTTAAACTTTATATACCCTAATTTTAAACTTTATGGTGATTATCGGGCAAAATACCATTCTCCTGATAGGATCATGGTATATAGAGTTTTTGCAAGGTATTCATTATGGGAAAATTTGCCGTTGCAGTAATCAATGGAACTCAAGCGCGTTTTTTTAGTTTAGATTCAGCAGCCACATCGGAATATGAATCTAGTCCCAATTTGATCGAACATGAAGGTTTAAGCGATCGTACAAAAGAAATGCTCGGTCAAGAGCTTTGGGCAAATACCAAAACTGGACGCAATCGAGGTACTAGTGGTCAAGCTCATAGCTATGATGACCATCGCCAAAAACATGAGATTGAATTTGAAAAAAGGTTTGCTAATGAGATTAGTAGCCAAATGATCGATATTATTCAAACTAATCAAGCAAGAAACCTGATTTTAGTGGCAGAACCCCAAATTTTAGGTTTGATGCGGGAAGCTATGACCGATAATTTGTTTAAAAATCTCAACATCAAGGAAGTAGCCAAAGACCTCTGTCATTTTAAAGTGACTCAAATTCACGATTATCTAGCGAAAAAAGAACTATTACCAGCTTGTAACAAAGTTTATTTTCGATAATCGAGGATGACTTTAACCACTACCCACTACCCAGTTAATTTTGTGTGTATCGCTCTACTCATCAAAATTGACTTGCTTCTTAACCCGCCAGCCTGTCTGCGCACCAATTTTTCCTGCTTTGATAAATACCCAGCTACCTCTGTGGTAAGAAGTCTCATCATGATGACAATGGGGTTTAATACCGATTAACTGTTCTATTTCCTCAGTAGTCAAAATCCAGTTAGCAGTTTCCGCTTTTTCGAGAACGTCCATGTACCATAGAGGGTTTACTGGTGGTAATCGAGATGCTAAGGTTGTTTCTAACTGGTTTAAAGTATCGGCGATCGCTTGTAATTGTTGTCCAAGCGGTTGCTCCCTCTCCATTTTCGGTGGAGACGATGGTAGTGGAGATGCTTCAGTTTCTGAGGCGACTAAATCAGCAGGTTTGGTGGCTGTGGTTGGTGGCGCTGGTGCAGCAGCATCCTTATCTAACCAGGGATCGGGGGCAATCTCTTTTTTAAGAGTAGGTTTAAATTCATGATGTTCCAGCCAAGTACGATTCAAGTCGGTGGCTAAATTATCCAAAAACTTAGCTGTTTCTACGTCTCCTTCTACTGCCATCTGACTGGCAACTTGTTTCATTACCCCGACTAATTCAGGACCAATTAATTCTTGATGTGCCGCTAAAATTTCTGCTTCCTTACCTTCGGGACAATCTAATAAAGCTTGGATCAGTTCGACATAGGCTTCGGTTTTATCCTGACTCTTTTTAGGAGTAGGCACACTTTCTGTCAAAATATGATGTAGTTTTCCTGCCCAATTGTGGAGATACTTAGCTGCTTTAATCTCTCCTTCTGCGGCTAAATGACTGGCGACTTGTTCCATCACCTCTACTAATTCAGCATTCACCAATTGTTCATTCTGTCGCAGCAGGATCCATTCTTCTCCTCTAGGGCAACTCAACAGTCCTTGAATTAAATCGAGATAAGCTTTGAGGCGTTGTGGGTTCATCATTTATGTAACCTAATAAATTACTCAATATTTACTATTCTTCTCTGCTACAGCTTTGCCATTGTTTATGAGCTTCTCGCAGTAGGGCAATCGCTTGTTCGCAGGTATCGACACAGGTGGGAATACTCAAATCTGCGGGATCTGCCATCGGTGGCTCGACATCGATGGTGTATTTTTTTGCCCAGTTAGCTAACTCACTCCACATTGTACCCACCATAATAAATGGCGTATTTTTTAGTCTGCGGACTTGTAATAGTTGCCAAATCATCAAGGCTTCTAAGGCTGTACCGATCCCTCCTGGTAGCACCACAAAAGCATCAGAGACGAGTACGAAGTGATGCAATCGCGAAAAGAAGGTGCGATGCAGATACACTTGCTCGACAAAAGGATTAGTCTCTTGCTCTAATCCAAGATTGACACGAATACCAATAGATTTGGTGAGGTCTTCAGGATCGGCGATTACACTACCCTCATTAGCTGCTTGCATCAAACCAGGACCCCCACCAGTAACAATATCACAGCCCATGATGGTCAGTTCGCTGGCTAGATCTCGTACTCCCTGATACAGGGGTGTATCTGGCTGGATTCTGGCTGAACCAAAGAGAGTAACGCAGTACCGTTCTCGTCTTGGCGGTCGAATACTAGATAATTTATTGACTGTATCCCAAAGACTGAGGATTGCCTCATGAATTACTTCAAAAGCAGCTTCTGAGTCAGCAATATTAACCGAATCGGCATGTCGAGGAAGATTACAATAATCATTATTGCTATCTATAGCCAGAGAATTTGTTGACTTTTTGTGTCGTAAAAGTTCCATATTTAAATAATAGAGCATATATTGAAAGTAGATAGTTAATTTTTAAACTTGCCAAATTACCCCCATCGACTACCGATCTACATTTACAGTTCTAGATCAATAACTTGAGGAAGTTGTGAAAGTGTAGTAACCATTGACTACTAACAAATAACAACTAACAACTAAAAAACAAATGAATGTAGATACTTTATTAGCAAGATACGCTGCTGGCGATCGCGATTTCAGCAACGCCGAGTTGAGTGGAGCAAACTTAACAGGAGCAAAACTGAGTGGCATTAATTTGATTCGCGCTAATTTAGCCTACGCCAACCTGAAAAACGCTAATATTAGCGGTGCATTTCTGATTTTAGCCGACCTCAGAGAAGCAGATTTACAGGGAGCAATATCGATCGTCGTCAATTTCAGTGGCGCGAATCTGCAAGGAGCAAATTTAGCCCATAGCAAACTCACCGAAGCTATCCTCACTGGTAGTTGGTTACAAAGAGCTAATTTAAGCAATGCCAACCTAACTGGGGCAATCCTCGCAGGAGCAAATCTAATTGAAGCTAACTTACAGGGAGCTGACTTACGGGGAGCAAATTTTTATGGTACAGATTTACGCAGGGCAAATTTGACTGATACCAAGATGACTCATGCCAATCTGCGCGGCGCCAACTTAGAGGGCGCGATCTTACCAGATGAGGTAATTAAAGTTTAGTTGAGGCGGTTCAAATTATTACAGGAGAAGAGCAATGCTGGATGCAACCAAGCTACTAAAAGACTATGCCGCAGGGGTGAGAAATTTTGCTGCTGTCAATCTTAATGGTGTCTGTCTATATCGCGCCAATCTCCAAGAAATTAACTTACAAGGTGCTAACCTGATTGGGGCAAATTTAAGTGCTGCGGATTTATCTGGTGCAAACTTAAGTAAAGCCAACTTAATTGGAGCTAACTTGAGTGGTGCTAACTTAATTGCTGTTAATCTCCGTGATGCTGACTTAATTGGTGCAAATTTAGGCGGTGCTAAACTAACTAATGCTAACCTACAAGGAATCACTCTCAATGGGGCAAATTTAGGTGGGGCAAATTTAGGTGGCGCAAACCTGAGTCAAGCATCTTTAAAAGGAGCTAATTTTAGCGGCGCATTTTTAAATGCTATTCTCACAGAAGCTAATCTGCGGAATGCTAACTTGAGTAGTGTTAATTTAGTGGCAGCAGACTTGAGTGGAGCTAATTTAGCAGGAGCAAATCTAGTCGGGGCGAATCTGGCTCAAGCTAATCTCTATGAAGCAATTTTAGTTGAGGCTAATTTGAGTAGTGCTAGTCTAACAGGGGCAAATTTGAAACTAGCCAATTTGCACCAGGCTAATCTAAATCCCGACAGCTTACAGAAATTAGAGGTAGAAGGTTCTTGTTAAAAATTAGAGGAGAATACTACCTCTGAGTCAAGAGTATCATTGTCAAAACCCGTACTACCTGAAAAATCACTTAAAGTATTATTTCCATTACTAATAAAATCTCCTCTAACATTGTCAACAGAATTACCAAAGATCAGACTGCTATCAATATTAGCTATGCCGTCATTATTAATTCCTCCACCATACCCACTGGAGTTATTAGCAATAATCACATCAGTAATCGTTAAAATACCATCATTACTATTGTTAATTCCGCCCCCACCGTAAGCATCATTGTCAGTAATTTCGCTGGAAATAATAGTTGAATCACCAAAGTTGTAAATTCCACCCCCACCAAATTTAGCAGAATTATTTCCTAGTAAAGTATCAGTGACAATTTGGTAGCCCTGATTATAAATTCCACCCCCAGCACGAGCAAAGTTATCTCTAATTAAAGTATCAGTGACAATTTGGTGACCTTGATTATAAATTCCACCCCCCAGATCGGCACCATTTTCTTGAATTGTACTCTTAATTAAAGTTAAATCACCTTGGTTATGAATTGCTCCACCATTACCAATAGCGATATTATCTACCAAATTAATCTCGGTTAAAGTCAGCTCTTCTAAATTACGAATTCCACCTCCACTATTACTAGAACCTCCGCTCAGAGTCAAACCAGTAAGAGTAATCTTAATTAAGTTACTTTCATTTCGATCATCAATAGTAAAAAGACGAGAGGAGCTATTAGTAGCATCAAGAGTTAAAGCATCTGCTCCTAAACCAACAATAGTAACGTCATCAGTGATAGTTAAATCACCTGCAACTAAATTAATAGTTGTGTTGTTTAAACTTTCAGCAAATATAATTTGGTCTAATCCTGCTTTTTTATTCGCATCATCAATTGCCTGACGCAAACTACCAATTCCACTATCTTGATTATTAATTACTCGAAAAATAGCCATAATTTTTACTACTAATTTTTCTCATTCGTATTCTTGGTTTCGATCGCCATATAGCCATCCTAACTTTTTGGCTCTTGCTCATGAAGAAACTGAATCGCTCAATTTACTTTCCCCTCTCAGTTTCAGACGATGTCTAATTCCTCTTGACTTTTTCCTAATTCCCTTAACTTGTGACCAATGCCGGCGCATCATAGCTCGCGCACTCAGAGTGGTTGGCTAAATTCTTGGAAGTTCTGGGCACCAATATCTCGCTCTGAAGTGCGGGCTGTGCGCTTTACAGATTTAAAGTGGCAAGCTTATCCTTTAAGTCACATGCCAGAACTTGCACTCTCGCCACTTCACTGTAAAATAAACTATACTACTCAAATATAATCATAATCGCTAATTTATCAAGATAAGAGTTACTTAGTACCAATATATCTAGGATTTTCAATTAAAGATGTAGTATAGGGGTTAGGCAAGTCTCTAGTCATCATGGGCATACCCGCAGATGCCTGTTGTTCGATCGCCTGCTGATATACACTATCAACGGACTTTCCATCTAGCATAATTTGTCTGTCAGCAAACCAGGTCAAACCCAGCAAACTGTCTAATTGACCGAAGAAACCCATTTTTTCATAGGCATTGCCAGCATGTTTAAAATAAGCTGCCTTAAATGCTTCATTAAGAGACATGGGAGACTGGTCTTTTTCTGCCATAGCTGGTGCGGCAAATACACTGGCAATAGTGGCTATTACCAAGATTTTACTTAATTTAGTAAACTTAATAGTCATTGGACAATTTTCATTAACTTCTGCTCAATCCTAGCCGAAGATTTAGCTAAAGAACAATATATAAATTTAATTTTAGTTATGAATCTCAATATAGACTCTTTATCATCTTTAACTACCGCTAATGTTGATACTTTACGCCAAACTTTATTGGCTTTGTTAGCACAATATGCCTACGTTGAAGGTGATTTTGTTCTTTCTTCAGGAGCGCGTAGTTCTTACTATATTAATGGTAAACAAGTTACCCTCAGAGCAGATGGTGCTTTGGTCATTGGTCGGTTATTGTGGCAGATGTTGCCTAAAGATACGGAAGCTGTTGCTGGTTTAACTTTAGGTGCAGATCCTATGGTATCTGCTGTCAGCATAGTATCGGCTTGGGAAAATCAACCAATTCCTGCTTTGATTATTCGTAAAAAGCCCAAAGGGCATGGTACACGAGCTTATATAGAAGGACCATTACTGCCAGCAGGAGCGAAAGTTGTCGTGCTAGAGGATGTTGTCACTACTGGTGGTTCAGCTTTAACAGCAGTGGAAAGATTGCAAGCTGCTGGTTATCAGGTAGAGCAAATAATTGCTCTCGTAGATAGAGAACAAGGGGGAAGAGAACTATATCAGTCGAAGGGAATTAAGTTTGAAGCTGTTTTTTCGATTAAAGAAATTCAAACATACGCAACTTAAAAATACTTTACTTTTTGTGATGTTTAAAGCAAAGGTTATTGGTTAAGCTAATAATGTCATCATTTATACTTTTGCTTTTTATGAATACATTTGCTTCTTCTGGGTCTAAACCCATCAATTGGTCTGGAATCATCATGTTTGTTTTAGGATTTTGGCTGAGTAGCAGCTTGCTATTTGACTGCGTAATTATACCTAGTTTGTTGAGCAGCGGCATGATGAACACACCAGATTTTGCCAGTGCCAGTTACTTTTTGTTTGGCATTTTCAATCATATTGAATTGCTGTGTGCAGCTGTTGTTTTAGCTGGATATTTAGTTTTTCGTTATGGAGATCGCTTTGCTCCCCAAGTAACTAATAAATCAGTGGTAATTGCCAGCATTTTGCTCCTCATTGCTTTAGCTTATACCTATATTCTGACTCCCCAAATGAGTAGTATGGGTATGTCTTTAGACCAGTTTGCAGCTGTCAAAATTATGCCCAGTTCCATGGCAGTAATGCATATTACCTATTGGTCTTTAGAAGTCTTGAAATTAATTGCTGGTACGGTTTTATTGCGTAGTTGTTATCGCCATTCTTGTCGCATTGCTTAGTGACAAATTTAATACGGCTAGGCTAAAAAATTAAGGCTCTAGATTTGAAGATTGAGTTCTCAAATTTAGAGCCGATTTTTATTGATGGTAATATTAATTTAATTAACGCGAGTTCGACGAAGCCAAAAACTAAAAAATAGATAGGTATTTATAAGTTTTTGGGTAGCTGAATTCCTTATTCTTTCGTTGAAAAAATCATAACTCCGTTGCGTAGCTTCTCGCAAAGCGAGTACTACGAACTTCAAATTCCGAACTCACGTTTAATCAAGCATCATTTAAAGCAACAATACCAGGTAAAGTTTTACCTTCTAGTAATTCCAAACTAGCACCACCACCAGTAGAGATGTGACTCATCTTATCGGCAACACCTACTTTTTCTACAGCAGCTACGGAATCTCCACCACCGATAATGGTGACAGCATCAGATTTATCTGCTAGAGTACGGGCGATCGCTTCAGTACCAGCGGCAAATTTGTCGAACTCAAATACACCCATCGGACCATTCCAAATTACTGCATTACAATCAGCTAAAGCATCCTGGAATACCTTAATTGAATCAGGACCAATATCTAGTCCCATCCAACCATCGGGAATATCGTTAATACTAACGGTTTTAGCATTGGCATCAGCAGCAAAGTTGTCAGCTACAACTACATCTGTAGGTAACAACAATTCTACGCCTTTTTCTTTGGCTTTGGCTTCTAGAGATTTTGCCAACTCTAATTTATCTTCTTCCACCAAAGACTTACCCACGCTCAAACCACGAGCTTTATAGAAGGTAAAGATCATACCACCACCGATCAGTAGTTTGTCACACTTGTCGAGCAGGGTTTCGATCACGCCAATCTTGCTAGAGACTTTTGAACCACCAATAATTGCTGCTAAAGGACGTTGAGGGTTATCAACTGCATTTTGGAGGTAATCTAATTCCTTTTCAATTAAATAACCAGCTACGCTGGGGCTTAGGTAATGAGTAACACCTTCAGTAGAAGCATGAGCACGGTGGGCAGTACCAAAGGCATCATTGACGTAGAGATCGGCATTAGCAGCCAATTGTTTGGCAAAGTCAGGAGCATTGGTAGTTTCTTCTTTATGGAAACGTAAATTTTCCAGTAAAGCCACCTGACCATTTGCCATGGCGTTAACGGTAGAAGTAACCGCATCACCGACGCAATCATCGCACTTAGTTACCTCTTGTCCTAGCAATTCGGAAAGACGTTTAGCCACAGGAGTTAAACGCAGTGATTCTTTGACTTCTCCCTTGGGACGACCCATATGGCTGCACAAAACAACCTTAGCTCCCTTACCAGTCAAATCTTTAATAGTGGGTAAAGCAGCTCTAATGCGAGTATCATCGGTAATCTTGCCACTATCATCTAGCGGCACATTAAAATCTGCTCTGACTAAAACTCTTTTGCCTGCTACATCAGACTCGGTTAAACTAGCTACGGTCTTTTTAGACACGATTATTTCCTCCTATTACCTCTTGATAAATTAATAAATTGTTATTTAGCGTGCCGCTAAAAATTATTAAAATCAGCCCAAATGTGAAATCACTGCGCGGTTAGCGTTTCGAGGAGACCTCACGAGCGCGATTCTTCAAGGCGACACAGGTGAGTCCTTCGGACTTGCTCCGCAACCGCCGAATCTCGCGCTCAAAACTACGCGCACTAAAAATACAATTAAAAATTGGGGATAAGGTTAATCTACCAGAGGAGTTGCACCAAGGAAAGTAATTGCTGAAGTTATTGACAATTAATTTGCCCTGATGAGATTTATCTTTGGAGTGTAAGACCCACGCCGACAGCTTGCGGAGGCGTGTAGAGTATATCACTCAGCTAGTTCTAGTTGATCGAGCCGCAACCAGATATTAGGAGTGGGAACATAAAATTGTACTAAAGCATATTCATCATCTAGATCGACGATCGTACCTTTACTATCGTAGATATAGCTAGGGAAACGAGTATCGCTGGCTTTAGCCTCCAAGCTACCTTCTAGTTTCTCTTTAACTGCACGAACTAATGCACCTTTTTTAATTTTGCCCGCCATAATTTTCTAACTTGATTATCGGTAGATATCATCGTTGTCGATTTTGACATACTTAGGTGATTTCTGGGAAAGAAAATACCATTGACGTAGGGGCGCATCGCGATGGGTCGGGGCTGTCTCCGTGGGTTTCCCGCAGCGGGGCTTTCAGGGACTCGAATTCGATTCGAGTCACAGCCCCTTGAGTTT
>JAAUYH010148964.1_pt1 | contig 10091 bp, 8 predicted proteins | sample 7278061 | NCBI WGS metagenome assembly JAAUYH01 (sample SAMN14350203, study PRJNA611818) | marine sediment metagenome | isolation source: surface marine sediment (0.6m) | place: French Polynesia: Moorea | collected 2018-08 | reverse complement strand
CAGTTTGTCATATATTGAGATTCGTCGCCACGAGATCTGTAATCTGGACTGTGGGTTTTGCCCAGTGCTCTTGTGGGTTATGGCCGCAAAGTGCTAACAAATTCCAGAGGGGCTGCACGGACCAGACTCGTGCTGAACGACTGTTGTGGATGCAACGCTGATCGAAACCCTGCGCTCGAGTAATGCGGAAATTGCCGGCCGGCTCGTCAACCGGCCGTTTTTGTTTCTGATTATCGAGAGCCGGAACATCGGGCGCCTGTCGGCGCGTTACTCGCTGGAGGATATCGACTGCGTGGTGCTGCGGCGCGGGAAGCAGCGGATGGTGCGCCGCGATTGCGATCGCCGACTGCTCGAGATCATGATTGCAGATCCCTGGATGTCGTCGAGACACGCCCGCATCGAGCGCCGGCGGCAGACCTTTGTGGTCGTGGACGAAAATTCGACCAACGGCACGCGCGTCAACGGCCGCTCTGTCTCCGATCAGGCGCTGGCGGACGGTGACTTCGTCGAGGTGGGTCAGAGTTTTCTCCGCCTGCGGACCTCGCTATTGGCCAACGAGGTGGAACCCGCAGATCTGGACGCCAGTGATATCGGTGGTCCCACGGGAATGCGCACCATCAATCCCAGCTTGGCGATCAAGTTTTTGGAATTGTCGCGCATTATTCCATCGGCGAGTTCGGTCATGCTGCTGGGCCCCACGGGCAGCGGCAAGGAGGTGATGGCGCGCGATATCCATGGTGCCTCACGGCGCGCGGGAGCATTTGTGCCGGTCAACTGCGGGGCGCTGCCCGAGTCTCTAGTAGAGAGTCAATTCTTCGGCCACAAAAAGGGTGCGTTTTCAGGTGCGAATGAAGACCGTCCAGGTTTGGTACAGAGCGCGCATCGGGGGACGCTGTTTCTCGATGAGATCGGCGATATGCCGCTCGCATCACAGGCCGCGCTCTTGCGTGTGCTTCAGGAGCGGGAAGTAACCCCCGTAGGCGGGACGCGGGCCATTCCGGTGGAGTTCCGCATCGTGAGCGCAACCCACCGCAATATCAAGCAGCTGGTGACCCAGGGGAAATTTCGCGAGGACCTGCTGGCGCGGCTGCACGGATTTGAGCTCAACTTGCCGCCACTGCACGAACGCAAAGAAGATTTTGGCATTCTCTTGGCGTCGGTCTTGGGTGAGTTGGTGGGCGCGTCCGCGAGTCTGCCCGAATTCGATAACCACGCGGTGCGCGAAATGTTGAACTACGAGTGGCCGCGCAATATTCGCGAGCTGGTCACGACGCTGCAGCCAGCGCTTGCCCTGGCGGCTGGGGGCGCGGTGTCGAGGCGCCATCTCGGCTCACACCTCAGCCAGGCCACGGATGCTGGCGGCGCTTCGTCGTCCGGGGCAAACCCGCGTTATCACGGCCGAGCCTCCACGGCATCGCCAACGGTGCCGCCCTCGGGGCCGTTGCCGGTCGATAGCCAGAGTGCCGAGTCGTGGTCCGAAGGGTATTCGGCCCCTCGGTCTGGGACCCAGGGCATGGCGGACGCCAGTGCGCGCCCTCTCACCCCAGAGCAGGAAGAGCGCCGTTCCGAGTTGATTGAGCGTCTGCGCCGCCACCGCGGCAATATCAGCGCCGTCGCTCGCGAAATGGGCAAAGTGCGCTCGCAAGTGCAGCGTTGGATCCGCCGTTATGGTATCGATCCCGAGCAATTTCGCGAGTGAACACAACGCAGACTGGAGCATGCACTATGGCTACTGTACTGATTACGGGCGCATCGCGCGGCATAGGGTTGGAGCTTTGCCGGCAACTGAGCGCGCGTGGCGATGAGGTAATTGCCACCTGCCGCACAGGCAATGCCGCACTATCTGGGGTCGCAAGTCGCGTCGAAGAGGGCATTGACGTCGCCTCCGACCAGGCTGTGGCTGATTTGGCTCAGCGCTTGGGCGAGACGTCCATCGATATATTGATCAATAACGCCGGCATTCTGGGCCGTGATCGATTTCCCGCCCTCGACATTGAGGGCATTCGCCGACAGTTTGAGGTCAACGCGCTGGGGCCACTCCGAGTCACGGCGGCGTTGGCCGGCAACCTGGGGCCTGGCAGCAAAGTCATCCATATCACCAGCCGCATGGGCTCGATTGCCGACAATACCTCGGGAGGCGGGTACGGCTATCGCATGTCCAAGGCGGCCCTCAATATGGCCGGCATGAGCATGGCCCACGATTTGGCCGACAAGGACATCGCTGTCGGCATCATTCATCCGGGCTTGGTGGCCACGGATATGACCGCCGCGTTTGGCGGTGGCATTGATGTGAGCGAATCTGCCAGCGGAATCTTGGCCCGTATCGACGAGCTCACGCCAGAGTCGAGTGGTACGTTCTGGCACATGAATGGCCAGGTACTCCCCTGGTAGGCTGCAGGTGCTTTGCAGCGATTCTGCCGGTCGCGTCGGGGCATGTCGACGAGCGCATTTGGTGGTAAATTGTGCTCATGCGTGTAGCCGACATGATGACCTTCGAGCCCACGGTAATCGGACCTGAGAATCGTTTGCGGCAGGCCGCTGAGGAAATGGCACTCGGGCAGATCCACCATATGCCCGTGGTCGATCGCCATGGCAGATTGCTCGGTATCCTGAGCCACCGCGATGTGGTGGCGGCCGGCAATTCACCCAATAGCCGGGTCAGCGATATTATGATTCGCGACGTCAAGACCGTGACCCCGGAGGTGGAAGCCCACGAGGCCGCCTATTTGCTGTTGCGCTACGCCATTGGTTCCGTGCCCGTCCTCGACGACGACGGCGTCTTGGTCGGGATTGTGACGGAAAGTGATTTCGTCCGTGTGGCGTATCAGCTCTTGGGCGGGCGGGTGCCCGTGGACCAAATCGAACTCGAGGAACTGGAGGCCGAGCGGGTTTGATCCATGCCACCTTGGCTTTCCCCGGCGTGCAAGCAATGATGGAGCGCGATGAAGACGCCCAGCAAGCCTTCGACCGAGCTCCGCGATGGCGATCCGCCTCCTGTCCAGGCCGGCGCCCAGCCCCATACGAAACCTGACACCGAACCTGCTGAAACGGACACGGATACCGAGGCCGATCATCAGGTCAATACCCAGGCCGATCATCGCCGCGATGCCGATAAGGACGCGACCGTGGCTCCCGGTTCCGATAATCTCGAGGTCTTGCGCCAACGCATCGACGTGATCGATCGCCAACTGCTCAAGTTGCTCAATGAGCGCGCGTCGGTGGTGGTTGAGGTCGGCAATATCAAGCGCAATGAAGGTGTGCCGATCTACGCCCCGCACCGCGAGGCCGAGGTCTTGGCTCAGGCCATTGCCAGAAATAGCGGACCGCTCTCTGGGCGCACGATTGAGGGCATTTATCGCGAACTCATGAGCGGTTCGTTTTTGCTGGAGCAACCACTGCGCATCGGCTATCTGGGCCCGCCGGGGACGTTTAGCCACGCGGCCGCGTGTATCCAATTTGGTTCGAGCGTGGAGTATGAGCAGCTCGACACCATCGGCAGCGTGTTCGATTCGGTACGGCGCCAGCACGTGGACTATGGCGTTGTGCCCATCGAAAACTCCACGGGCGGCAGTATTTTTGAGACGATGGACGCGTTTTTGGATTCGGCTGAGACTGTGACCATCTACAGCGAAGTGCTGATTGCTATTCGCCATCAATTATTGGCCAACTGTTCGCCGACCGCGATCCGACGTATTTACTCGAAACCGGAAGTATTTAGCCAATGCCGCAAATGGCTGTCGGGGCACTATCCCCGCGCCGAGCTCATCGCCGCGCCGAGCACCAGTCGTGCCGCGCAAATGGCGGCCGAATACGCGGCGTCAAACCAAGAGAGTGGCGGCGGCGAGGTGGACGGCATTGCCGCCATCGGCTCCGATTTGGCCGGGCGGCTCTATGGCTTGCAGACGCTGTTTGCCGGTATTGAGGACAATCCCAACAACGTCACCCGTTTTTTCGTCATTGCCGGCCAATCGGCCCAGCGCTCTGGGGACGATAAAACCTCCATGATGTTCCGCACCGACGATAAGCCCGGGGCCCTGGTCCGGGTCTTGAGCGTGTTTGATCGGGCAGAGGTCAATCTGACCCACATCGATAAACGGCCCAGTGGCACGAGCACGTGGGACTATACGTTTTTTATCGATGCCGTGGGTCATCGCGACGATGCCAACATGACGTATGTACTGCGCGAGGCCGCCGCCCATTGCCGAGACCTGACCGTGCTCGGCAGTTATCCGCGGGCCAAGCGGGTGCTCTGATTGGTTTTGTTTGCCTGGGCTTGGCTATCGCGCCAGCACTTTGGCCACCGCGGCATAGAGCTTGACCCCGAGATCCGAGTCCTCTTCGGTCAGCTCGAAAAAATCGTCGCGGCGAATGGTCAATAGGCGGCAGCTGGTAAACGCACGTGCGCTTGTGGACCGATCGGGCATATCGGTGCCATCAATGAGGGCTTCGGGATAAATCAGGGCGCCTTGTCCGGCGATTTCATCGGCGATGGCGACTTCTCCGTCGAGGACGACATAGGCCACCCGGGTGCCGAGGGCCACGGGCGCCAGCACTTTGCCGCCTTTGAGTTCCCGGGTGGTGGTGATGCGCAGGGCGCGCAAACGCTCTTGAGGGGTCAAATTGTTGAACAGGGCGCAGCGGCTCACCGCCTCTTCGTCGCGCTGGCGTTTCTCGGGCGGGATGCGGGTTTCGCCGGCCTCGACCACTTTGACCACCACTGCGGTGGCGTTGTCGGCACCTCCGCGCTCGACTGCCATATTGACCAATTGTTGTGCTGCCAGTGTAGGACTCGGGGCACTGATGAGCACTTGAGCGATCTCGCTTTCGACCACGTACTCGGTGATGCCGTCAGAGCAGAGCAGGATCTTGTCGCCGCTGTAGAGCGAGACGATAAAGGTGGCCACCCGGGTGCCGTCGGCGATGCCGAGCGCGTTGGTGAGCACGCCTTTCCAGCGCATGTTGTGCACTTCGGCCGCGGCCGGATCAATGCCCGAAGCATGTAGGCGGGCCAGCAGCGTGTGATCCTCGCTGAGTTGCATGGCGATATCGTCGCGCACGAGGTAGGCGCGGGAGTCGCCGGCATGGGCGAAAATGGCTTCGCCCCCAGCGATGAGCAGGCCGGTAAAGGTGGTCCCCATGCCGTGTTTATCGTGATCGCGGCGTGCGGCCTCGATGATGTCTAGATGGGCGTTGACCACCCCCTGGCGCAGCGCGTGAATGAGGGCCCTTCGGGTCTCGGCATCCCCCCGCTCCACATAATGGCGGATGCGCAATTTCATTGCCGGCTCGGTCCAGGCCTCCCGGGCGATACGGACGGCCATCGAGCTAGCAACTTCCCCTGCTGCATGTCCGCCCATACCGTCGCAAACAATGAAGATCTGCTTGTCTGGATCGACAAAATGACTGTCCTCGTTGTGTTCCCGGACGGCGCCGATATCAGTGGCGGCTCCAGCGATGACGGTACTCATCGGCAATACTCCCTGTCCCATTGGCGAGCGGCCAGAGGGGACATATCAGGATCTGAAGCCCCGACGGCGTCGGCGCAAACAAATTCCCAAATCGGTGTGGTCCTCAATGTCAGCCGGGAATCTGTTTTCGCGAGCCAAGCGGGCCAAAGCCGGTCATGGAATCTTGGTGTGAGCTTGCCATCTGGCAACAGGTCAACGACTGTCAGCACAATAAAGAGGATAGCAAATGGAAACCACGACTCGGCTACTTCTGCCAGACGTCATCATCGCTCTGCGTCGCAATCCGCAAGAGCTGGTGGCCTTGACCGAAGAGTTGCACCCAGCCGACCTGGCCGATCTGGCTGCTGAGCTCGAGCCTGAGCTCGTGGAGCAGCTCTTGGCGGTGCTGCCGATCCCCATTGCCGCGCGCATGCTCGAAGCCTGCGAGGAAGACCAACGTCTGCACCTATTCCGCCGTTTGGCCCAGGAGTCCACGGCCCGCGCCGTCGCGATAACGGACGAGATGGCGGCCGACGATCGCGCCGATCTCTACGCCGAGTTGCCCGACGATCTGCGGGCCAATCTGCTCGAGGCCATTGATGACGAGGAGTCGCGTGACATACGCCAGCTCCTATCGTATCGCGAGGAGTCGGCGGGCGCGCTCTTGACCACCGACTTCGTGGCTTTGCCGGCGTCGGCAACGGTGGCCGAGGCCATCGAGCGGGTGCGCGAGAGCGCGGAGGCCATGGAGACGATCTACATCGCCTATGCGGTCGATCCCCATGGGACGTTGCTCGGAGCGGTGTCTCTGCGCGACTTGGTGACCTCTCCGGCCGACCGCAACATCGACGCCATCATGAATCCCAATATCGTCTCGGTCAATGTGGACGACGATCAGGAGGACGCCGCCCGCCTGTTGGCCAAGTACGATCTCCTGGCACTGCCGGTGGTAGACCGCAGCCATCGCATCGTCGGCATCATCACGGTCGATGACCTCATGGACGTGGTTGAGGAGGAGGCCACCGAGGACGCGCAAAAAATGGGCGCGATTGAGCCCCTTGATACGCCGTACATGAACACGCCGCTCTGGACCCTGATCCGGGCCCGCGGACCTTGGCTCATGGCCCTCTTTGTGGCCGTTCTCGCCACGCAAAACGTACTTGAGCACTATTCTCATTCGGGTATGGCGTCGGTGGCCGTGCTCATGTGGTTCGTCCCCCTCATCATCTCATCGGGCGGCAACTCGGGCTCTCAATCTGCGACGCTGATTATTCGCGCCATGGCGCTGAGCCGCATTGAGGGGCGCCATACCGGTAAGATCTTGCTGCGCGAGTTGTGTGTGGGGTTGGTGCTCGGTTTGTCGGTGGCCACGATTGGAGTGCTGCGGGTGCTCGCCACCGAGTCTACGCGCAGCTTGGCCATGGCGGCCGCCATCGGCGCATCGGTGACCGCGGTGGTGACCGCGGGCGCGCTCGTGGGGAGCGGGGTGCCGCTATTGCTCAGGCGTCTGGGCTTGGACCCGGCGGTGTCGTCGACGCCCTTTATTGCTTCGGTGCTCGATATCGCTGGGCTGATTATCTTTTTCGAGATCGCCCGCATCTTTCTACCGTAGCCTGTCTTGGCCGCCTGACTTGACCTGCCAGTCGGTTGCAGGTCGCCGTAGACTTCGCCGACACGCCATCTCTGACGGAGACTGTGGTTTTGTCGCCGCTGACCGCTGCGACGGTGACGCTATGACGGGGTTTGTGACTCTTCCTCAGAGCTGTCTTCTTCGCGGGATGCGCGCATCTTGTATCCCACGTTGCGTACCGTTTCGATGAGGCCCCCCGATTCTGGTCCCAATTTGGCCCGAATCCGACGCACGTGAATGTCCACGGTGCGGGTGCCTCCGGTGTAGGAGTATCCCCAGACTTTTTGTAACAGCTGATCTCGGGTGAAGACGCGTCCCCGATGCCAGGCCATAAATTTTAATAACTCGAACTCTTGGTGGGTGAACTCGATCCGACGACCACTCAAGCGCGCTTCGTAGCCGGCCGCGTCGATCACCAGACCGCCGATCTTGACGATTTCTTCAGAATCGAAGACGGCGGTCTTCCAATCCAGCTGGCGCAGGCGCGCATAGAGCTCCGCCGGCACGATGGGGTGGAGCACGAAGTCGTCAAAGCCGACCGAGAAATCCAGGCCCGACAGGCGGGCCAAGGAGATCACCAACAGGCGCGGAATCTCGGATAATAGCTCGAAACGACTCAGTTTTTTGAGCGCTCTCAGACCGCGATGGACTTCCTCGCCAGCGTCGACGAGAACGATGTTGGGCGGGCGTTGGGCCACGCTCTCCTCGTCCAGCCCACCCAAGTCGAAAGCGGCGCACTTGACCCGACAACCGAGTTCGAGCAGCAGCGATGCGGCCGATGTCGGCTCTTCGAGTGCAGATTCAGGTTCATCACACAGGACCACGACAAACACAAGACGAATGGTGCGAAAATGACCCATCGCGTCAAGGACAAATGTCGTCGAAATACATTCCCTTGCCGCAAAATCGCCGTGCAATGAAACAAGGAGACTACCGCCAAGGCACGTGGCCGTGTAAGAATGATTTCCAATGGAAGAGTTCCATTGCTCCTTTTGTGGCAAGCAGCGACGCGAAGTGCGCAAGCTCATTAGCGGACCTCGCGTCTTCATTTGCGACGAGTGCGTCAAGCTCTGTAACGATATCTTGGCCAAGGAAGAGGCGGCCGAGCGGCCCCACTATCCGTCCCCGAGAGAGATTGTCAGCGAGCTCGACCGCTATGTCGTTAGTCAACATCGAGCCAAGCGGTCGTTGGCCGTCGCGGTGTACAACCACTACAAGCGCATCGGTATGCGGGGGAAATCTGTAGATGTAGAGCTACAGAAGGGCAATATTTTGCTCATTGGCCCCACGGGATGCGGCAAAACTCTGCTGGCGCAAACGCTGGCAAAGAAGTTGGATGTACCGTTTGCGATCGCCGATGCCACAACGCTCACAGAAGCCGGTTATGTCGGTGAGGATGTAGAGAGCGTCATTAAGGCGCTGTTTCGCAACGCAGGTGGGGACATCGAAAAGACTGCCCGCGGCATCCTCTGCATTGATGAGATCGACAAGATAGCGCGCAAGGGCGGTTCGCCGTCGCCGACCAGGGATGTGTCCGGCGAGGGTGTTCAGCAGGCGCTTCTCAAGATCCTCGAAGGCAAGACCGCAACCATCACTCCAGACGGAGCGCGCAATCGGCCGCAGCAAGAGCTGATTCAGATCGATACGACCGATATTTTGTTCATCTGCACCGGGGCATTCAACGGCTTAGAGGACATTGTCCGCCGCCGGGTTGGTGCGCGTGGACTGGGTTTTGGCGCCAATATTGGAACCGCAGAAGACGATCGCGATGCGCTGCGCGCAGCTGCACGGGCAGAAGATCTGATCAAGTACGGCATGATTCCCGAATTTATGGGGCGCCTGCCGGTGATCGTTTCCTGCGACACGCTCGACGTCGATGCGCTGACCGAGGTGCTGTGGCGGCCCAAGAATGCGCTCTCTCGCCAATATGAACGCCTATTCGAGTTGGAGAACGTCAAGCTTACGTTCACCCAGGACTCGCTGCGCGCGGTGGCCGAGGAGGCAAATCGTCGTCGGTCCGGTGCGCGCGGTTTGCGGGCCATTCTCGAAGAGATCATGCTCGACGTCATGTACGAATTGCCCTCGCAGAGCGGGATCAAGGAGTGTGTGGTGACGCGCGAAGTTGTCGACAACCGCGAGCGTCCCGAGTTGGTGCTGGAAAACAAAGCTGCGAGCTGACGCCGCGTTACGTGTCGCTGGGACGTACTGCTCTTCCTCCGTGAAGCGGTGCCCTCGTATATAGACTGAGGGGCAGTGTTTTCGTGCGGAAGCGCGCGTGTACTCAGCCGCGGCGTTCGCGCGCGTTCGCATCGCGCACAAAGTCCTGCAGCATACCGGTGGCGTTGTCGAAATCGCCGGTATCTGCGGCCATGAGGGCCGAGCGCACCTGCATGTAGCGGGCGCGCTGTTTTTCCCATTCCGCCGGTACTTCGGACTTGAGTTGCTCTTGCCACGTCCGCAGATCACGCAATCGCTCTTGGGCGATTTCGGTGAGGTCGTCGGATGTCAGAACCCGCATGCTCTCAACTTCGGGTTTGATCCACGCGGCCATGTTTTCATCGTCGGCGACATCGGGACGCTGCAAGAGGAAGCGCGCAATGGCGAGATGCACGGCTTCGCGGCTAAATGCCAGCATGTCTGCGTCAAGGGCTGCCCGTTTGAGCACCAAAAGGCGCATATTGGGTGGTTTGGCGCTGAGAACGCGCGCGAGCTCTTTATGCACCACGGCGGCTAGGCGATCCGGGCGAGGATGATGGATGAGACCAGCCATTTTCACTGGTAGGATGCGTTGGACGAGCAGATTTCGCGCCGCTTTGCGATCGCGTTGTGGCACGGCAGCCACGAGCAATTCTGCGACCGCGGGCAGTGTTGGCGAAGTCTCACCAGGGCGATAGGGGCGGACCGAAAGGTTCATAAGATTCTCGTAGGTCCCATCGTTACACGTATGATTGTAACTCGTTAAGGCGGCGCAGGTCACGACTCTTGGCGGACTAGTACCTCGCCATAGGGGTTTT
>JAAUYH010189777.1_pt1 | contig 10096 bp, 11 predicted proteins | sample 7278061 | NCBI WGS metagenome assembly JAAUYH01 (sample SAMN14350203, study PRJNA611818) | marine sediment metagenome | isolation source: surface marine sediment (0.6m) | place: French Polynesia: Moorea | collected 2018-08 | reverse complement strand
GATTTTATGTTGTAATTAGCGTAGCAACATTATCAATGTAAGTAGTTATGCTGGTATACATTTTACTATTTAATTCAGGCACTGATAGTGAAGGTATTCATACCGTTCAAGTAGGCGATCGCAATACTATATTAATGTTTAAAGAAGAAGATGATGCCTTACGTTATGCAGGTTTACTAGAAGCACAAGATTTTCCTTCACCAACAGTAGAAGCGATCGAGTCGGAGGAAGTAGAGCGTTTTTGTCGTCAAGCTGATTATGACTGTGAACTGATCGATGAGGGAAAATTAGCCATTCCTCCAGAACAGAATATGGAGAAATTCTCTTGGGATGAAACAGGAGAATCTTCAGAGTCTTCAGCAGATGTTAGTGAGGAGCAAGAAGAAGCTTCAACTATGGCTCAAGATGAACTAGACCGCATTCGTCGTCAATTAGAAGGACTGCTATAACAAGGAAAAGGCGTTGCATCATTATGGGATGGTTAAGTTTGACTGGGAGACTGGGAGACTGGGAGACTGGGAGACTGGGGGAAAGATTAATCTCGATCTCATTTAAATCATACATGCGGCAAACCACGCGCCTTTGTGCAGCTATGCAAAGCCAAGGGAAAAGTATACTTGATTGGTCTTTAGTGACTGCTCAATTGTGCCAAGTTGGAAATTGACTGGTAAATTGAGGGTTGTAAGCTCATGGAAAAAAATGGATAATTTGCAGTCAAGGGGTCATTTGTTAACCGAACAAGTGAACCCCAAGAGTCATAACCTCGATAGTCTATCAGCTTTAGAGATTGTCGATTTATTCAATCAAGAAGATGCCAAAACCTTAGAAGCGATCGCCAAGGCGAGAATAGCTTTGGCGCAAGGGATTGAAATTATTGCCGCAGCAATGAACAAAGGGGGCAGATTATTTTATGTGGGAGCAGGAACAAGTGGTAGATTAGGAGTATTAGATGCAGCAGAATGCCCGCCAACTTTTTGTACGCCGCCAGAATTAGTTCAAGGTATTATTGCTGGTGGTGCAGGGGCGTTAATTAGAAGTTCCGAAGATTTAGAAGATCGCCCAGAAGATGGCAAAGGCGCGATCGCTCATCATCAAATTAATAATTTAGACGTAGTTGTAGGTATCAGTGCAGGAGGAACTACTCCTTTTGTTTTGGGAGCGTTGCAGGCGGCTAAAGCCAGAGGTGCAGTAACTATTTTTATTAGCTGTGTTGCTGCCGAACAAGTACCTGTAGATGCCGATGTGGATATTCGCTTGTTAGTCGGGGCAGAAATTTTAGCAGGTTCAACCAGACTCAAAGCAGGCACAGTCACGAAAATGGCATTAAATATCCTGTCTACAGGAGCAATGGTGCGTTGTGGTAAAGTTTATGGCAATCGCATGGTGGATGTGGCAGTAACCAATAATAAGTTACGAGATCGCGCTTTAAGGATGATTTGTGACTTGACAGACTTAGAACGTCCTCAAGCTGAAGATTTATTAAAACGTAGTAACAAACGGGTAAAACTAGCTTTATTAATGCATTGGACTGGTTTGGATGCTACCCAAGGGGAACAACTTTTGGCACAACATCAAGGAGATCTGCGCGCCGCCTTGCAAAACCATTAGCGGGCATTCTGTATGATAAATAAACAACCTATGTCTAGCAGCTATTGTTCACCCTAATTTATTTTTAACCAAATCACCAATGCTGAATGGATCGGAATCTATTACTACTTTTCTCGTTGTTTTTACCGTAGTTGTCATACTTGGCTGGGGATATAACCGTGCCAAAGCCTATGGCAAATTGGGCATCCTAGCCTGGTTACAGTCTATTGTTTTAATGACTCCCTGGCTACTTTTTTTCGGTTTGTTTGCCCTGGGTATATATCTCAATTTGGTAGGAATACTCTTCCTGATCGTAGCTTCGGTGGCAGTTTATATTTGGTTAGGGAGAAAGCTGAGAGCAGAAGGACAAGAAACCTTATTAAAAGAAAAAGTAGCCCAGCGTCTGCAAACTGAAGTATTAGACACAGAAAAACCAGCTGAAGAGCAAACAGAACCAAAACAAAGCGATCGCTCTCTAGAGAGCGAAATTTCTCCCATCGATGAAGCTGATATGACCTTATTAAAGGAGATTTTTAGCATCGATACGTTTTTTTCTACCGAGGCAATTTCCTATCAAGACGGGGCAATTTTTAAAGGTAATCTGCGTAACGATCCTGAAACAGCCTATGCCAGCATGAGTGAAAAACTCAAGCAAAAATTAGGGGAAAAATATCGTCTCTTTTTAGTTGAAAGTCCAGAAGAAAAACCTGTAGTTGTCATTCTGCCTAGTAGCAACGATCCCCAGACAACTACCATAGCGCAGAAGAATTTAGCCTTAGTTTTATTAATTGCTACTATCCTTACTAGCCTGGAAGCCGCTGGTTTACTGATGGGTTTTGACTTGTTTAGCAATTTTGGACGCTACAGTGAGGCAATTCCCCTCAGTTTGGGGTTGTGGACAATTTTAGCCGCTCATGAATTGGGTCATTATTTCTTGGCAAAACGTTACAATATTCGCCTGAGTATTCCCTTCTTTTTACCTAACTGGCAAATTGGTTCTTTTGGGGCAATTACCCGTTTTGAATCTTTGCTACCCAATCGTACAGCTTTATTTGATATTGCCTTTGCTGGACCTGCTGTGGGCGGAGTAGTATCCCTAACATTATTGATGATTGGTTTAGCCCTATCCCATCCTGGCAGTGCCTTTCAATTACCAACAGAATTCTTTCGCGGCTCGATTTTAGTGGGTACTTTGGCAAAATCGATATTAGGTTCGTCTTTAGCTGCCAGTATCGTTGACATTCATCCTTTGGTAGTCATCGGTTGGTTGGGATTAGTAATTACGGCGTTAAATCTGCTACCCGCAGGCAAATTAGACGGTGGGAGAATGATTCATGCTATCTACGGACGCAAAACTGCCCGACGTACCACCATTGCTACTTTGGTTTTATTGGCTATTGTCGCTTTGTTTAATCCAGCTAATCCCATTCCTCTTTATTGGGCAGTTTTAATTCTATTTTTGCAGCGAGATTTAGAACGACCAACCATGAACGAATTAACTGAACCCGATGATGCCAGGGCAGCCTGGGCATTATTGGCTCTATTTTTGATGTTAGCGACTTTAATTCCTTTAAGTTCGAGTTTGGCTGGACGTTTGGGTATTGGCTGATAAGCAGTTATCAGTCGCTGCTCCCTTGGCTTTACTTCATCAATTCAAAGTTGACAGATACTAAAGACTGCCAGCTTCGTTAAGAAGTTTTCGCACCTGCTCAGTGTCGTCTTGGGTAAGCAATCGATGTTCAACAGTATGTTCTTCATAGACTTCGCCAGCCACTTTTCCCCGCAAAACGGCGATCGCTCTCTCGGTAGCTTGTTTGCCTGTTTGGACACCAGACTGATCGATAATAGACTGGAGAGGATTGGTAGAATCTAACAGACGCTTTGCCTGCTCTTGGGAAAGATCGAGGATGCCAAATACCGTTACTTGAGCTTCTAGCTCCAGCCTTTCTACTGCTTCGATAGCTACCTTTGTAGCTAGATTAGAACCTCCCCACAAAATCTGAATTTCAGGATAGGCTTCTAAAATTTCCATCACTTTATCAGTCTCATGAAGCTCAGTAACTCCCAGAGATGCCACAGTTTTCCAGGATAAACCAGATCGATCCATGGCAGCCAAAATTCCCTGGAGATAAGGATAGTTGCGATCGTAAACAGCACCATCCACTAGGGCAATATGAATCGGCTCAGACTTCTGGGTTTGTCTGGCGATGATATTTTGCTGTACCCATTTAGTCAAATAAACTCCGGAATCATAGCCCATCTTCTCGCTGTCCGTATCGAAACAGGCAACTGCAACATCTTCGGCTACTTCTCGTTCTAAGCAAGAATCAACAGTGATGATCGCTAGTCCTGCTTCGCTGGCTTTTTTTAAGGCGGACAAAGAACCCACAGGATCGCTAGGACGGAGTATTATGGCATCCATCCCTAACTCAATCATTTTGTCAATAGTAGCTGCTTCTTCCGCAACGTTTTCTTCTGACTTGAAACCCCAAATATCTACCCGGCGATTGGCTGCTCGTCGCATTCCCAATTCATAAGCCTCAAATAAACTGCTCTTTTCTTTAGGTTTGATCAAGCCAATACGTAGTGCGGGTAGCATCGCTAAATTAACTTTCTGTTCCCATTTGGGAGATAGTTTAGTTGCTTGCCAATTCTTGCCTCGCTTAAGCTGGAAGACGTTAGCCCATCTAGCTCCCCAAAAATCAGCTCCCCGTAACTGGGCATCAAAAAATTTAGTACGTCCCCGCAAGTCTGCAAATCGCAGAGAAGCATCTTCAAGATTAACTTTATAAAAATCTGCATTTTCTAGGACAGAACGATTGAAATTAGCTTTGTTGAGATTTGCTCGATAAAAATTTGCTCTGTCGAAATAGCTCCAGGGGGCTTTGACATTAACTAAACTTGCTTTGGCAAAGTTAGCCTCAGATGCGGTAGCACCATAAAGATTAGCTCCATCTAAGACCGCGCCTTCTAAATTTGCTCCAGTAAGATTGGCTCTCGATAAATCTGCACCTGTAAGATTAGCTCTCCGAAGATTAACGCCTTCGAGATTGACTTTTCGTAAATTTGTGTTGCTCAGATCGCTACCTTCTAAATTTGCCCCAGTGAGCTGAGCATTACTCAAATTAGCTCCCGCTAATACTGAATAGGACAAATCCATAGGTTGCCAGGAACGCAAAGACCATTTGGTAAAATTTTTGAGACTAAAAGACCAGTGAGAACAACCGACGATCGCTAAGTTGGCTAGGTGAGCATTGGGAGATACTAATCCAGGATTACCAGCACATCCCTTGTCTAGCACTTTGAGAGCAGCAATGCGAGATTCGTCATATTTTCGCTCGGTAGATTGGAGTAGAATTTCTCTCGCTTTCTGGACTTGTTGTTGCTGACGGCTAGGAATAGTAACGATGTAGGATATCATGGCAAAGAGTAAAGCACTCTCTCCTAAAACAGTAGCTAATTTCACTAAGGAAACCTCTTTAAGCGAATCCACAAAATCCGAGACCTTAGCGTCCAGAAAAGAAAATGGTTCGAGCAAAGGCTTTACAGGAGCAAGAGATTTCTCCCGACTAGAAGCAAAGGATTTATTCTTAGTTTGATAGTCTTTGGTACGAAGATAACGCTTGAACTTTTGCCGATAAGCAGTCTCAGATAGTTCAAAAATAGCAGAAGCCTCGCGGATTTTCTGTTGGCGTACTTCTTCCTCTGCTAGAGCAGCGATTATTTCAAAACTCTGGAGTAATTCATCCATTTTCTGCTCAGAATTTTCAGAGTACCTAGGTTGATTAGAAAAATCAGATGGAGAAGTCATAAGCAAACAGAAATACTACTTGGGGATAGGCTATAGTCAGCAAAATTATTTGAGCAGGGAGAGGAAATCAGAAAGCTCGATCGCTTTAAAACCTTCAGGAGTAAGTCGGCTGACTATAATCAGATCCGACCCTTGGTTATCGCCATCGGTAAAGTCAATCGGAATTCCTCCTAGATTGAAGCGGGATTTTTGTACCTGCTTGAGAAAATTTTCGCGGGTCAGTTCTCCTGGGATATCTCTCAAAATTTGTAAGAGCATCTTACCCACTACATAACCTTCTAAAGAAATCACGCCAAAGTTTTCCCCCAAGGCAATTCGTGCTTCCTTAACAATAGGCAAGTCTGAATCCAACAGTGGTACTACCTGGGTCATAATGATGCCATCGAGCAAATTATATTCTTCCAAATCCCAACGAAGTTCATCTGCACCAGTGAAAGAAAGAGCAGAAATAAGCCATTTTTCTGATTTTTCTCGCGAAATTCTGACAAAATAAGCTAAGTTACGATAAGTAGCCGCAGTTACAATCAGCTTGCACTCCACTCCACTCTCAGATTCCCATTTTTTTAAAGAATTATAACCAGGAGTGCTATAAGGGGTATTGCGAGTATAGACACCAACGGGACCCAAATTATTTCGATCGCCAGTGGTGGAGAGAATCTTCTCATAGCGTTCTCTTATATCTTCGCTAGCTCCAGCTTGCATAAGGATTTGTTGGAGATTTTGCAGAGCATCGAGTCCGTAACCATCGTTTTGGATATAAGCACAAACTTCGTCAGGAGCAATACCAGCAGCGAGCGCCATTTCTACAACAGCAGCTATTTCCTGAGCATAGCCAGCTCGGTAATTGACTATGGCTCCTGGGGCATTTTCTCGTAACAGTCTTGCTCCCGTAAAAAAACCAACAGCAGGAATATTATGCTTTGCCAAGATAGGTAAGGTTACTTGGGCAGTAGGAGTTCCTACGTTACCAAGGGCAAGAAAAATATCGTAGTCCTCCAGCAGTTCCTCGGTAGCCTTGCGCGCACTGGCTGGTTCATAATAGTCATTTTTAAAAATTATTTCTAGCCCTCGCCCTTGAACTTTCTCCCCAGCTAAAGAGGCTTCCATTCCCAATCGCATCCCATTACCGAGAGCTTCATCCTGACCCTGAAGAACAAGGATTGAACCTAAACGAATAGTTTTCTTGGTAACACCAGGATTCTGGGAAGAGGAGGCATAACTATGACAAGCAGTTACTGTTCCAAGAATGGTTAATGCTAATAATCCTAGTACTACCAGCGATTTTTGCTTGTATTCTTTCATAACAGCGTGGGGAAAGCGAAAACTTCATCGACGTTGTTAGTTACAACTTTAAAGTTTATCGAAGGTCTCAACATCAGTATTTCCACGCCAAAAAATATAAACAGATGGAAAAATACGGTTCTGTCGCCAAAAAGCAGATTTAAATTGGGCTTGTTCAGAAAACTGGACGGCGAGCGCGTTGTTTTTGGTTGGCGCAGATACCTTCTTCATCTCAGAGATTGCGATCGCCAGAGAGAAATTACCAACTGTTTTTGAGCGCACCCCTTTTAGATCGATGATTTCAGCTCTCGATAGATAGACTGTGCAATTCCTTGACCCATCTGCCTAGGATTGATATTGTTTTTTACGTTGATGCTAGTTGGAAGCTTAGGGATGTTGCCTCCTCCTTCCAAATGTCGGGGAATTCCGTTTACACTGAGCAAGCGAGAAAGTTCACTTTCAACGGTGGCTTGTAGCAGAGCGCGTTGACTGGGAGAAAGGTCAATGCCTTCTAAGATCAGCCGATTGATTTGTAGGTTGATGTTCATCGTCGGGATTTTCTCGATAGGTCTATACTCTTAAATTACTGTTGAAACTTAAATTACTGTTGAAATTCTGATGCAACAATATGTCTTATCAGGAGCAGATATTTTTTATTTGGTATCACTCGATTCTTTGTTCGATAAATGAGCGGTTAATTGAATCAACACAAAAATGAATGCATAGAGCATTGAGACTACAAAAACAAAGGTTTTAACTCCAAATACTACTATCAAAGCAATTAATAAAAACAACAGAAAAGAAAGTACTATAATTGCTGTCCAGGGAGGATTTCCTCCTCTTGGTCTCTTTTCTTCTCCTTCTTTCTCTTTAAACCCAACGCAGAACCAACCAATTCTAACAGCTAACCAACCAATACATGCTGTGAACGGCATATCATTCACGGTGTCAATCATGTCGTAAAAAAGTTTATCAGCAAGCTCCCTTTGAACTTCGATAGGTTCCATTGAGCCATTATTACAGCGATATAGATAGCCATATTCATAAATAAAGTCGTGAACGATGGATGCGGTTAACATTACTCCAAGCGGTCGTAAAATCCCAAAGCTAAGAAAGCTAACAAGCCAAGGAAAGGGAATTGATGCACCGTCAAACTTAGTTTTAGAATTATCAACATTTTTAGGAATAATAATAATTCCATTTAGCTTTACATATTCATCAAGAAGATCTTTATTTTTAAAGTATTGGTATTTGTTTTTGTCAATCTTAATACTTACTTTCCAGTCACTCTCTAGGTAAAACCTGCGTCTAGCACTTGCACCTCTAATCTGTCCTAATAAACCATCAATATCTCTTGTTTTTAGGAGTATAGGGGTCAAAGAAGGAAAATGATCAAATCCAATTTCTACTGAACCATTTTTATTTCTGTAAGGATTATTTATTGTTCCAATTGTTCTTTGTGAATCAAAGTTATCTGAGATGCTCATGATTTTATAATAATTTTTTTGTGTGCCTGAATATTTATCAAATTCATATTCTCCTACTAACTATAGTATTTTGAATTAGTGATCGCCTTTTCTCTCTTCAGCTACTTACTAAACGCGCTCGCTATAATCAGGATCGCACTTGTCCTCTGTCTAATCAGCGATCAACTAATTTAACAAAAGATCTACTAATATGAAGTTTAGAGATTCGTTCACTATGAATTCATTAAAATCCACCTATGTTAGATCGTCCTCAATATCTTCATAGACATCAGTCGAAAACCGAGGTGTACATATAGCTAGGAAAATCAAATCCTCCGAGCCGATGTTGGTGATACGTTGACGACACATTGGTGGGATGAGTACGATGTCACCAGCATTTACTTCTTGTGGAGGCAGTTTACCAACCTCCATAAGTCCTATGCCATTGATGATGTAGTAGCGCTCGATGGTTCCTGTAAGCTGATGCCAACGAGTTGTTACCCCAGGCTTTACTCTTGCCCTAGCAATTGATGCATCTGGGTCCTCAGGCATGTTGGACAACTCAGTAATGTAACACTTCTCAGGAGTATAGAACTCATTACTAAGATTTTGCTTTTTAATAGCTTCTTTCATCTGATTCTCCTAATTTATCAGGACTTAGCGTAGATGAACTTTTCCTATGAGCTCTAACATGATCGCTACCCATACTGTAGCCGCCAAACTACCCTATCCTAAAATATAAAAAGTTTTCTCCCTTGTGATTGTTAACTTATCTAAATTCATTACGCGATCGCCCATTACTCCTTTCAGACACTTACCAAACGCGATCGCTACAAGCAATGATCGCATTTATCCTCTGGTATTTCTAATCAGAGATCGCAATTTCTCATTTCAGCCACTTACCAAATGCGAGCGCTATACCCAATTATCGCACTGGCATTTGGAATCAGCGATCGCCCTTTTCATTGCCGCCACATCCCAAACATGATCGCTACAAGTAATGATCGCACTTGTCCTCTAGCATTTTGAATCAGCGATCGCTATTTCCGTAGTGGCACGTCAAGCTTAATTTGAGGCATTAGAAAAAGTCCACAGATGTTGACGCGAAGTGGCTTCTCGAAGAGTACACAGATGAACACGGATAATTGGATCTTTATGCCGTTTACTGTATTGCACTATTTTAAGCTTGACACACCTATAATAAGCATATTGTTAAGATAGGATCACATTGTCTTCTGAACGTTTCTGATATGTCCAAGCCAGTACAATACGTAACGAATGAGCAGGGGGAACGAGTTGGGGTTTTATTGGACTGGAACACCTATTCTCGACTTGCTAATCTATTAGGGTTGGATGAGGAATGTCTGGTTGGTTTGAGTGTAGATGAGTTAAAAGCACTGGCAAGTTGTAAATTGGCTATGGCAGATCAAACTCGTTTGGATGATTTAGTGGCGAGAAATGCAGAATCATTGCTCTGCGCCGATGAAGTTGCCGAGTTAGATGACTTGTTGGCGAAGGCAGATCAATTAACAATTCTTAAAACTCGTGCCAGATATACGTTGAACTGCTTGGAAAAGGATAAAGCGGTAGCGTGAGTGTTTATATTCGGGTTGAGTTACAGCGACAAATTCGCGATCGCTTTGGTGAATGCTGTGCTTATTGCCAGACAGCAGAATTCCTGACAGCGATGAAGTTTGAATTTGAGCATATTCGCCCTCTATCGGCGGGTGGAGAGACGGTGTTTGAGAATCTTTGTTTTGCCTGTCCATCTTGTAATCGCTATAAGGGCGATCGTCAGACTGCCATCGATCCGAAAAGTGGCGAAGCGGTTATGTTGTTTCATCCCCAGGAGCAAATTTGGACGGAACATTTTGCCTGGAGTGAGAGTGAGACAGAAATGAGGGGACTAACAGCAGTTGGTCGAGCTACAATCTCAGCATTACAGATGAAT
>JAAUYH010059374.1_pt1 | contig 10097 bp, 4 predicted proteins | sample 7278061 | NCBI WGS metagenome assembly JAAUYH01 (sample SAMN14350203, study PRJNA611818) | marine sediment metagenome | isolation source: surface marine sediment (0.6m) | place: French Polynesia: Moorea | collected 2018-08 | reverse complement strand
AATGTTGGAGTAGAAATAGCACCCCAAGCAGTACTGCCTAAATCAGTGGCTATTGATGCCTCCCGACGCAAACGGGTAGTTTCAATTGAGTTATGTCTAGCTTGTTGTAGAGCCAAACTGATTTGGTTAGAACGATCTTGCTGGGCTTGAATGTTTTGGGCTGAAATTGTTCCTAGTAGTTGAGAATTGATTCCTGTCTGTTCGGATAAATTCTGCAAAATTTGTTGCGAGACATCAGTTTTAGCAGAATCTTGAGAAAGATCTCCACTTTTTTTCAGAGCGCCTTCTAATTCGACTAACGATGCCGCAGCTGCTTCCTGAGCTTCCCTGGAAGTGGTACTGGTAGATATTGATGCTTGGATTAGTTCTCTTTGAACCTGTTCGGATTCATCTTGATTGATGCTAAAACTGTCAGTAGTTCTATCCTCTAGTTGCTGACTGAGTTCTTTGGCTCTGGTGTCTACACCTTCGACAGTCTCTTTGACTAGGTTCCAATCAGGAGTTTGAGCCTTAAGGGTTCGATTATTACTGTGTTCAATGCCTTCAAGAAAGTCTAGGACACTACTAAAAATATTTCTCAAACCTAATTTATCAACAAGACCTTCGGCTTTTGTTCGGTCTATTTTGGGCAAACCTTTAGTTACTAGATCTTTGCCTTTAGGTTGAGCATCTGCTAAGACATTTGATTGAATTAAAGTGACCAAACAACAGCTTATTAAAATTGAAAAAATAGTTAATCTGTAATTTTTCATGTTAAATTTTTCTTAAAAATATGGAATAATTAAATACTCATGATCGCGTTGGCATACTGTTCCAATGCCTCCCAGCGACTCGTTTTATTAGCGATCGCCTCTTCCATAATTTGAGAGCGAATTTTAATTTCGTTACTACCATTGGCTACTATTGCCAAGTTAGATGGAGAGGGATAGAACTGAGTTTGCCAAAACTGGTTTTGGATTTCTAAAAGCCAATGGGAACAACCTTTTTCCTTATCGGTTTTAAAGGCTTTGGTCGAATTTTCGTAAACTAGATCGGGATACTTTAAAGCTTCAACAAGGCTAGTTGCTCCATCGGTAGTGATTCTGCCGATTAGCTTGAAGGAGATGTTTTTGAGTATATCCGCTGCTGCGGAACACTTTTGAATTTCTTCAATGTTCTGACTGATAGTTAAAAGGGATATGCCAGATTTACGAGCCATGGCGTGCATTGCTCCCCAGGTTTGGGCAAAGCCACCTTTTTTAAGTAAATCGGCAATCTCATCCCCTACAATTAAAGATTTGGGATACTGTAGGGCAAGACGAATACAAGTACTCTGAATAGTTTGCGCGATTAATACCTGGTCTCTTTCCGAGTCAAGATTGACGATAGTGAAGAACTTAATGCGACTTTGGGGGTCAAAGGTGCTGGGACGACCTACTGTGTCTCCCAAACTAGAGCTAAGAAGGGTGGTGATTTGAGTGCGGATTTGATTGATGGCTTGTTTATCAAGTTCTTCAAAGTTGCGGAGATTGAGCTTTTCTTTGGTACAGAATTTTAGCCAGTCAATAAGAGTGGGAATTTTAGCCCATTCAGCCGAACCAAAACCCGCATCAAAAGCTTGATTGATGCGCCTTCTAGTTTTGTTATCGTTGATGAATTTTTCCGTAGTCGCTATAACTAGGTTTTCTACTCGTTGAGTTAGTTTGGGGTCGTCGATGCCAAACATGATGTAGTTGGTCAAGGTATTTTTAACCGTTCCCTTCCACTGGTTAAACCTAATTTTGTAGTCATCACCTTTGTATAGTCGCAAATCAGGGGGTTCGACTATATTGCTAGAGTTACGACTAATATCAATGTGCGCTCCTTTAAGCATTTTGATTGCCCAGCGGAAGCTGCTATTACCGCCGACAGCAGAGTCCATGCCAATGACGGGGATATTGCTAGTTAAAAAGTCAAGGATGACTCGCCAAGCCAGAACCGATTTGCCCGAACCAGATTCACCAATAATTAGTCCTCGCAGAGTGTCTTGACGGTGCATGTCGAGAAAGATTGGCTTACCTCCTTTGGCAATCAGTTCGATGCCATCATCGTGTATGTCTTCAGGAGCTACATTAGGCAGATAGCGATAGTAGGAAATGTTATCAACTTTGATACGACGGTCTTCAACAATGCTGGTCTTGTGTAGGATTCTGCCAATAGTGATGGGTATTGTTTCTAGCCATAATGCCCACACAATACTGTCCTGACGCTTAAGGTTACTGTTAAATTTACGACTGAGTTCTGCGCAGGCTTCATCAAGGGCTTTGCGATCTTGACGATAAACTTTAGCCAGAAATGACAGGTAGATACCCGCTCCGCCACCACCTACTAGTTTTTGGGCTTCAAAAGATTCTTCAAGTAGTTGTTCTGAACTGACATCTCTACCGATAGCACTCTCCTCTGCCATTAATTTGGCTGAGTTGGCTTGGGCGATGGTTTGTTCTAGCTGTCGGTCTAATGCTTGAGAAGATACGGTGTTGAGCTGAATGACAAATTCTGTATTAATTACGTCATCGTATTCAATAATTTCAAATAGGTGAGTTAACTGCTCTAGTTTACTTAGTTTGCGTCGAGAGATTTCTTCGATAGTCATCACGCCACAGATTTGTTGACGACCAGGTAGTACAATTTCATCCTGACGTTGATTGTGCTGAGGAGTAGAGCGAGTCTGGGTCACTCCCTTAGCCAGAATCGAGAGAGGATGAACTGGACGATCTACTACTTCACCGAATTCCTTACCGTCCCAAGTCCAATAATTTGGTATCTGTTCGGGCTTAGTCGAACGAGAATTAAATTGATACCAAAGATGACTCCAAGTATCTTCTAAGCTCATTGGTTTTACATCTAGCTTCCAGGCAGTTTTAAGTATGGACTGCCAAATGAGAAACCCTTGGGTGTAAGCAGAATCTAATGACTCCTTGTAAAAGTCCTGCTGTAGTTGAGTTTTATCTCCCGTAGCGGTAGATAATAATTTGTTGCCCAACCGAATTAGGGTTGAGACAAAATCAGTACCAACATCGCCACCACGAGTAAAGCTATAGGTGCAAGTTACGGTAAAGCTCAAGTTCTGTCTTAAGCCATGAGCCGACAACGATTGAGTTCTGCCTAACTCCGATTCGGCAAGCAGAGCCACACCGTCAGAATCACAGTTATTTATTACCTCACTAAGTTGGGCAATACGTTCGATATCTGAGGCATATTTTTCACAGTAAAAGGTTAGTGATTCCCCTGGTAAGATTTCCTTAGCTGCTGCTTCGGTAGCTGACCAGTATTTTCGTGCCTGTTGAGGCGTAAAGCTAGTGTGCCAAGGAGTCAGTTTGAAACAGAACACAATCTGATATTGTTGACCGTTCTGGAGAAATAGCGCACCACGCTCTTTTCCGCCCTGGCTATAATTGATGAGCGAAACTAAGTGCTGAAATCTATTGAAGGCTGGGTAAACTTCTTTTTTTCCGTTCTGAGCCATCTCGATAGTGTATTGAGGTTTTAAAGTCAGTTCGCTATCCTTAATTAGCGATCGCAATTCGGCTGTGCGGTGTTCGGGAATAGGAGAGACATAAGGAAGCCTACTATATGACCAATTTTTTCCAGGTAAGGGGCGCATCCTATCGGTCATGTAGTGAGGATGACTACCCGTAGCCAGAAGCCAAGTGAACGTCGTAAAACTAAATGCCATAGCAAAATGCTTATCTTTACCTCCTGAAGCCCCCACAATCAAGAAGCAAAGGAAGGCGATTAGTCCAATCGGCATTACTTGAGAGATTGGTAGTACACCAAAGAACTTGGCTTGACGATTCAAGGAAGAATTGATTGAGATTAATTCTGGAGTTTCCATGACTGTGAAGGTTAGTAGTTGAACTTGGCTTGTGAAATAAAAACAAGTTCCTATGCTCCAGTGGCAATTACTGCCGTCATGATATCAATCGCCAAAACAATCCCGAACAAGCCCCCAACAAACATAATGATTGGGGTCATGCTTTGTCCTTGCTGCTGTTGTTGCCAAGCTGCAAAACCGCCGCCAACACCTACTAAAACCAAAGCAATTCGGACAAAGGTAAATAAAGTGGCAATTTGAGCAGCACTGATACTACCTACTCCCCCATTGGCTACCAAACCATTAATTGCTGTTTCTAATCCAGTTAAGAATAAAGCGTGAGCAGGTTGCCAACTACTAAAGGCTAAGGTTAAACCGCAGACTACTGTAAGTATGTGCCAAATAGAGATTCTGAAGTTAAATTTTTTGCTAACTAAAGGAAGACAAGCGGCGATGAAATAGATACTTCCAGCTACGGCAAAACTCATCAGTATAGTGATGAGAAGAATTAAATCGGTAAATCCCAAATAAGCAATCATACTGATCCCAGCAACGGCAAAAGCTAAGTTCTGAGAATCAATACGAAAGCTGGAAAAGAACTGTCTGGAGTAAGGTTTTCTAGAGTTTTGGTTTTTGGAGGATTCAACAGAAATAGTCATTGTCTTAAAAGTTGTATTTGAAATGTGATTTAATTGTTTACATATAAAAAATAACAACGAGTCAACTTATAAGCCCTAAGATTTGACTCGTTTTTAGTCGTTATTTAGTTCGATTAAATTTAAACTTTGTTGAATTTAACTCGTACTTTAGTCCGAAGAACAACCCAATCAAGTGATACACAATTCTTCTTGAACAGGAACTTGGGACTCTTTTACTTGTTTTGTTTTTGGTTCAGGTTCTGCTAGAGCCGCAGCTTCTGCCTCGACAAAACTCTCTAAGACTTCAAGCTTTTTCGAGTCGCTAATGCCACTCTGTATATTCCAACCTGCGCCATTAGCTTCAGCATTAAAGATTGGGTCAAGGATGCCATGATCAACTTCAGCAATTGAAAGATAACTGCCATCTTCCGCAAGACTTATACATAATTGATCGTTTTGCAAGTGCTGATTGAGTCTGTCTAAATCCCCCTCATAACTAGAAATTACGTTGGCTAATTCCCGATCTAGATCTAACTCTGACTCATCGGGAATAGAATCTACGATTACCGATGGTACTTCTACCTCTTTGGCTGCTGAGGTTTGAGTTTTGGCTTCGGCTGTAATATTCGTATCTATTTCAGTTCTGGTAGGTACTTCTGCCATAGGATCGTTGGCTACTAACTCTACTTCAGTCTTCGCCTCAGTTTCTAGCACCATGTCTTTTGGATCAGGCATGGGAGCAGGAGTATTAGATTCGAGAGATGATTTTATTGCTTCGAGATTTTTTTCAATTTTAATTAGCTCTTCCAGCATCTTGTCCAGGGTTTTCTCGATCGCGTCAAGCTTATCATCGAGAGATGCGTTGGATTTTAGAAGTTTGTCAATCGCCGTATCTTCGGGTTTTTGCTGTGACTCGGTTTGAGGTTTCGTATGAGATGTGGCTAGAGGGGTGAAATTATTGGGGTCTGGGGCAGCAGTGGTTTGTAATTCAGATTCGGGTGGTTTATTCTCTGAAGCAATAAAATCATTTCCCACTCGATCCATTTTGAGATTGATCGCCCTTTTCTTCTCTTCAACTAGCTTCATCTGTTGAGCGATATTTTTTAACCGAGCCTCCTGAATACCTGCGGGGATACCGTTGATGAAGCTACCAATGATATTTAAGGTATCGCCATAAAGCTGTATGGGATTGATTTGCCCTTTAGCCATATCTTTAAGAGCCTTACCAATATTTTGATTTAAGTTCCCCACAGTCTGTAAGTCTTGATTGGTTTGTTTAATCTTTTCAGACAATTGGGGATTGTGGATGGGTTGTAATGGTATTGGTTGAGGTGATACTACTTGGGTCGGAGGGATCGGTGCAGTCGCATAAGGATTTTTGTTGACAGGAGGTGCGACTGGAGCTTGGGGTGGTATTGGTTGAGGTGATACTGCATCCTTAGCTAAAGCTGCAAACCCTTCTAGTAAAGGATTAGGCTGTGTAGCTTGAGGTGGAATTGGAGGTACATCGATCTGTTGTTGAGTATTAGCTTGAGTTGCCATCATCTCTGCTTTGGACATATTAGAAGGCATTGTGGGGGTTGTGGCTGCTTGAGTAAAATTTATGGGGGTAGGACTGGGAATACCTTGTCCTGGTGTAGTTTGACCGATAGGAGGGATAGTTAGAGTTTGAGCAATACCTAAGTTAGCTGCAATACGATTCGATACGATATCGGGACGCAAATAGGTTAGTTCTTCTTGACTAGCTAAGGTTCTTTCAGATAAGGAATCTTTAACTAAAAAATAACTGGTACTAGTGCGCTCTCCTATGGTTGCAGTTAATTCGGTCACGGAATTTTGTTGACCTCTTAACTTCTGTTCTTTACTGTTGAAAGTAATACGAGGATACTGAGAATTTTGAGCAGAATAAGCATCTGCCATTCTCTGTGCAGTGGCTAAATATACCTCTGGAGAGTACATGCCTTCATCTTGGCACTGCTTGGCAGAAGCTTCCAATATATTTTTGATGTATTTAATTTGACTAAGGTCTTGAATGCGATTATTTTTTCTTTTTTGATAAGCCATAATGCTAATTGGTTGTTTAAAAATTATCTTTAAAGTTCAGGTTCTAATGCTGATTTCGAGGTTTTTTGACCCGTAATTTGAATATTTGCGATAACTTTGGTACTTTTTTGCCGATTTTGTCGGTATTGTTGCCGTTTATCAAAGATAGAATTCAATTGAGATTTTTTGACTTGAATTTTCTCTTGACGACGAGCCTTACTGAGTTGTTTTTTCGGACTTTGAGGCATCTGTTTTTCGGCAACGGTAATTGAACCTGGTTTTATAAACAAATCCACGGTCTTGTCATCCATCAGAACTTGGCCTGTAAAACTAGCGGCTATAGGTAATTTGCTAGAGTCTTTGGCGAACATGCCCAAAGAATAAAAGTTGCCATCACCCCTGTTTTGCATATAGACCATTGGGTCTCCGTGACGATCTGAGTTGGGGTCGTCAAAGGTAGTAACAAAAAAGTTGAGTTCTCGACCTTGATAGTGAACGGAGTTGAAGTCATGTTGGGCATAGGCATTTTTATCCTTACCTAACAACTTGACTTGACTGATTTCCTGTCCTAAAGATTGGGTCACTCTTTCAGGGAGGACGGAAAAGACCAATGATGCTTTGCGACTAGACTGACCCATAACCCAGTTCATGTGTCTGGGAGAGACAATTGAAATTGGGTTGTATTTTTTACTACCCGTTGAAAAAGTAAATAAGCGATTGTATAACTTGCGATCAGCTTTGCTGGTGCGCGGAGCGCAATCGCTATTAAACAAGTTTTCCTGAGCTTTTTTGAGGTCAATCAGATCGTGATGACGGGCAATATTGGGGTCGTTAAAAGGGTCGAATAATTGCTTAATGTGGGGAGCTATATTTTTGATAGCAAAAACCACGCAGGGTTTAGTAGGATGGACTGTCGCCTCAAAATCTTGACCTTGAACATCCAATATTTCCTTAAGATAAGCAGCACAATCTGTTCTACCCTGATTGGCAAACAAACTAGACTCAAAGGGAGCTTCTACAATGTAGGCTGGCTGGTTAATTAAGTCCCGTTGGTATTCATGCTTAGTCTTTTGATAGCTGTAAATACTTGGATCGTAATGACGACAAATATCTAAGCACTTACGCCGACAAGAGGTTTCAGCACCATCAGTATGTTGTTTCTGCCAAAGAGTTGCAGCCAATTCGTCTTTTGCTACAGTACTCAATTGAGCCGTCATAATCTGTTCTTTGATATTGCCATAGGTTTGAGCAAATCTATCCTTGATCTGTTGGGAATCAGTACTTTGTTCTTGAATGACCGTTTTGACTGTATCGTTATATTGCTGCAAGATCTTGCTGGCTAGTTGATTAACAGTCGCCTTAGTCATTTCGTCTAGGACATTATCCTGGTTGCGTAATAGATATTTATATTGACTGACTGGCATCTCTTTTAATTGGCAACTTGACCAAATTTGATTGATTTTGCCTGGTAAAATATCTACTACAGAAGCATTTTGTGCCACAGGCATGGTAGCAGAACTAAATACCCGCTCGTCCTGTTTAAAGTCGAAAAAGGGTAGTTTGTAGGCGGGAGAATCGAGTTGTTTATTTAAGTCAGGATAATAATCGGTATAGCGAGTAGAAGATTTGGGTGAATCCACCTCAACCTGTAATGAGTCAAACAACCGCTCCATCAATTCTTGCTTGCATTTAACAAAGTAATTCTGGTCTTGAATGTCTGCATTTCTATTGGGTTGAGCGCAGTTGACTCTACCAATAGCATTGGCAAGGCGACCAATAGAATTTAACCTAACAGCCAGAGCCATCTGTTTGAGGTCTGCATGGGTATAGGCTTGTTTATCCTTTTTGACTACAGGCTTAAAATCGCGGTTGAGATCGTTACCTTCTCCGTCATACTGGGCTATTGCTGTACGAGTCTCAGCAGCAATAGTCGGTAATAAATCTGCTGGAGTACAAACTAACTGATCTCCATCAAAGTCGCACTGATGATATTTCATAGCATCATCGGGATTGATAAAAATACAGCCATTGGTATTGACCAATTCTGGAGCTTGTTCGTTATCGACTAGATAACGGCGAATATTATCCTTATTGATAATTGGGTATCTGGTTACAATTACCTCAGTCCCGTTAATTAAGTGAGGGGCTACTACCGTACCTGGTTTTAAATCCGCAGGTTGAGCCATTGCCGATTCGAGGGTATTAGCTCCCTTAGTCCCCAATTCTAGCCAACGTTTACGGAGTTGTGACTGGCAAAAAGAGACAATTTTAGGATGATTGGCTAGTTCTCCCAAGGTATCGGCACGCAATACCTCGATTAGACCAAATTCTTTTTTATTTTCAGCCTCTTCAAACTCCTGTTCTGTATCGAGACTTTTCATCTCTTGTTTGTGGTCGTGATGGGCAACAAGATATTGAGCCAATAACCGATAGTCATTTTGTACAGACTTGAGATATTCTGCTTCAGCTAACGTCGGCGGGACAATATCCTGCTCAATCGCTTGGGGAGAATACCATTGCAGCAACTGCCAAGAGTTTTTATAGTCCTGTAATTCGGCGTTAGAGTTATTGCCCATGACTAGTTCGGGCATTTGATATACACCACAAGCAAGGCGATCGCTACCCCAGTCATAGACATAAGCTAAAGTGTCTAACGCTTCCCTACTCGGGTTATTGAGGATGTAGCTGGGATCGTTAGAGCCAATTTGATATTGAACTCCCTGATTTTGCAGGATTTGCGGTAAATAGCCCAAATCTTTAATCTGTTGTTGATTGAGATTTGATTTGGGAGTCAGTCGCCATTGATTATTTCTTTGACTGACTTTCATTGGTCCTGTATTCCTCCCCCAGCCTTTAACCGAACTGCGATCGAGTACAAGATCATATCCTCGATTAGAGGTGCGTTTATCGTCTACTGCTACCGTACCTTTAGCGATAAAAGCAGGTAGAGGACTATTTTGACTGGAATTAGCTAGGCGAAATTGAAAGGGAGTATTAGGTTTACCTCCTAACATGGAGGCTAGACGGAAAGATATTTTGCCATGACAATCCCCTACCCGCAAGTCTTGGGCAACCTTACGCTCCATCTCATCTTCATGCTCGTAATCAACAATTTTGACAGTAATTGGTTCTTCTAGATTGGCTATACCTTCAAGACAACTAGATACCAGTAAAGAACCATAACGGACACAATGATCTGGTTGAGTGGCAAAAAAGCGATCGCGGACTTGGGCTGCTAATTCTGGTTCTGCCAGATAAACAGTTCCCCCAGAAGCTAGCAATACTTCGGTGCAGTTACCCAAATTGAGATTATTCAGTTGGGAGAAATAGGCTTGTATATTGTAGTCAGTATCTCTAGTTCCTCGCAGTATGCCGTCATCGACTTTAACTGCAATGATGCGCTCGGCAGCATCGGGAACTAATTGGGATAGGACACAATTAGCTAGATCTTGATGACCGTCAAAATTTTGATGAGCGATATTATAAACCCTAACTTTTAAGCCAGGATTTTGTGTTTGGCTCATAATGTTCGATTCGATATAATCTTAAAAGTTACAACCACAGTTTAGATTTAGCTAATAGTT
>JAAUYH010039619.1_pt1 | contig 10098 bp, 8 predicted proteins | sample 7278061 | NCBI WGS metagenome assembly JAAUYH01 (sample SAMN14350203, study PRJNA611818) | marine sediment metagenome | isolation source: surface marine sediment (0.6m) | place: French Polynesia: Moorea | collected 2018-08 | reverse complement strand
GCCATTAGTTCTACGAGATACCGCACCACCACCTGGTACGTACCGTCCCGAACCAGTGAAAGGATCTGAACCTTGCGTTGCTTCACCAATGGCGTCAGCCGGAACTTGTTTCGTAATGAATGTAGCGATCTGGTCCAAAAAGTCTTGATTCAATTCATTATCGTCAATGAATCGCTGCGCGGCAGCGTAAGGATTTTCGCCTCTATTGTACCCAAGTTTCTTCTTCGGACCGGCTTCACCGAGTTCGACATCGAAAACAAAGTCGTAACTCTTGCCTAGAACAGTTCCAGCGCTTACACCTCCAGATGGGTCGTCTACAACATCACCAATTTTCGACCATTTCTGATCCGCTGCTGACCACATATACACCTCAGGAGTACCATTCGCACTTCGTACAATTTTGTTTTCACCATCTTTGGTTCCTGGTACACTGAGCGCATCATTAGCAGTCTGCAATTTGGAAGGGTCCACGCCGCCAATTATTTTCGTGCTCACCTTACGCGAGGATACTGCTTTGTCAAAGGCTGCCAACACGTCTTCGTCGGCAACGGCATCTGGATTTGTGGTGAATATACGGGCAACGCCATCACTACACGCAGTGACTACTTCACCGTTCGGGCATATTTCAACATCCCACACAGTCCCAGGGTGCATTATGGTTTGTACACATTCGAAATTAACTTCTTCTCCACGAAGCGTGGCTTGTACAACTCTCACAGTGTTATCTTCACCAGATGTGACGAATGTCCACTTGCCGTCTTTCTCGACTCCGTGCACAGAATAGATATAATTCCCGTCGTGAAGATTGGGTATGCCACCAGCAGGTGAAAATTCCCCTCCTGCAGTAGGCTTCCAATAAACAAGAGCGGAATCATTGGCAACAGTCACGAAGCCACCTAACGGCGCTGGAGTGATTCCTCGAACGACATCAGTATGTGAAGTAGCAAGTGTTACACTCTTTCCAGCGCCTTTAGGCCAAAGTCTCACAGCCTTGTCAGCCGCCACGGTGACAATCTGGCCATTTGGAAGCAGAAGGGAAGCCCAAACAGCTGCGTCATGAGGTGCACACGTTTGTAGAGGCATACCAGAGCCTATGTCCCATACACGAGCTGACTTATCCCACGATGAAGAAATGAGACGGGTGCCATCAGATGCTAAAGCACAGGCCGCTTGTTTATGGGCAGCGATATCATGCAACACGGTAGTCGATAATGCATCCCAGATTCGAATCGATCCGTCAGCACATGCGGTTGCTACTCGATTCGAATCGAGAAAAAGTACGGCGTTAACCCAGTGTGAATGGCCGCTGAGAGTTCGCGCAGGTGCTGAAGGTTCACTAGGATTCCAAATATTAACGTTGCTGTCTCGACTTGAGGTAGCAATCTCACCGCTTGGTGAACATGACACACCGCGTACGTCGGCTGCGTGCCCAACGAGTTCGGCGCGAAGTCGATAGTTGCTCTTCGAGATTTCCTCTCCTGCACTCATTGTATCAGAATTAGTCAAGTTGATGGTGCCCGCTATCGCATCCTTGAATCTGGTTAGTGCTGCGAAGATTGGATCAAATCGCTGGAGGCTAATCAAAATAGAGTGTTCAATCGACAATTAATTTAGTTTGGAAACGGTTCCTAAATAACAATACTACGGATACACTTTTGTGAATTTCCACGAATGGAAGTTTGAAGCCTCATTTACTTGTAGTTACCACTTCTGCAAACCAAGACTAGCAATGATGATTTCACAAATTTTGTCATTGTCGAACATTGGAGGACTGTGGGTTTGTTTGCACACGTCTAATAGTGCTGAGCCAATTCGCGACGTAAAAGGCGCTTGCAACTCTCAAAATCGGCATCAGTACCACCTCCAGAAAGCTAATGCCTGGTGTCATTCCAGCAGTGACCATACCAAGCAATGCACCGTCCATGCCTACAGTAACGCGATAAGCCCCACGCTTGATACCCTTCAAAATCTTTTTTGCCACAACTTCCGCTTCAAACAAGCCTCCATCCGCACTTATAGCGCGGGACTCAGGCGGCATATCTTTGATTTCTTCGCGATAACCGGGCGTGTTGGTATCAGGCGGTAAAGCGAGAGTAACTCCAACTCCGTGCGGCTCTCCTTCATAATAGAGCACTTCTGCCAACCCTCGCACAGCAAATTTCGCAGGCGCATACGTAGAATATCCAAACACACCAAGGAGAGAAGCCAACGAGCCTACGAGGCAAATGTGACCGCGTTTTCTTTCTACCATACGGCGAAACGCAGTATGTGCTGGGTACAACTGCGATACGTAGTTACCTCGAAGTCCTGCTTCGAATGACGCTGGAGTTAGATCTTGAAAATAACCACCTTGTGCACCACCCGCAGAGCCGATTAATAAATCCACGGGTCCTAACGCTTTTTCTGCTACATCGAAGCATTCACCAACCGCATCAGCGTCGGTGCAATCACATGAATATACTTCAACTCGAATACCCTTGAGGGGCAGTGCAGAAAGTTGTTCCTTTGCTGCATCAAGTCGTGATTGGTTTCTCGCAACTATAGATACCTTTGCACCTTCGGCCAAGGCAAGACGTGCGAGACATAGGCCAATGCCAGAAGATCCACCTGTGATTAGCACATGGGCATCGCGAAGGTGAACACGTTCACGATAAGAAGAAAACAATAGCCAAGTGGTTAACACGAGTAATAGAGTAACCCCGATTTGAATCGGAACCCGCAGCGTTTCGTAGTCAAGAAGTGAGCCGATCTGCATTTTACAAATGACTCAGATGTTGCAAAGACAGAAGTCAAGCGAAAGCCGCGTATAAATCTACAGGTAATTGATACTCGTATCAATTGCATAATTTTATTATGATATTCAAAGCATGACAGGAATGAGCAGGTGCCTCGTACAGAACCTGCACTACAGTACCAGGACGCTTTCCTACTGAGCTTCTCAATACGCGTTGTTTGCACGACCCACCGGCCGTCGTTTGTTGTTGTGTGAGCGATGCCGCTGGGAAGAAGCCGAAGTCGTAAAGGGCGTGTGTCCGGAGCTGGACCATCAACTCCTCAAGGCGAGACCGTACCTCGCAAACCACGCAAAAGCCAAGAACGAAAGTCGCGCAACAGTAATACAAAAAGCTCAAGAACACGCCCTTCTGTGCCGTCAACAACACCACCAACCACGACGATTCCTTCAACCGCTCTACCATCAACGTCCCCAGTAACAACTACTTCACCTCCTACAACGGCCACAAACCCCTCAACAGACTTTGTTCGTGCCACGTCGGGCTTAACTGCTGCCGCCGCGTTAAGCACGGCGTTGAGCAACCGTGGGACTGGAACATTAACCGTGGGCGACACAGAGGAATCAACAGAATGGTTATCTCACATTCTTGAAGAAATGTGGCCCTACGCGTCTAGCATAGCCGAAACAGTATTCAAAGGATTCATTGAACCTGCGTTAATCGCCAATATGCCGGCGATGTTTCCGGCACTTCGTTTCACTAATATTCACCTAGGTGAAAATCCACCGCGAGTGAACGGGGTAACCGTAGTACGCAGCGGTGCCGGTGGTGAGAATCGACCTGACTTAGTTGCGGTTGAGGCAGACCTTTCATTCGAAGGCGATCCACATATTGAAATGTCAGTTGGACCGCCCCCAGCATCAATCAAATGTGGTGTTACGAATGCCGTTGTTCGTGGTCGAGTAGAGCTGCTGGTACGACCATTGTTAAAAAGATTACCACTTGTGGGTGCGACACAGTTCGCATTCGTAAATCCTCCCACTATCGAATACGACCTGACGGGTGCCGCAAGATGGGCTGATATCGACTTGTTCCGGAAAACATTCCGCCGTGTGACTAATCAAGTAATAGCCGCTCTTTGTGTGTTACCGAATCGAGTTACGTTTACACTTGATCCACACATCGACTTTCTTGCGTTTGTTGCGCAGCCAATCGGTGTATTGCGTGTCTGTGTTCTACGTGGCCAAGGATTTCCGAATACCGATGATAATGCACTACTATGGCGCAAACATCTTGCAGCTCCCGATGTTTACGTGACGCTTCAACATGGTGCTGTTGTCAAAACAACTCATCGGGTCGATGATGCCGCCAATCCGGTGTACAAAAATCAGGTCTTCGACTTTGTGTTAACATCTACATCGAAGCATCAGACGGTTTTGGTACATGCCTATGACTATGACATGGGTAAGCAAGATGAACTATTGGGTTATGCTCACGTGAAGGTTTCCGATCTTATTGCAAACAACAAATGTGTGGTGCGGTTACAAGGTGCGCCACATGGTGCGACACCAACATTAACACTTATGGGAAGATGGCTTTCGCTATCATCCGAACTAGCTCGTGTACAGACGGCTATATTGACGCAACGAGCGGAACCAAGTCGACCGCCGCAGTGTTCGCGTCTGCTTCTGACAATCAATATTTCAGAAGCTTGTAACCTACCCGAATCCACAAGACCATTTGTAAGGGCAACAGTGGGAAAGGAAGTAAAGTTCGAGACATGGACTGCGTATAAAACGAATGAAGATGAAGATATTGCACCATCTGCAAGGTCAAGTCTTGAAAACCCGAAATTCGAAGTCTCGTTCCATGCATTGCTTGGTGAACCGATTTCCTCAGAGTCTCGCGTTGATTTCGCGGTGATCGATCAAAGAACAGGTCGAACACTTGGAACAGCATTCGCGCTTTTATCAGATATCGTGTTCAGGAAGCCACACAAAGGTGCATATGTATTTGCATTGCTCAATTGTTCTAGACCGGACAGTTCACTGCGTGCGAGTATTAAGCTTGACGCAGTTCTTGACACGCCACCCTTGTGGACAGTTGCACAGGATGAATACGAGAAGTTTACAAATGAAAATAATCACACAACGACAGACTAACAAAAGGCCAAGTATAAAATCATTTTTCAGAATGTTTGTGGTCTGCGACGTGAGCTCTAATGACAGTTAAACATAGCACGACTTGGTTTACTGGCCATCATCGCGGGGCGGATCGGGATATGGTCCAATACGGCGTTTAATGCGGAATTTGTCCGCAAGATACCATAGACGCGGTCCACTGCAAGTGTGGCAAAAGGCACTGCCTCGTTGTGGAGTAGTATCTTCTCCCATATTCTGTACAGCTTCAGGCTCAGGCGCAGCCTGCGAAGGTTTGCTTTTAGTCATCTCGGGTACGTAGGATATCGCAGTGTCAAAAGCGTTTCGTACGGGCGCATACCGCTCTTCACCAATAGTCTGTACAAGTGACTCGTCGAGACGCGTGCCTAGCTTTTGCACCCTTGTTCGCAATACTTCAGTGTCACCTCCATCAGAGGCAACATACAGTAGAGCTCCTCCAGTCACGATTACGGACAGGGGTCGTAGTGCGCGGAATGCGCTGAGTGATGTAGTTGCCATTCTCTCAGAATTGTAGAATGATGGGTGGTAAGTTGATAAAATAGGCCTGGAGAGTTGAATTGAAAATATAAGTTTACTATGTCGGATCTATTTCTGTATTTTGTGAGTGCAATGGGAAGAGCAGTTTCCCGTTGTGGCACAGCATTCATAATTGAAAGTGAATAGTCGATATGATTGGAGCACTTCGCTTCGATTTAAAATCTATGAATAAAGTAATTTAAAATGATTCAGTTTATCTCACTTTCTGCATATCATCGGAATACAAATGTTTATCATCTACAATTTTATGGGCACTAGACATTGAAAGTTGATTCTCTGATAAAAATTGAAATGAAAGTGCAAGTGAGGAAATATGGTCGAAATACTCTAGATTAAGAACATACCGTATATCAAATACAAGGTGCAGTAATATCTTAATCTGATTTTTGCAAGTAAAAAATGCAAAACAATATCGAACAAGTTTTTCTTTCTTCACATAAATTCGTTAATACCTCAGCAATGTAGATGCTGATGAATCAACTTGACGGTATGACACCGCCATATTTTAGTACAGTACAGCAGGCAGAGTTGGAGTTATACTTCAGGGCGCATCATCGCTAAAGTAGCAGTTGCTTTTCGGAGAGAACAAGTGTAACATCTCTGTTCTGCAACATTCCTATTCATCTCATCCTATTATTCGAATCTCCATTTGTATACGATTCTTGTTATCTTCTGTTTTCATCTTGGATCCAACCTTCCCGAAGTATGCGTCGCGAGGCGTCAACTGCGAACGCTAGTTTGCAAGCTCCACTCACTTCTTTTGAGGATGCCGATTTTGACGACGATGAGGAATTAGCCGAAGCTACTCTCTCTGCGGCTGGACAACCCAACACTCGTCGACGCTACGAGTCAAAGCGTCCTTCGCTTCGTGTATTACCCTGGGTTCTGCTCGCTGTTGTTGCCGTTATACTCCTGCTTTCTCAGCCTGGTGGACTGGGTGTTCTTATATGTGCTGCACGTGCCTCAAATCCTCCGTCCATTGATGATTTGGTCCTAGTCGGATACCAAGGTGTTGAATGGCCTGAACCGGGAAACACTTTGCGCGCACTTAGAGTAGGTGCTTTTCTCTTCGGCTCTGTAACTTTAGACGTTTCGGGTTTAACGCGTGATGGTGTTACCGTTGTGGCCGGCGGTCGTTTGGATCACACCACTAATGGAACTGGGCTACCGTGTATTCGACGTTCGCGGTATGTGTCATCGCTTAGCGTGAATCCCCCAACCCATGATACAAACGGTCGCGCTCAGCGTGCTGGTTTTTGTGTTGACAAATTATCGAACGGAACACGCTTAGCATGTACGTATCGAGTTCCTACCTTAGACCAAATTTTCGGCGATTTACCGTCCAAAACACAATACATGTTGCAAGTGGATGGATGCGATCCTGATAGTCGTCCTAAAATTTGTGGCAACTGCGATGCATTGGCGGAAGATGTGAAACGTATTGCAAAACGGCGATTCATCACTTCAAATTTTCTCACATTCGTAGCGAAATCTCCACGTAGTGTGGAGCCATTTATGAAGTTATTCCCGGATGCGCGTTTCTTGTTGGATGCAGGTCAACAGTTTACCCATTTACGCAGAGATCACTTCGTGCGAAGGAAGGTGATTGACGACAGATGGGACGGCGTTGTATTCAGTCCATCACTCGCTGGATGGAGACCTGATTTCGGGTATGCGATCGACAAAGCACAAGCTGTGCGAACATCGAAGAAGTTGGTCCGCTATGTGGCCCCTATTAGAACTGACTGGGAGTTGAAAATTGCGACATGTGCGGGTGCGAATCGCCTAATTGTGTCTGATGGTCATCACTTTGCGAGCTTGTTGAAATACAAGCGACCATCCTAATTGTTTCTTTCAAAGGACAACCGATTCCGTTACTCTATAAAGCGCTTATTTTTACTTGTCAGATGTGTCCAGCATTGCTTTCTGAGTATCTTCGAAATGCAAGCAGATGTTGGTCTTGCTTTGCTTTTCACACGATATTAATTTTGCGCCCAGGAATGTGGTAGATCCAATCTTCCGGGACGGTCCACAACCAAATTCGCAGAGAATGCCAATTACTTGTATCACATGAGAGGATTTTGCAATATAGGCTGATTGAAGCAAGTGTCTCGGACTTCAATCGTCATGAATAACGTTTCGGTAGAGAGTTGGACAGAATATGAGCACGATAATCCATTGAAATGTCGGACGGGCAGGCAGGTTTCTCAAGTCCACAATACAAATGGAAAACGCTGTACAATATTAATTTTTTGCTCACCTGAACACTGCCTGCCTTACCGTATGCTCTCATTTTTTTAGCGTTCGTACAAGCCAGGATTATGGTTACCGCGCGAAGTGGACGACTATTTTCTGGTGTTGATAACTCTGCGGAGTTGGTGTTATTTGAATCTGCACGAGATAGTTTGGACCATGGTGTTTCAACAGCGCTCATCACGAAATTCATATCTCAATGTGGACCCTCTTCGATAACCCACGTGCGCGGCGTTGATGAGTGGACAGAATTTGACTGTACTGCGTTTCCCTCGTCTCGTTTAATTGTATTGTCCAGGGAACAAGTGAACAAGGAGCCGCTATGGAAATATATTAATAGTTCTTCTCTCGAATCGGAAGGCAATCATCTCGTCGTGCTTGATTCACTAAAGTATTTGGTCAATTGTTACCATGCACATGGTCTTGTGCGTACACTTCATGATGCTCGAATCGGGAGTCGAAAGATTCTCTTCGCTGTTTTCATGCATTCAAACGATTTCGACAATCCTACTGTTCTTGCCTTACGTTCTATTTCCACTACTGTTGTGGAGGTGGAGCATGTTGCTGGGGACGGAACTCGGATGTTGAACAATCGAGGTGATTTTCAAGTTTGGGATGATTTATCTATTCGTATACAGAGAAAGAAATCGTCGGGTCGTGTGAATGTGGACAGAGTATCTGCTAGATTCGACTCACAAACAAATACTCTTCTTACTTATACCGTGGTGGAACCAGAGAAGAAGCAGATCGAAGAGTTGGATTTGAATGGAACACAGTTGCAACAATATCTTCCTTTCCGTGTCACTTTATCCAGTAATGAACGGTCCGCTCGTGCGGCTGTTGCTCTCCCCTACGCACACACAAACACAAACGTTGCTGACGGCGCCTTGGTATTACATCCGAAGGTCTTGCAGGTCGCAAATTATGCGGATGGCAATTATGGTGAAGAAGATTCTTCCGATTCGGACTATGAACTGCTTGATGATGAAGGTGACGAACTGTTTTCAGAAGATGTCTGATAATCGATTTCGGTTTCTACAAAGAATTTCTAGAGCGTTTTGCCGTATCGAAACACATTGACCGAACTTCAAGTAGAAGCACGAGCTTTGAAGTAAAAAGTCGACTCTTTTTCGCACCACTTACCCTCAGGCTCAAGAAACTGTTTGCGTTAAGTCACAGTTATTGAAGTAGTCCCAACTTACCACCGCGGAAACTATGAGACAGTCCCCGTATACCTTGAAAATTATCCATCAAGAATCCGGGCAACCATGATAACACTGTTATCGGTCAGATAAGCTACAGAAGTAGACACTCGCGAAACTCCAGCCTATCGAGAACCGTTGTGCGCGTGTGGATGGAAGAGGGAATGAGATGAGTAGGAGATGTCGGAACTCGGTGATTGATAGTACAGGTGTATATATTGAGTTTGTGCGTAGAGTTTTGTTTTAAAAATGTACAGACTGTGAAATGTGTCCTGCACAAAATATGGGCTCAAGTACTACTTTCAACTAAGGTACTTCTCCTTAAACTAAAATCTGGAATTCCTGGATTCTCCTACTAACAACACAGGAAGGTCAATTGAGTACTAATATTAAAACAAAAATGAAAAGAAGGGTATTCCACGGGGGTTCCAAGGGAGATTACTTTCTTGTGAATGCCCTGAACCTACGTCCCCTTTCCAACTTAAGTTTATGCTCACTTTAGACTGAGTCGGAATCCGACACTCATCCAATGATATTTCAACAGTGAAGTGCACAAAGTATCAGACATATTTAATGTGGTCCTGTAAACATGGACCCGACAATAGAATACATTGAGTTGATAATATTGGAACAAAAGTTTAGTACAGCATGAAGCGCAATGGTATAGGTAAAATACAGCTACACCAAATCGTGCAAGTGGTGTGTCGAGTCTAGGCATATCATAAGTTGGTAATCGAGTAATAATACGCTAATAATTTCGTATATGGATGCTCGACGCAAAGCCCTACCCGATCTAAAACAGCCCGTATGCTATCCCTAGACTCGACACACTACAGGGGGTCCTCGCTTTAAATCCGGTCCATGTAATGTCCGGTCCTGCATTAAGTCCGTCTTGCAACTTTTTTGTCATACGCAGTGCATTAAGTTTTGAATCAATGAATAGGACGGCGGATAATAATCAAATTAAGAGAACAAATCTTAAGTAAATATTTTCAGATTCAATATATAGTACATAGAAAAGGACATATACTAAAATACAAACCTACGATTGAAAACTGGATATAAGCCTATGGTTAAACGTTGTTTGGCAGCAGAGAAGTTCACAATATGTCTCAGCCCATCACAACACAGAAAAGAGAAGTTCAGAGTTGCATTGGTGGTATTCTGAAGTAAATAAGAAATCTGATGGATCAT
>JAAUYH010053692.1_pt1 | contig 10102 bp, 6 predicted proteins | sample 7278061 | NCBI WGS metagenome assembly JAAUYH01 (sample SAMN14350203, study PRJNA611818) | marine sediment metagenome | isolation source: surface marine sediment (0.6m) | place: French Polynesia: Moorea | collected 2018-08 | reverse complement strand
TTTTGCATCTCTCAAACATCTTACGGTTGATTGCCTGAAAATCGATAAGTACTTTATTGATGATATACTTGCCGATTATAAATCAAAGATACTGATTGGCTCCATGATAGAAATGGGTCACAATCTAGAGTATGAAATTATTGCCGAAGGTGTTGAGACCCCACAGCAATGTCATACCCTCCAAAAACTTGGTTGTGAGACTGTACAGGGGTATCTGTTTAGCAAACCCGTCAGTTCCGATGAAATATCAAAACTTCTGAATAGGGGGAGAACTAGCGAAGATACTGTTGGCGAATGTGTTACAAAGAATCTTACATCAAGTATTACTAATCACCAGAATAGATTTAAGGCTTTATTTGCCTCTTGACGACTAATAAATATTTCTCCCTAATACTTTTCTGAGATATTCAACTGAATAACCGCGATTTACCGCAGATTCCCATTTCTCCCAGTTCCCAGATAGCAATACCCACTGTTCCTGTTCTCTAACTTCCTGTCCCTGGCAATAACCCAATTCCCTTGCTAACCCATACCAATATCTAAAAGTAGCACCTTCATCTTGATTACTGCTAATTTCTGACCCCCAGTTTTGCTTTAGGGCTTGAACAAAAAAACCAGCAGGGTTTTCTATATGACCATCTCTCTTTCTAGATTTTAATAGAGCGATCGCCCTTTCAACATCTTCCTTCCGATTAGTCTTAACAACTTTTACAACAGTGGAATTAAGCTTAACGCCCAACCCATCTAATTTTTCAGTATGCGATCAGGCGGAGCCTGGCACTGCGTGATCGCCAATCCTTATTAATAACTTTAATACTTTTAGTTTCTTTAGTACTACAAATCGAGGAATTAGCTTCATCACCATCAAATGCATTACCCAAGCCAGAATCAACCTTCTTATCCGGTTTAAGACAAGTTGATTGTGACTGAGCTATTTCTTCCTCCAGTACATCAACTGTCTTAATTTCCTCGCGACGGTGGTTGGATATGCGTATCTTACGAAAGCATCCCCCACCGTCAATTTCAGTTGGAGCAGCAACAGGCTGCTTTGTTGTTAGATCTAATGATGTATTCTTTGATTCTATATTTGAGAGTTTAGTATCCCTCACCTCAAGAGTTAAGTATCCCGCAGATTGATCTGTGGTAGCAATTCCTTCTTCTTTCCACAGTGCAAAGTAAAGAGATTTGATTTTGCTTAGTATTTCTGTGGCTTGTTCTTCTTCTATCTGTGCTAATTGATTTTCACGGGCTGAAAGTGACTCGGTTAAAACTGAGTCGGATATTATAGTCATAGCCATAACCTCCATGTTTGTGTACGGTTTTGGTCAACGGCGGTCACGCAGTGGCTCGCCGAGGCGAGAGAGGTTCACTCGTTCCTCGTGAGCGCCTTAACTCTGCCAGGAGGGGAGCGATCGCTTATTCTTGAGCATGAGGTTGGTTGCTAATCAAGAAAAAGCCAATGAGCCAAAAACACCTCCATGTTTGTGTTTTCTTAAACCTTAGTAAAGGATTCAATAACGGCTTGTTCTAACTCTTCAAAAGAACATTTATACAGTTTTAGTAATTGAGAGAGTTTTGTCACTCCCAAAGATGGCTCAGTTTTTCCACTTTCCCAATTTCTGATAGTGGAATGAGCCACTCCTAATCTGTATGCAGCTTCTTCAGCAGAAAGGTTAGCTTTTTCTCTTAGTTCTTTCATATCCATTGAAGTATAAGTAAAGTGGATAGCCGCGAATCTAATCAATCAGAATAAGAGTGACGATGATGATTGTGGGGGACTTTCTGGGAATTTTAGCAAGAATACCCCAAAATAGAGCCCCTATCTAGAAGGAGGGAGAAGCAGAGTGACGGAAAGCCACAGGAATGAGATCGCATTCCTGATGAAGTCAAGTATGATGAATTGGTTAAAAGAGCGGATAAAAAGCCTAAAAAAAGGCTCTATTTCTCTGGTTCAGGGAAAAAGACCCATCTCACTCCAAATTATTTTGATTATATCCTTTGTTTTCCAAGTATTTGGGGCTGTGGGTCTAGTAGGCTATTTTTCTTTCCGAAATGGTCAAAAATCAGTTGAAAACCTGGCAGAGCAGTTGATGGTAGAAATTGAAGCTCTGATCTCTGAGCATCTTGACACCTATTTAGCAACTCCTCATATAGTCAATCAGCTTAATAAACATGCTCTCGCTCTCGGACAGTTAGACTTACAAGATCTTCGCAGTATGGAGCAACATTTCTGGCGACAAAGTCAAGTTTTTGACCTGGTTAGTTACATTCAATTTGGTAATGCTCAAGGAGAATTTGTGGGTTTAGAAATCAATGATGATCGGACACTTAGGTATCAAGTCACTGAATTCCAAAAATCATTACAAACCTATACCATTGACTCTCAGGGTAATCGAGGGACGTTGTTAAAAACTTCTCCTAACTACGATCCTCGTAATCGACCTTGGTACATAGTTCCTCAGCAAGCAGATCGACCAGCTTGGACAGATATTTACGCTTGGGTCAACCCACCAACCCTTGCCATTACTCTAGGACAGCCCTATTATGACTCCTTGGGAAAATTTCAAGGGATCTTAGCCACAGATTTAACCATTGCTCAAATTAGTGACTTTCTGAGGACTTTAAAAATTGGCAGCTCTGGTCAAACCTTTATCTTTGATTCCTCGGGTTGGTTAATTGCTACCTCAGCGAACGAGCGACCCTTTACTCTGGTGGAAGATACTCCACAACGTATTCAAACAAAAGATAGTAGGGATTTATTAACTCGTTCTACGGTGGAATATTTAATAGAGCAGTTTGGTAGTTTAACGAATATTGATGAAAAACAAATTCTCCACTTTAAAATTAAGGGTCAGCGACATTTTCTTAACATTAACTTTTTACGGGACGAACATGGGTTGAATTGGATCGGTGCGATTGTTGTTCCTGAATCTGACTTCATGACAGAAATTCATGGGAACAACCGCTCTACTATCTTGCTCTGTATTGCTTCGTTGTTAGTTGCAACTCTATTGGGAATTATTACTTCTAGTTGGATAACTAACCCCATTCGTCGTTTGAGTCATGCCAGTAGAGCGATCGCTAAGGGGGATTTAGACCAGAAAGTAGAAATCAAAAGAATTAAAGAATTATCGACTCTATCTTGGTCTTTTAATCAGATGATTGAACAGCTAAAAACATCATTTACGGCTTTAGAAAAAACTAATCAAGAACTAGAATCTCGGACTAGTCTCCTGGAAAAAACCAAAGAAGCTGCCGAAGTTGCTAATCACGCCAAAAGCGAATTTATTGCCAACATGAGTCACGAACTACGTACCCCATTAAACGCCGTACTTGGCTTTACCCAATTGATGAATCGCGACTCTAACCTGACTCCCAAACAGCGAGACAATTTGGACATTATCAATCGTAGTGGAGAACATTTATTATCTCTGATTAATGACATACTGAATCTATCTAAAATCGAATCGGGTCGCATGACCCTTAACCCTACAAGTTTCGATCTCTATCGTTTATTGAACACTGTAGAAGAGATGTTTAAACTAAGGGCAGAGAGTAAAAACCTTGAACTGCTTTTGGAATACTCTCTAGACCTGCCGAACTATGTCAAAACTGACGAGCAAAAACTCCGCCAAGTTTTGATGAACCTTTTAAGTAACGCTATTAAGTTTACTCAAGAAGGAAGAGTAACACTACGAATGTCATCAGTTAGGGGTGAAGAACCACCAATCAAAATCAATTGTGAAGTAGAAGATACTGGTGATGGTATTGCTCCAGAAGAATTAAATACCTTATTTAAACCTTTCGTACAAACTGCCACTGGTCAGAAAATGCAGGAAGGAACTGGTTTGGGTCTCCCAATCAGCCGCAAATTTATTCAGCTAATGGGTGGTGAACTTACGATCAGTAGCATCCTTGGTAAAGGAACAATAGCTAAATTTGATTTTGTCGTTGAACCTACTACCATCGAAGCCATTCAAAATCAAACCCCCTCTCGAAAAGTAATTGGTTTAAAGCCTGGTCAACCGAACTATCGTATCTTGGTAGTAGACGATCGCTGGGAAAATCGGCAACTGCTGGTGCAACTACTGCAATCTGTCGGTTTCGAGGTATCGGAAGCAGAAAACGGTCAAGAGGCAATATCAATCTGGTCAAGGTGGCAACCTCATCTGATCTGGATGGATCTGCGAATGCCCGTACTAGATGGTTATCAAGCAACTCAACAAATTAGGTCTCATTCTCAAGGACAAGCCACGGTCATCATTGCTTTAACTGCTAGTGCTTTTGAGGAAAAACGAGCCGTTGTTATGGCGGCGGGTTGTGATGATTATGTCCGCAAACCATTCCGCGACTCAATAATTTGGGACAAGATGGCAGAATATTTGGGTGTAAGTTATGTATATGTAGAAGATGAATCAACCCCAAGCTCTACAGCTAACAAGAGTTTTAAACTAGAAGCTTCAGCATTAAAAATAATGCCAACGGAGTGGACAGCTAGGCTAGAAAAAGCCACATTGGAATTAAATGAAGAATTAATTGCTGAGTTATTACAGCAAATTCCTGATGAACACAGTTTACTAGCACAAGCACTTGAAGATAGATTGAATAATTTTGATTTTGGCTCAATTCTGGATTTAGCTCGACAAGCTAATATTTCCTGAATATTTATTTTAATTACATTTATAGCCGAATTAGAGACTGAATTTCGACCTGTGCAATGAATAGCGAAAACCCAACAGCCAATCCCATTAATATTCTTCTGGTGGATGATAATCCTGACAACTTACGTTTGTTATCCAATATGTTGACCGAACATGGTTATCAGACTAGACGGGTGATTAGCGGTCGGATGGCATTACAAGCAGCAAAAGCTACTAATTTTGACCTGATTTTACTAGATATTAATCTGCCTCAAATGGATGGCTACGAAGTATGTCGCCAACTAAAAGCTGATTCACAAACTGCGAATATTCCTGTGATTTTTATCAGCGCATTCAACGAAGTTTTAGATAAAGTCAAAGCCTTTAGTGTAGGTGGAGCCGACTATATTAGCAAACCTTTCCAATTGGAAGAAGTTCTGGCCAGAGTTGAGAATCAAGTTAAAATTTTTAATCTGCAACAACAACTGCAAAAACTTAATGCCAATTTAGAACAAAAAGTCAGTGAAAGGACTAAAGAACTTCAAATAGCTAATCAAAAGTTAAAACAATACCAACAAAAACTCTTGAACAGATCTCTAAAAGACTCTGTTACAAATCTGGACAATAAAATATCTTTTATGGGTCAATTAAGACAAGCAGTTAAGCAAATTCAAATCCAACCCGACTATGGCTTTGCGTTATTAGTTTTTGACTGCTATTGCCCTCAATCAAAAAATGAGGCTTTTGATTTAAAAGTTGAAGATTCAATAGCCCTCACTATGGCCGATAGACTATCTAATTCTGCCACCTCTTCTAGAGTTATAGCTCGTTTAGGAGATAATGAATTTGTCATTATTATCGATGGAGTTCGCACTCTAGAGCGAGCAACTGAAATAGCTGAAAAAATCCAAGCAAAATTGACTCTGCCGTTAGATTTTAACGCTCAAAAGCTTGAAATCGAAGTCCATTATGGTATTGGGTTAGGGATTAAAGATTCTGAGCAATCAGAGCAGATTCTCAAAAATGCTAGAACTTTAGCTCGTCAAGCCAAAAATGAAAGTTATTGCAATCTTCAAAGATTTCAGCAAGAAATAGATTTAAATGAGTCAACACCGCGATGGGATCTGCTCTCTAGCCGAGACCATCCCTCGCGGTCAAATTACTTCAATATAGTGACCGAATTTGAATCAGCTTTTAAAAGACAAGAATTAACTCTCTTATATCAGCCAATTATCTCCCTAGATACCGGAGAAATCAAAGAATTAGAGGTTGTCTCAGCTTGGTCAGAGCGACCCGGAAAAATTATTTCATCATCAGAGCTAGCACGAGCTATTCAGCAAAAAGGCCCTCTAAGTCTTTCAGTCTTAAAGTGGATGTTTCAAGCAGCAGATTCCGATTTTAAAAAATGGCAAGAGATAATTCTTTGGCACGAAGATTTAAGTCACATTGACGAAAATATTGCGATACGCTTTAAACTTTTAGACCCACAATTGTGGCGACCAAATTTGATTCAAGAGCTAGAGCAAATCACAGCCAATCTAGAAATAGATAGAACAAGTATTATTCTAGAAATCCCAGAAGCTTTCGTTCAAGAAAATACTATTTTAGCCTCCCAAATAAGCCAACAACTAAACCAGCTAGGTTTCTATCTAAGTATTGACAATTTAAGTCCCTGGTATCTCGCATTAAATAGTCAATATAATTTTTTGTTTAATAACTTAAAACTTGCCAGTTCTTTAACAACTAAAATAGATGAATCCCCTCAAAAAAAAGCAATAATAAAAAAAACGCTCGGGTTGGCTCACGAGCTGAATATGACTGTTACTGCAACGAATATAGAAACATCCCAACAACTAAAATCTTGGCAACAATTAGGATGTGAATTTGGTACTGGTAACTTTTTTTCTAAGCCTGTAGCTCCTCAAGAAATTGAAAATTTAATTATCAATAATCCTTGGCTGATGTAATTTCCCTCTACTGAAATTAGAATATAGTTTAACCACAGGTAAACCTTTTGGCGGAATACTGCTCAAAAAGCGTTTCCGAATAGGGTCTAATTTATCGGCGCAAATTAAGTGTTTTCACTGATAAATAAATAATCTTTAACTTTGTAACAGTGCCTTAATCACAAAAAAATTATTTTGGTACTTAAAAAATTCTCAAAAAATACCTAAAAATACAGTATTTATTCTGATATCAAACTAGGTTTTTGTTTTTAAAATTAAAATTGTAGCATCAAGCTTAAAAATCCCAACTAGATCTTAGACATACTCTAAGAAACTTTATTAATCTCAAATATTTAGATATTTTTTGTTAATCCCATAATTAACAATCCATTATGAATAAAACAAAGATATTGATTGTAGAAGACGAATTATTAATTGCTAAAAATTTGGCTAATAAATTAAAAAAGCTGGACTACGACGTAATTGAAATTGTTGCTTATGGCCAAGCAGCAATCGAATTCGTTTCTTCTAATAAACCAGACTTAATTCTTATGGATATTGCTATCAAAGGTAAGATTGATGGCATTGAAACTGCTTCTACAATCAGAAAAAATCATGATATTCCTATAATTTATTTAACGGCTTATGCCGATGATAATACTTTAGAAAGAGCCAGCAAAACAGGTAGTTATGGATATATCATGAAGCCTTTTAAAGAAAGAGAACTTCATGGCACGATAAAAATGGCATTAAATAAACATCAAGAGCAATCTATCCTCAAAGAAAGTCTCAGTTACTATTGTTCTGAACGACAAGCTATTTATTATGATAGTTTAACTAATCTTCCCAATCAACTATTGTTAAGAAACTTATTTAAATCTTTATTATCAGAAGAAAATAATTGGCTATTCTCAGAATCAGAAGAGCCGACAGAACTATTACAAGCTAATCAAAAAACCCTAGCTGTTTTTTATTTAGATTTAGATAGATTTCTGAGGGTTAGAGAATGTTTAGATAATAAGCAAGAAAATTATTTAATTCAATCTGTAGCCAAAAGATTGACCGAATGTACCCAGGCTTTTTGTAGTGAGGGAACTCTGGTTCGATTAGAACAAAGCCAGTTTGCGGTTCTGTTGCCGAACATCAAAGAGAGACAAGCTGCTGTTAACTTTGCTCAAAGGCTTTTACAGCAAATTAATCTTAGAACTGGTCAAATTGTCAGTGTAGAAGCTTTAATACGCTGGAATCATCCGGATCTGGGTTTGATGACTCCAGATAAGTTTATTCCTTTAGCAGAACAAAATGGTCTGATTGAACCTATTGGCAAATGGGTTATTCAACAAGCTTGCGAACAAAATAAATTTTGGCATCAAGCAGGATTTGATTACCTAAAGATAGCGATTAATTTGTCTGGAATTCAAGTTAAACAAAAGGATTTAATCAATCAATTATCTCACTGTTTGTTGCAATCAGATCTGGCTCCTCAATTTTTGGAATTAGAGTTAACTGAACAAATCTTAGTCAACAATGTCAAAGCTAATATTGAACAACTTAATTTAATTAAAAACTTGGGCATTAAAATTGCTATTGACGATTTTGGTACGGGTTATTCTTCTCTGGCTTATCTCCAACAGTTTCCCCTGGATATTTTAAAAATAGATCGCTGTTTTGTCTCGAATATCGACAAAAATACCAAAAATGCAGTGATTACCAAAGCAATTATTCAAATGGCTCATCAGTTAGGATTTAAGGTAATAGGTGAAGGGGTAGAGACGGAAGCCGAACTAGAATTTCTGGTAGAACATCAATGTGACGAAGTTCAGGGTTATTTGTTTAGCGTTCCTTTACCTGCTGATGAATTAACCAAGCTAATTGCTCAAGGAAAGTCTTTTCCCGTGGCATCTTCTCCTTTAAAACTGCCTTAGAGAACTATTATATTAAGCTCTTTATTGGGTTTTTCAGAACTAAATTTTACAGCCTTCTCAATCTAGACAAAAAATTAAAATTATTATCAGGAAAATGCTCAATTCTTCTAAGAATATATCTTTACGGCTGTTACTGGTTTTACCCTTTATTCTCCAAATTTTTGCTGCGGTAGGCTTAACTGGTTGGCTCTCTCTCCGTAATGGACAGAAGGCAGTCAATGATGTTGCTAGTCAGCTCAGAAGTGAAGTAAGCGATCGCATTAAGCAACGGGTTTTTACCTACCTCAACGATCCTCATCTGGTTAATGCTGTCATTGGGGAGGCAATGGAAGAGGGGCAAATCGATCTCAAAGATTTACCAGCTCTAGAGCAATATTTCTGGCGATTGGTAGATAAAAGAATTGTCAATTATATCCAGTTTGGCAGTGAAGAAGGTTATGTCGTTGCCGTCGAAAGGGTGCAAGAAAATCAACTGGTGGCTCGATATCGAGATGCTGCCACCGCACCGATTCGCGAGGTACACAATCTCAATAATCAAGGCAATCGCGTCGAACTGGTCAAGTCCAAGGAATACGATCCTCGAACTCGTCCCTGGTACACAACTACTGTGGCAGCAAATGCCCCTTTTTGGAGTCCTTTTTATGCCCGGGCAGCAAAAGATAATCCAGTAGTTGCTTTTTCCCCTTCTCAACCAATTTACGATAAATCGGGCCAACTCTTGGGAGTTCTGCAAAATCTCTTTGAAGTCGGTCAAATTCGCGATTTTTTAGCAAGTATTGAAATTGGTCGGACAGGACAGACCTTTATCATTGAAAGAAATGGCAATATGGTTGCTAGCTCGAAGATCGAGCAGCCATATATTGTCGAAGGCAAGAAAGTTGGCAGAATTAAAGCTATAGACTCTGAAGAGCCGATTATTAGTGCTACAGCTAAATATCTAGAACAACAGTTTGGCAATCTCCAAACCATTACAGAAAGTCACCAATTAGAATTTTATTTCCAAGGGGAGCATCAGTTCGTTCAAGTTCTTCCTATTAACGATGGGCGAGGAGTTGACTGGCTTAGTGTTGTGGTTGTACCCGAATCTGACTTTATGGAACAGATCGATGCCAACACACGAACTACCATTTTGCTCTGTTTCGCTGCCCTGAGTATTGCTACTTTATTGGGGATCTTTACTTCGCGCTGGATTACCCAACCGATTCTGATGTTAAGCCAAGCTTCTGAGGCGATCGCCTCCGGTCAACTAGAGCAAAAGGTTGGCCAATCCCAAGTCAATGAAATTGATATCTTAGCTAAATCTTTTAATCGCATGGCGCAACAGTTGCGAGAATCTTTTGCTAAGTTAGCCAAAACCAACCAAGAACTAGAAATACGAGTTGAAGAACGCACCGCCGAACTCAAAAATGCCAAAGAAAAAGCCGAAGTTGCCAGTCAAGCCAAAAGCGAATTTCTCTCTAGTATGAGCCATGAACTGCGAACTCCTCTCAATGGGATTCTCGGTTATGCTCAAATTCTCCAACGGGAGCGCCATTTAACTGCCAATCAAGATAAGGGATTAAAGATTATTTATCAAAGTGGCAACCATTTA
>JAAUYH010191685.1_pt1 | contig 10103 bp, 6 predicted proteins | sample 7278061 | NCBI WGS metagenome assembly JAAUYH01 (sample SAMN14350203, study PRJNA611818) | marine sediment metagenome | isolation source: surface marine sediment (0.6m) | place: French Polynesia: Moorea | collected 2018-08 | reverse complement strand
CTCCCTACTTCCCTACTTCCCTACTTCCCTACTTCCCTATTTCCCTATCTTCCCTACTTCCCTACTTCCCTATTTCCCTATCTCCCTATCTCCCTATCTCCCTATCTCCCTACTTCTGACCACAGTAAATTTCGTTCACCCGTTTTGGCAGGTCACAGAATGGTAGGCGATAATAGCCAGATAATCAGATTTAACCACCTGAATTAAGTTATCTGGTTGCCATTTTTGATTGATTGAAGTCAACAGAGGGAAATTATGCGCTACAAAATGTTAGGAAAATCAGGTCTTCGGGTTTCTGAGATCTGTCTGGGTACGATGAGTTTTGGGCAGGATTGGTCTTTTGGTGCCGATGAGGAAACAAGCCACCAGATTTTGGATGCCTATGCAGATGCTGGGGGTAACTTTCTCGACACCGCCAATAAGTATCACAACGGGGAAACAGAAGAGTATTTAGGGCGTTGGCTGAAGGGTCGTCGCGATCGCATGGTAGTCGCAACCAAATACTCCCTGGCAATGGATCATTCCGATCCCAATGCAGCGGGTAATCATCGCAAAAACATGATGCAAGCTGTGGAAGGGAGCTTAAAACGTTTACAAACAGATGCTATTGATCTGTTCTGGGTACATGTTTACGACGAGGATACCCCCATTGAAGAAACCATGAGGGCTTTGGACGATTTGGTTCGGATGGGAAAAGTTCACTATATCGGCATCAGCGATACCCCTGCCTGGGTAATTAGTGCGGCTCATGTCATGTCAGACTTGCGGAGTTGGTTGCCGATCTCTGCCATTCAGCTAGAGTATAGTCTTCTTGCCCGTACACCAGAGCGTGATTTACTGCCCATGGCACAGCATTTTGGTATGGCGGTGACCGCCTGGGCTCCAATGGCAGGAGGGGTTTTAACTGGGAAATACACCCGAAATCAGCAGAGTGAGTCCCTGAGACGGGCAGGTAATGAAGAGAAGGAACGGACATCAGAACATAACTTGAAGATTGCTAGAACAGTGGATGCGATCGCCGATGAACTAGGTGCTACATCTGCCCAAGTTGCAGTCGCCTGGGTGTTATCACGAGGTTATCGTTATTTTCCTGTTGTTGGTGCCCGAAAAGTTTCCCAGATCGAGGATGTTATGGGTGCCGCCAATCTTCAACTATCCCCAGAACAGCTTAAGGGACTTGATGAGGTTACAGCCATTGATCCTGGTTTCCCCCATGACTTTCTGGCAAGCGACCATATTCTTGATATGGGGAAAGGAGAAATTAGACATAAAATAAATTTCCCCTCCAAGGGATATTAACTTATTCCATATTGAGCGGATCAACATCGATGGTCATGCTAACGGATTTTGGTAAATGCGATCACAGTGTATTTAAATCAGGCAAATAAGCTTTGGCTGCTGCTGATCGCTTTATTGTTGAAAATAATTGTGAGAAACACGGATTTTCATGTTAAAAAGTGTCCCTCAATCTGTTATAAATCATATAGGGTAAGAGCTAAAAACACCGTATATTTTTGATTTATGCAAGAGGTCTAATAACCAAGAGTTAAAGCTCCAGGTCGGCGGGGGTCAGAAGCACCATAAAAGATACCATCGACACTCATAATGCTTTGGGTACTACCCATGGCATCTCCATCAACAACCTGATAACCCTGAGCAGTTAACAATCGAATAGTATCTCCATTCAATCCCTGTTCAAACCGCAATTCATCTGGCAACCATTGATGATGAACTCGTACGGCGTTGGATGCTTCAGCAATATTCATCTGATGATCGATTACATTCATAATTACCTGCAAGACGGCGGTAATAATTCGACTACCACCAGGACTGCCTGTAACCAGGAACGGTTTACCTTCTTTCATCACCATAGTTGGTGTCATAGAACTGAGCATTCTTTTTTCTGGTTCGATGGCGTTAAATTCTCCGCCAATTAGTCCAAAGAAATTAGGGACTCCTGGCTTGATCGAAAAGTCGTCCATTTCGTTATTTAACAGAATGCCTGTTCCTGGAACTGTTAAACCTGTTCCATAGGTTAAATTTAGGGTATAGGTATTGGCAACAGCATTACCATATTGATCGATCACAGAATAATGGGTAGTATCTTTACTTTCAACTTGGTAAGGATTGCCTGGTAAAATTTCTCTACTCGGTGTCGCCCTATCAGGATTAATCTTCTTACTTAAGATCGAGGCATAGTCTTTAGAAATTAGTTGAGCAATTGGAACAGAAACAAAATCAGCATCTCCGAGAAATTTTGAACGGTCAGCATAAGCTAATTTCATGCTTTCTGCCATCAGATGAATTGTTTTGGCAGTATTATGTCCTAAAGAGCGGATGGGAAACCTTTCCAATATATTTAAGATCTGAACTAAATGAATGCCCCCAGAACTTGGCGGAGGCATGGAATGAATTTCATATCCTCGATAATTTCCCTCAATTGTGGGACGAATTTTTGGCTGATAAGTAGCTAAATCTTCTGGGTTAATTAAGCCACCATTGACTTCCATATCTGCAACAATAGCATCAGCAATCTCTCCTTGATAGAAAGCACTGGCACCTTCTTTAGCAATCATTTTAAGGCTATTAGCTAAATCTTTTTGGACGAGAATTTCCCCTATTTCATAAGGAACTCCCCCTTCCTTGAAAAAAATAGCCATACTGGCAGGGGAAGCCTGCATCTTTTCTTTGTTTTTAATTAAAGTATTATGTAGGTCTTCGTCAACGGGGAAACCTTTCTCTGCTAGTTCAATTGCCGGTTTTAATGCTCGTGCCAAAGAAATAGTGCCATATTTCTCCAGCGCCATAGTCATCCCCGCAACAGTACCAGGAACTCCCACTGCTAAATGACTAAATTGTGACTCATTGGGCTTAACTTCTCCATTTTCATCGAGAAACATGTCTCGTGTTGCTAAAGAAGGTGCTTTTTCTCGGTAGTCAATGGCGACGGTTTCTTGAGAATCTGCTAGATGTACCAGCATAAACCCGCCACCTCCTAAATTACCCGCACGAGGTAAAGTAACAGCTAGAGTAAAGCCCATGGTGACAGCAGCATCTATAGCATTGCCCCCCTCTTTTAAGACTTCTAAACCTGCTTCAGTAGCTAGGTCTTCTTGAGACGCTACCATCCCATTTTTGGCAATAACAGGATGAAAAATAGTCTTGGGACTAATAGTTGCGGTGTCTTGGGCAGCAACATTTACCGTACAAAATTGCCAAGATAAGAAAATTAGTAAAAATCTAATTGGTTTTTGGGTTAATCGAAAGGTCATGAGGGCAGGTAATACACTATAGTTTCCAGATTACTGGAAAAGGATGATTTGCTTATAACCTTGATTCTTCTCTAAGTTTGATATTCTTGATACTTTATCAAGCGATCGCCGATGCTACAATTCAAAAAGCGATCGTATCATCATAATCTTCCCTTCATTTTCTTCACTTATTGATTATGTTGTATTGACACGAAAACCTGGAAACGCTGTGATACAGAGATTTATATAAGTCCATAATATGTAACCTATAACAATAGGATTTAGTATAAATTAAATATTTAATTGTACACAAAATCTATATAATTATAAGTAGGAAGAGAAGACTAATCCAACTAGAGAAAGCTTAAAAGTAACTGTTAAGATTCTCGAAAATTCCTTATTGCTCGGCTTAATTGTTAAGAGAAAAGAGATTCAATAGCCTAGCATTTGCCCAAGGTGTGAATAAGTTTACGGAATGTATCAAAAAAGCGATCACTTTTTCTAAATTTTGACATTAGTTCGGTGTCTCAGGAATTGTACTTCTTATAATGGTATCAAAAATCCTTTTAGATAAAAAATCCTTTTAGATAAAGAGGTGAGGATTATGCAAGATCATGAAGTTCAAGATCAAGAAGTTTTTGATGTATTTTTAGCTCACAATAGTGAAGACAAACCTCAAGTCAGAATTATATACGAGCAACTTAAAGAAATGGGCTTAAAACCTTGGCTAGATGAAAAGGAGATTCTTCCAGGGCAATGGTTTCAAGATGTCATCCAAGGGGCAATTAGACGGGCTAAATCTGCTGCTATATTTATTGGTTCTCATGGACCAGGACGTTGGGAACTCTTAGAGCTAAGAGTATTTATTAAGAAATGTGTAACTGAAGGAATTCCTGTAATACCTGCTTTGCTTCCGACGGTATCAAAAATTCCAGAAGAATTATCTTTCTTGGAACAGTTGCATTGTGTGAGTTTTACAGATGGTATTAATAAATCTGGAATTGACAGATTATATAAAAGTGTGAAAAGTTTGACCAGTACAAAAGCTTTCTCTCTCCCAAGAAGAGATAAATATGGAATTTTTGTGCCTGTTGAACCACAGTCCAGTTGTTTTTTAGCAATACAAGCAAGAACAAACGATCCTTTACTTCATGCTGTTCGGACAGCAGTTAAAAAATCAAGTCTTCATATAGTACCGAAAAACATACATGAAGTACCAGTTTTTCATGATCTTATTAATGACATGAAATCCTCAAAACTAGTTATTGCAATACCTGACACTAAAGATGATAAGAATCTGGATTTAAATGTCAACTTTGAAATAGGTTTTGCATGTGCTATTGGAAAGCCATTAATGATTATCACAAAAAACCAAAGTTTGCTCTTGAAGAGCCTACCAACTCATATGACAATTGATGATGTTGAGAAATATTCTGACAAAGACTTAGAATTTGAAAATATAGATAATTTTGCAGACAGAATTTCCAAGCGAATAAATAGTATTATGGAAAGGCTTAAACCTCCTTTTTTGATTGATCCTATATGGGAAGGAGTCAGAATCGCTTGTTGTACACATAGAATTTGTTTAGAGCCTGGATTCTGGGAGAATTTTGAACTCATCATTAAATTTGTAGAAGATGCATACAAAACACTTTTTCCAATTAGTGTCCTTGTACCTCAAATGCTAGAACATTTACGGCTAGTTCATAAGTATAAACAAAAGAAAAATATGCAAAAGGTTCAGATGGATATTAAGAAATACTATGATAATGCAGATAAAATTTCATATTTTTTGAAAAACTTTGCTCGTGAGAGACTTGAAAAATCTCTTAAATTCTTTTTGTCTGAATTCGAGAGCATGAGCATTAATAATAAATTGGAATATATTGAGGATTCGATTGATAAACTCAATGTAGATATAACATACTCTTTGAAAGAATTTAAGGATATTCATTCAAAAATGATGGAACATGATACTTGTGTTACAATCAACAATACACTTTTCTTCATTGAGAAGGTTAGTGGACTTGATGTAATTATGGAGGATCTTATGGAAAATATACAAGAGTTTGCACATAACCTAAGAGAAATGGTTGATTGAAAGTAAGAGGTTTTATCATGAACAAAACATATACAACTCAAGAAATAAAAAGAGAAAGTGAACATCTTCTTAATGAAGTCAATCAGACAGCTTTGGAATTAAAAAAACATCCAAAATCCAAAAAATATCCATTGGAATTAAAGCCTTTGCTTAATCAAGTAGAAGTTTTTATAAATGACTTAGAAAATTTTTCAACTCAAGCAGATCATATCCAAATAGATGATTATATTTGGTTAAATAAGATTGCAGTTAAATGGCAGTTAGTACTCGCAAAAGTATTTCATCTACAAAGAAGAATTAATATTGCTGAGCCAAAAAATATTGACTCGCCTTCTACTGAAAGCGGTGAACTCTTAAGAGAAATTCCTTTTTCGGCAAATGAACTTGAAAAGTGGATTAAGGACAAAGCTTATGAGTTAAGCAAAGATAGAAGAATGGCTTTGCTTTGGGACAAATCACAAGAATATGAAGGCGTTTTTAATTTTCTACTTAGAGAAATAATCGTAAGTAGTAAAGATGAAGAACTCCTAGATAATTATACTGCTAAAGTTTTTCTTGCATCTGAAATTCTTGATGGGACAATAAATTTTGTTCATCGAATACCTTCTGAATGCTATAATCAGTTCCTCCAGTTCCTCGAAGAGAGATGGATAAAAGAAGTTAAAAAACTTAAGGCGTACTATAGTTGTAAAAAACTAGGAAATGGTGATGAAACAATTATAAAAGAAAATTACTATGAAGCCTGTGAACAAATCCGTCAGGCTTTAATAGGAACTTTAAATCCTAATGTGAAAGTAGGTAGTGAAGATTTTATAGAGATAAAAAATTATTTAGAAAAGCATTATTTAACCAATGGCAAAATTGATTCTCAAGATCATAAAAAGGGTAAAAAGTTAATTGTCACAAAAGCTGAATATATCTCGAAAAATACTTATCATCTTAGAAAGCACAATGAATCTATTGCCAGTTTCAATTACAGAAATTGGCGTTGGGCTGAAACATTTGTCAAAAATTTCTATGAGAATATTATTGGAGCTGTTGAAGATAATGATGTTGATAAAGTTGCTAGGGTCTTATCAGCTTTTCAAATTCAAGAAGTTGTTCCTGAAGGGTTCAAGATTTCGCTGGAAAATCACGATTTAATTACTAATTGTTTCGAGGCAGCTATTGCAATATATTTTCTCAGTCCAACGCTATTGAATAAGTGTCAAGAAGAAGGCAAGTTGGCGAATATTTTTATCTAGTTTTAGGTGGATATCTAATGATAAATATCTACTGCCCTTACTTTTGTATTTATCTTGCTTGGCATCCCAAATCATCGAAAGGGAATCAGCTTGCTGAATATGTTTTTAAATCTATCTATGGAGATCCCGAATATCCACTGGTAGATGATATTCGTATTCCTATTCAGTTTAGATCACAATCATTAGATACAGAAGATGGACGGCTAAAACCGATAGACTTAGAAAATACGCAAAACTCAGCAACTTTTGTTCTGGTAGATGATCATATGGTTTTGAGCGATCGCTGGCAATCTTATGTTGAGAAATTATGGCAAAATGCTCAAAGAAAAGCTACACATCATCGAGTTTATCCAGTAGCTATTACTCCCAATGCCTATAATCTCAGTTCTATTATTGATGAAACTAACTTTATAAAAATATATCAAGAAACAAAAATTACAGCTGCTCAAGATAAATTATTAAGACAAATACTGCATGCATCTAGCCGACAATTAAAGCAAATTAAATCTAAAGAACCAATTAATTTAAAGAATGCTCCACCACCGATAAAACTATTCCTGAGTCATGCTAAACAAGATGGAGTTGATATTACTAAAAGTATTCGACATTGGATAGAAGAAGACGAAACTTTAAATACTTTTTTTGATGCTAAAGATATTGCTCCAGGTTATAACTTTATTGAAGAACTTAAAGCAGGATTGAAAGATTCTGCTCTATTAATCTGTCAAACAGATGCTTATGCTACTCGCTATTGGTGTCGCTGGGAAGTTTTAACAGCAAAACAATATTTAATTCCTTCGTTATTAATTAATGCTCTTAACGAAGGAGAAGAAAGAAGTTATCCTTATCTTGGTAATATTCCAACACTTCGTTGGCAGGGATTAGAGAGTATTCCTATCATAATTAATAAAATTTTGCTTAAAGTTCTGCAACATTACTATTTTCCTGCTTATGTTGAAAACCTCAAGAAGATTAATCTGATACCAGCAAGAGCAGCTATTTTACCCCATGCACCGGAACTATTAACTCAACTTCAACAGCAGCCAGAGAATATCTCAGCATCAGATCAGCCAAAACAAGAGCCACTGATAATTTATCCTGATCCTCCTCTTGGAGATGAAGAAGTTGAAATACTTCATTTATTAGATCCCAAGTTAAAAGCTGGGACTCCTTCTCAACCAATGTCACTGATCAAAAATCAAGAACGCAAACCTTTTTCAGGTAAAGTTATTGGAATTTCGATTTCTGATAGCCCAGATTTAGAGCGATTAGGATTTAGCAATTTTCATCTCCAAAGAGCCTTGATTGAAATTAGTCGCCATCTTTTAGCTCAGGGGGCTACTATTGCTTATGGTGGAGATCTACGACCCGATGGATTTACTCTGAATTTAATCGAAATGGTCAAAGTTTACAATAAACAAACAACAGAACGGGGACAGAAAATTCTTAACTTTATGGCTTGGCCATTACATATCAATGCGCCAATTGAATTACTTGCTGCCAAGAAAAATGAATTATCAGTTAAAGAAATCCCTCTTCCTGAATTTTTGAAACAATCTTTTGATATTGACGAACAAAATTTTCTCAAGCCAGATAGTATAGAAAATCGTTATATTTGGGCTTGTTCTCTCACAGCAATGCGAGAAACAATGGCAGCAGAAATTGATGCTCGAATTATTCTTGGTGGTAAAGTTACTAACTTTAAAGGAGCATTTCCTGGAATTGCAGAGGAAGCTAAACTAATCATTAATCAGCAAAAACCACTCTTTGTTTTGGGTGCATTTGGTGGCTGTGCTAAAGCAGTTGGCGAAGCAATTAATAGTAATAATCCTGAGAGTTTAACACAAGATTATCAAGTGCTTAGAAATCAAAATTATGCCGAAATGCTTGATTTTTATAATCAAAGAGCTAATACTAATGCTCCTCATGAAGAAATTAATTACGATTTACTAGTAAATACTTTTCAGTATATTGGCTTTTCAGGCATTAATAATGGACTAACAGAAGTAGAAAATCAGCGTTTATTTACAACTGAAGATTTGGATGAAATGGTTTATTTAATTCTTCAAGGTCTGCAAAATATTTTAAATTGAAACATAATTAATTATGTTTAGCTACTTATGTGTTCTGCTGAATAAGATGATTTACTTATAACCTTGATCCTATTTCAAGGATCGATCAGAATAAATCCTCGTGTCTTACCAGATGTTGAATCTACCGTATTGATCGCATTCCACAAAGTCTCAGCCTTAACCCAAACAGGAGAGTATCTGTAACGAGCGACATCCAGGATCAAGAATCGATCTGATTGCTTATGATAAGCAGCAATAGGAGAGATATGTCCACCTCCTTTTTGCCCCAGACTTGTTCGCAAATAGTTTACGATGACGAAGTTTTCTGTTTCCTGAAGATTTTGCACAATCAGTTGACGAAATTGTGCCAAATTAACCTCTTTTCCATGAAAAGTCTCTACGGTTACTGGATAGCTGTTCAAAAGTCCTGCTAATTCCTCCAGAGTCATACCCTGTTTCATAATCAACTCAGGTTTAATGACATCATGAGTCTTCTCATTCTCAAATACATTTTCTTGAGTAAAGAATCTATAGGAAACTAAATCAGGAATACTATGATCAGGAGCGACTGGAGCATTAATGTCTAAAGCATTGAGAACCATTACTAGAGTAGCAACGCCACAGTAAGCAAGATTATCTTGTGTCACAAACTCTAATGATAGAGGTAGATAATCACTACGGTTTTCACTAGTGAACAAAAGTTCCTCTCCAACTTCTGAATCTAAGACGATCAATCTATCAGTTTTAAATTCTCCCCGAGCAATACTGTAGTTAGAGAAAGTTGTTGCACCCGTAAGCAGCAACAAGAAAAAGCCAATTCTGATAAAATCTTGAGCACGAAAGATCTTAAGCACTTTTGCCACCCCACAACGAAAGCCAATATATTAATTAAACCAAGATGTAGACATAACAAATCAAATTCATTGGACGCTCACGTCAATTTAGGGAGAAAGAAAGCATAAAAGTAGTGACCTGATCTTGACTTTTAACGGTAATTTCTCCTTCTAATAATTCTACTAGCTTTTTGACTAATGCTAAACCAATGCCTGTTCCACCGTGTTGCCAAGGATCATGGTTCGGAATACGATAAAACTTGTCAAAGATACGCTCTTGCTCATGTAAAGGAATTTCGATTCCAGAGTTACTAATACTAAGGAGTATTTTGTTAACGGTTTTCTCGGTACAAATTGTGATGGTACCTCCAGCAGGGGTATATTTATAGGCGTTGTTGAGCAGTTCATTCACTACTCGCTTAAGCATTGGAGGATCTGAGTGTAAGGGAGGTAAATCTGGAGCAAGCTTTAATTCGGGTTTTTGCTGCTGCTTGGTGGGTATGGAATAGGTTTTCACTATCTGGTCAATCCAAGTTGTTAGATCAATGGACTGCCAAAGTTCTGGTTTACTGGCAACATCTACGTAGCAAAGAGTTAACAGG
>JAAUYH010229172.1_pt1 | contig 10104 bp, 8 predicted proteins | sample 7278061 | NCBI WGS metagenome assembly JAAUYH01 (sample SAMN14350203, study PRJNA611818) | marine sediment metagenome | isolation source: surface marine sediment (0.6m) | place: French Polynesia: Moorea | collected 2018-08 | reverse complement strand
CGCATACGCAGCGCATTCTTGACCAAGTCTCGCTGGGTATGCGGCCTGACCGAATCATCGTCGGCGAGGTCCGCGCCGGTGAAGCCTTTGACATGTTGCAGGCCATGAACACCGGTCACGATGGATCGATGACCACGGTCCACGCCAACTCGCCGCGCGACGCGCTGTCCCGTGTCGAGCAGATGATCGGCATGAGCGGCATCGACATTTCGCCGCGTTCGGCCCGCAGCCAGATGGCTTCGGCAATCAACATTGTCATCCAGGTGGCCCGGCTGGTTGACGGTCACCGCAAGGTGGTCAGCGTGTCAGAACTGACGGGCATGGAAAGTGATGTCATCACGATGCAGGAAATCTTCCGGTTCAAGCTGGAAGGTCGCGACGAAGACGGGGCTGTACTGGGGCATTTCGAGGCCACCGGTATCAGGCCCAAGTTCATGACCGCGCTAGCTGATCGCGGCATCACGCTTTCTTCTGAATTGTTCCGACCCGATAGAAGGATTGAGTAGTTGACCCCAGCAATTATACGCCTTTTCGTCCTGATCCTGGTCTTTGCAGCCGTTTTTCTGGCTGTTGAAGCGTCGATCAACTGGTTTCGCACAAGGTACCGGAGTTCGACGGCCGTCAACAAACGCCTGCGCATGATCGAGGGCGGCGCTGATCGCGATGTTGTCTTGTCACAATTGCGGCGCGTGGACGAGAGCTCACTGGACTTCCTGCCCGGATTCCTGCGCTCACCGGCAGCGAGCTTTGAGCGGATGTTGCACGCCAGCGGGGTATCGATGCAGGCCCGGAATGTCGTGTTCCTGATGCTCGCAGGGGCGGCTTTCATTTTTGCCCTTATCCTGCTCAGTTCCTTCTGGTTCGGATACAGTCTGAATTTCGGGATCACGCAGCTTGCGCTCGCTTTTGCCATCGCTGCCGGGATCGGCGTTCCGCTTCTGGTCATGACCCGGCTGAGCGACCGCCGGCGCCAGAAAATGCAAGATCAGTTCCCGGTCGCACTGGACGTGTTTGTGCGTGGCTTGCGAGCGGGCCACCCGATCGCCGCTGCGCTGGAATTGCTCACCACGGAGATGCAGGATCCCATCGGTAGCGAATTCGGCATTGTCGTTGACGAGGTCACCTATGGTGCTGACTTGCGAGATTCACTGCAGGCAATGGCAAATCGCTGGGACATTGAGGATCTGCAGATGTTCGTTGTATCGCTGTCCGTGCAAAGCGAAACCGGCGGCAACCTGGCGGAAATACTCGAAAACCTCTCGAAGGTCATTCGTGATCGTTCCAGCATGATGATGAAAGTACGTGCGTTGAGTTCGGAGGGCCGAATGACTGCGCTTGTCTTGACGGCCTTGCCGGTGATGACCTTCATCCTGCTGTTTCTTGGCAATCCCGGCTTCTATCTGAATGTCGCAACTGATCCATATTTCATAATCGGCTTCGCTGGTCTCATAGTCACTTATTTCATCGGGTTCTTTACGATCCGGCGAATGATTGACCTGGAGGTTTGAGATGATTGCGGACTTTACAGGAAACGACGTTCTCAGGCTTGCGATCCTGATTGGTGTATTCGCACTGGTGATCATGACCGTGATCCTGGCATCTGCGCTGATAAATCGCAGGTCAGCAATCCAATCGCGGTTGACGGAACTGAAATCCGGTACCATCACCTCTTCCGGTACGGCATTGAGGGCGGAGAGCCTGAACACCCGCTGGACCAAGCTTGCCGATGCCATCGAAAAACGTGGTATTTCGCTCGTCGACACCCGGTCCGACAACCTTCGCGCGAAGCTCATCGCAGCCGGTTACTCATCACCGGCCGCACCGCGAATATTCACGCTGGTCAGGCTTGTAATGACCCTCGTCATTCCAGCAATCTATGTGACTGTATCGCTGGCATCTGAACCGCCGCCATCGCTGCTCAAGCTATATCTTGTCGGCACATTGCTGGCTGTAGTTGGATTGTACCTTCCAAATCTCTGGATCACAGCGAGAGCCGATCGGCGCAAACAGAAGATCGTCAACGGCTTTCCCGATGCACTCGACCTGATGCTGGTATGCGTGGAAGCCGGACTTGGCCTGGAAGCGGCATTTGACCGGGTGGGCCGCGAAATGGCGATTTCCAATCCGCTGATTTCGGACATGCTCTGTCTCACGGTCCTCGAATTGCGCGCTGGCAAGAGCCGCGAAGAAGCACTTCGGATGATGGGGGAACGTAACCAGATAGACGATGTCGTCTCGTTCACGACATTGCTTATCCAGTCCGATTCACTGGGATCGAGCATTGGTACGACGCTACGCGTCTACGCCAGCGAAATGCGTGAAAAACGGCGGCTGCGAGCAGAGGAAAAAGCCCATCGATTGCCTGTGCTGTTGTCGATCCCGCTAGTGGTCTGCATGTTGCCGGTGATGATCGGCGTGCTGATGCTGCCTGCTGCCATTCGCATCATTCGTGAACTTTTCCCAGTGTTGGCAGGTTGACATGAAACATCTATCCCAACTCTTGCTCCTCCAATGTGCCTTGCTGCTAGGCGGTTGCGCCGCTTTCGACCGAGCGGAACTGCGGGTCCGGTCGGCGGGCGAAGAATATCAGGCGGCCAATCCCGATCTGGAAAGGGCCCGCTATCTCATCCTTCAACGGGAATATGGACTTGCGATAACCGAGTTCAGGAAGGTCCTGCGGTTCGATCCCAAAAATGCCGAGGCGTATAATGGCCTCGGTGTTGCCTACAGGGGAGTTGGCCGGGCCGACCTCGCGCGGCGCAACTTTGAAATTGCCCTGGCCCACAAACCTGCTGAAGGGAAGTTTTACCGCAATCTCTCCAAGCTTCTGAAAGCAGAGGGTGAGCATGACATGGCCCGGAGGCTGAAAGAGGATTTCGAACTCGCGGTCCAGTCGATCGACAATGCAGCCGAAACCGGGGACAAGACCGAGCTCGCCCTGTCGTCGGACCCCGAGACGCCGATCTCGGATACCAAGCATGCGGCGCAACTGTCCCTCCCGGTGCAGGCCGCTGCCGAAAAACCGGAACCCGACCAACCCGAGAAGAAGGAAGATACCAGAATTCTGGCGGTTGCTCCCCGCAATGACTCGCTTGTCGCGCGCGAAATGATCGAACGGGCGCTCAAGTCACTGGGCAATGAAAGCGATGGCGGCGATCCAAAACAATCATCCAGTGATCGCATGGACAATGCAAAGGATCTCGAACGGCTCTACCTCGTGCTTGCCGATCTGTACCAGGGCATTGGTGAGCCGCTGTTCGCCCAGGCACATCTCGATGAGGCCGATGCGATAAGGGCAGCGGCCGAACGGCGGCATTCGAATTTTGCCGCGGCAGTGCCCATGACGACTTCCGGCGTACCATTCCTGCACAGGATATCGCTCGGCGAGGTGAAGCTTGTGACCCAGCCAATCGAGGTCGCGTCAATTCCCATGCGTAAAGCCGGTTCCCCGGCAGTGAGCATGTTTGCGCCAAGATCGCCCGGTTCGTTGCAGATGGACGGTTCAATTGCATTGGCGGCAGCGCTCGAAGAACTGTCCGTCCCAGTGCCGTTGAAACGCGTAATCCGGCCGTCGGTCGACGACGAGATCGGGGCTTTGCTGGCCCTTGAAGATGCGATGGAACAGTTCCGTTCGGCACGCATTGCAAAGGGACGGCTCGAACATCATACGCCGTCAAATGACCTGCAGGCGATCGCGGTGGAATTGTATGACATTGCGTCGAACGAGCTGCGCGAACAGCGTGGCAAGCAGAAGTCGAGCCAGCTTGCCGTCGCGGCGTCCGTGACTTTCGGACTTTCATTTGCCGCAGCAATGCCATCCGCATGCCGCGCCTGAACCTGACTTTCTGTTACCAGGTCATCGGGGTTTTCGCCTTGGCCGCTGCTGTGCTTGTGCCTTGCCGATCGGCCGAGGCAGCAGCGGCTGACCAGCAGGTGAAATCTGGCCAACTCATCGCCAATGCGATCAGGAACGGCCGGCTGGTACAAGCGGAATCGATGCTGGCTATCCGCAAGGCCCGGCTGACCGACCCTTCGGATCCCGAGCAAGAGATACTGCTCGCAGAACTGGCCTTGGCGAAGCGACAGGATTCACTCGCCTTCAACAACTTCCAGAAACATGCCAACAATAGTGAATTCGCGTGCCGCGCGAAAGAAGGCATGGGCGTGGTGCTTGTCAGGCGCGGAGAATTCAAACCGGCGGCACGCTTGCTTGGCCAGGTCACGTCTGACTGCACCGGTCGCGGCAATGCCTGGCACCATCTCGGTATCGCGCTCTCGGTTCTGAAAAAGTGGGAAGGCGCACGTTACGCCTTCAACAGGGCCCTGGCAGAGTCGCATCAGGATCGCGGTGCCATCCTGAACAATATTGGGCAGCTTCACATGGACCAGGGCAACGTCGAGAAAGCGCTGAAATTCTTTAAGGCAGCGCGCAATACCGAACCTGAAAATAACCGGTTCCAGAATAATGTCGACATTGCCGGCGCAACCATCGGCGTCCGGCCGCAGCGCCTGTCCCGGGACTCGGCCAGCCGCTGGGCCGAAAGGCTGAACAACAGCGCGACAGCTGCGATCGATGCTGGTTTTGACGCCCTTGGCAAGCAGCTGCTCGCTGAACTGTTGGTCGAGGCCCCGCAAACACCGCGACAGGCGCTTGCCAAGCTTGATCCGGATCAGGCGCTGCCGGCGCAGAAATGACGGCCAACTGGATACTCTACGCCGCGATTGCGATCGTGACGCTGGCCGCAGTGCAGGACGTACGGACGATGCGGATTGCCAATTATTTCCCGCTGTTGATGGTCGCGTTGTTCGGCGCATGGCTGGTAGCGGGTGGATTTCCTGGCAATCTCTGGGAAAATGGTGTCCATTTCCTGATAGCGCTGGGAGTCGGGATGGTGTTGTTCAGCCTCGGCTGGGTTGGCGGTGGCGATGCAAAACTATATGCATCTTGCGCGTGCTGGTTTGATTTCTCGGCGGCCATTAGCCTGTTGTTCTTCGTTGGCCTGGCAGGCTTTGCGTTGCTTGCATTGTTGTTGATTACCCGGCCGATCAGGCGCCGTTTGTCTTCCAGCGATACGGGTGATTGGAAACAACTGGCAAAAATGCAAATGCCATATGGCGTTGCCATTGCGTCGGGCATGGTGCTGACGATCTATTTTGTCGGCGTCAACCCGCCGCTCGCCTGATTGGGGGTCTAAAACTCGCTTCGATCAGCTCCGGTCTTGCCGAACCTGCATCAGCCATTCGGCAAGTAGGCCGCTCAGATGAAATCGGATCCCGATTTTTCCACAGCGATGAGGAGCTGCGTGCGTGACTTGACGCCGACCTTGTTGAAGATGTTGTGCAAGTGTGCCTTCACCGTGCCTTCGGTGAGGCCACAATTTTCGGCGATTTCGAGATTTCTCATCCCCTGGGCGACAAGCGCAACGATTTCTTTCTCACGCGCCGTCAAATTGGCCATGGCGGCGGCCTGTTCCGATTTCGCCTCCACGCTGTGGTGCAGGGCACTTTCGGTCACGAACTGGTGAAAATGGGTTTCGCCAGCAAGTACCTTGTTGATGCATTCCAGTATTCCGTCGGGTTCGTCTTCTTTCAATATCACGCCATTGACGCCCAATCGCATCGCGTCGATCGTATCTTCCGGTGTGATGTGGACGGTGAGGAAAATCACCGGGACCGGATTGCCGCCGCCCCTGATTTCCTGGAGCATTTCCATGCCGCCGCCGCCTTTCATGGACACGTCCAGCATCAGCAGGTCGAAATCATTTTCGGCGATCATCGGAATGGCCTCGTCTTTCGACTTGGCAGAAGAGACTTCAAACATTCCGTCGGCCGCCAGGAACTGGCGCAGACCATCGAGGAATAATGGGTGATCATCTACTATCAGAATTTTAGGCATCGAGGTTGAAATCCATTGGAATTCTGAATGCGAGCATGGCGCTTTCGCGCATTGCCTCTGAGTAGGCCGTTCCGTTCACAAGTGTCAATCTCTGCATGAGCGAGCGTGACTTCATCATGTCCTCCGCTTTCTGCTTTTGTTCGATCGTCGGCGCGCCCTTCTGGTCCACATCCTTAAGCGACATCATCAAGCCGCTTTCGCCCAGTGCCATCGAAACCAGGAGGTGTTTTGCGTCGGCGTGGCGAATGGCATTGGCAATCGCCTCGCGGATCAGGTGCTCGATATCCTCTGCCGATTGCCGGTCCACCGGCAGGGCCGGTTCCTCCGATTCCAGCTCGACCTGTACGTTCCATTGCAGCGCCAGCGATTGCAGCGCGACGTCAAGACTGTCAACGAGGTTGACTGGCGCATCTGCTTCGCCTTCGGTTTGCAGGAGAGCACGCAGGCGCGCCTGTTCAAGCGTGATGATATCAATAGTTTTCCGCAATACTGGCAGTCCGGGATGATCGCGGAGAGTCGGTCCGGCAACCAAGGTGACCAGTCTCATTTTCAATGCGGCCAGAGATTGTAACACGCCGTCATGCAGGTCGCGGCGCGCCTCGTCGCGCGCCACCGCTATCAGTTCGCGCCGTTGCTCTTCCCAGCTTGTCGCACTGCCAAAATAGCGCGCGAGGACTTTGGAAAATGCTGAAAGTTCCTGCCGAACCGTTTCGTCCACTGGCGTTTCGGAGCACAGGAATATCCGGCATCTTGCCCTCGAAATCCTGAATTCGAAAATTGCGACCTGCGACGCGCCCAGCGCCTGCAACCGCCTGACTTCGGTCGCCCGGTCATCAGCCAGTGGAGATATCAGCCCGCTCTCCACATCGACCAGTTCCGGTTCGTCGCAATCGACGATGATGTCCTCATCGGCACATTCCGGGAAAGTCTTCAGCAACTCCACGGCCCGGGAGTTGTCTACGCGATCGAACTTGCTTTTCGGATGCCGCAAGATGATGATTTGCGAGTTCTTCTTCCTGCGATCCATCAGGCACAAGATGTTTGCCCGGTGGTATAGCAGGCCAAGGCGGTTTATGATTGGGGCGAGAATTTTCTCGCTTGACGGTGCGGTCAGTTCCTCTTCGACAATCCTGTTGAACGTCAGCGGATCATCAAAAGCCTGGAACCGATAGGATATCATCGCCCCGATAAACACGCCCAGGATTGAAATCAGGAAAGTCGCGATGTCGCCCAGGATCGAAAGATTAATGTCATCTCCTGGCCATTGACCGACGACTTGGTCAAGGTCGATCAGGCTCCTGAAAAGGATGGCGGTGAGGGGGATTGTTATGCCCAGCAGGGCAATGATCCCATCCCGGCGGCTGATGAAGAATGTGCAGCTGACAATCACAAATGCCATGGCAGCGAGGGAATATGACGGGAACAGGATCGTGACCGCGCCAGCGACGACAAAGTCGACGAGTACAACCCACCTGCCGCCATCCCGCCAGCGCATTTTTCCGAGTGCGGTAAGCGCCCCGGCAGCGATACTCCAGGTGAAGCACAGCGCCGCCAGGAAATGTACCATGCTCCAGTTTTCGTCGTTCCACTGGATGACGGCCAGCATCAACACTGATGCAAAAATCAGCCGCGAAACCGTGAGTAGGATCGGGAGCGACCTGATGGTCCGTTCGGCGATCCCCGTACTGATCGGGCTAGGGGCATAGGGCGAATCGGGAATCGGTTTCATAGTGCAAGGCACCCATTAACCCTTTTTACAATCCAAAGGTATTGCAACATCAGAAAAGGTTAACAGCGACTATAACCAATCTATGTCTATAGTTATATGACCTTCGGTAAAATTCTGCAAAAAAAGGGTTAATTTCACTGATTCAAGGTTAAAGGCCCGTGACTCTCTATCATTACCAAAATATAAATAAATCAGCAGATCGAGTCTGATTTCTCGCAAATTGGGTCGCCCCTTGATCTGTCAACCAAGTTATTGGTTGGGGCAGACGCTTACCCACTCTGTCTCAACCTAGTTGAGTAGAGGGCGACCATGATCAGATCATTATCGACATCCACCGATTTCGGCTGGGCGATGATCAGCGCCTTTTCGCCGCCGCATGCCACAATGCCCTCGGGCCTGACGGGCGGCCTGCTCGACATTTCCAACCAGATGGGAAATCGCCATGGATTATAAGTCTGACAATATTGATGAATCGAATGAACCGACCGAGTTGGATTCGATGGAATCAAATGCAGTTGGGAGCAGCAGTGTCCCGGCATCGCTTGCACAGCAATCGGCGGGACAGCTCCCGACGGCGACCGCCGGCGGTCAGAACACGATCACGCTGCCGGCGGGCACCAATCTGGACGACATCAAGGTCTCGGGCCGGGACCTTGTCATAACCCTTCCCGACGGCAGCGAAATGGTCGTGCCGGATGGCGCCGTTTTCATTCCGCAGATCGTCATTGGGGATGTTGCCGTACCACCGCTAAACCTGGCTGCCTTGCTGGTCGGCAGCGAACCCCAACCGGCGGCCGGTGCTCCGCAGAGCTCGGGCGGCAATTTTGCCGATCCAATTGGTGATATCGGCGATCCGTTCCCGCTTGGTGATTTGCTCCCACCGACGGCACTCGCATTTCCCGAACCCGAAGAGCGGGAAATCCTGCCGTTCGAACCGGAAGAAGAGGAAGAAAACCTCGTTCCCGAAATAGTCATCGTCACGCCGAACAACCCCGTTGGCGTAGTGAATGCGACTGACCAGGTCGATGAGTCCGGACTTCCTGCCCGCGGCTCCGAGCCGGAAGGCAGCAATGAGCCGAGCGACGGAGAGACAACCGAGGGTACGATTATCTTCACCCCCGGCGATGCTCCCGCCACGGTTTCGATCTCCAGCATTTCGATCAACGGCATTGCGGTAACAGAGGTAGGCCAGACCTTTGCCGGCGCCTTCGGTACACTGACCGTAACCAGCATCTCGGAAGGTGCGATCGGTTATACTTATACCTTGGCGGACAATACCGATGGTGACGACACTGCTGATGTTTTTGCCGTTACCGTCGTTGACGTAGACGGTGACAGCGCAACCGCGGATCTCACCATTTTCATCATCGATGATGTCCCGACGGCTGTGGCGGATACGGACAGCATTGCGGCTGGAGAATATGGCCCGGCGACGGGCAATGTGATCACCGATGCCGAGGGTGATGGCGGCGCGGATACCGAGGGCGCGGACGGCGCTGCGGTAGTTGGCGTTGCTGCTGGCGACACGGGCGCTGCGCTGGTGGATACGGGCACGATCGGCGTACAGATAGCGGGTCAGTACGGCGTGCTGACGCTGAACGCGGACGGTTCGTACAGCTACACGCGCAACGAGGACAGCCCTGGCGGCGTGAGCGATGTGTTCACCTACACGCTGCAGGACGGCGATGGCGACACGTCGGTGACGACGCTGACGATCGACATTGCGGACAGCCCGGTGACGCTGACGCTGCCGGTGAGCGGCGAAGCGGGTGCGGTGGTTGATGAGGAAGGCCTGCCGGCACGCGGCAGCGAGCCTCCAGGGTCAAACGAGGCTTCGGACGTGGAGACGACGAGCGGGACGATCGCCTTTGATGCGGCGGATGGCCCGGCGACGGTGACGATCAATGGTGTAGCGGTGACGGCTGTTGGCCAGACCTTTGTCGGCAGCTTCGGCACGCTGACGATCACCGGCATCTCGAATGGCGCGATCACCTATAGTTACACGCTCGCCGACAACACGTCGGGCGACAATACCAGCGATGACTTTGCGATCAGCGTGACCGACCAGGACGGCGACAATGCCAGCGGCACGCTGTCAATCGCGATCATCGATGATGTACCGACGGCTGTGCTGGACACGGACAGCATTGCTGCTGGAGAATATGGCCCTGCGACGGGCAATGTGATCACCGATGCGGAAGGTGATGGCGGCGCGGACACGCAGGGCGCGGACGGCGCTACGGTAGTTGGCGTTGCCGCCGGCGACACGGGTGCCGAGTTGGTGGATACGGCCACGGTGGGCGTGCAGATAGCGGGCCTTTACGGTGTGCTGACGCTGAACGCGGATGGTTCGTACAGCTACACGCGCAACGAGGACAGCCCTGGCGGTGTGAGCGACGTGTTCACCTACACGCTGCAGGACGGCGATGGCGACACGTCGGTGACGACGCTGACGATCGACATTGCGGACAGCCCGGTG
>JAAUYH010184071.1_pt1 | contig 10104 bp, 5 predicted proteins | sample 7278061 | NCBI WGS metagenome assembly JAAUYH01 (sample SAMN14350203, study PRJNA611818) | marine sediment metagenome | isolation source: surface marine sediment (0.6m) | place: French Polynesia: Moorea | collected 2018-08 | reverse complement strand
CGATTCGGAAGCTGCGCGGCGTACCGCACTGCGCCTCGGATTCCTCGGTAGAACGAGGTAAAGAACCAATACAGTACAATATCATCGCGAATTGGTAGTACAGTACCAGTCTCCGGCAATAAACTACGACCACGAGGTGGACCGCATCCTAAATCCACCAGTGAATAATGACATAGCCGATTCCCTCCCCCCGTTTCATGCGGAAACCAACGATCTATGCGGGGATACTTAATGTTAGGCCTGCTCGAATTCGCTACTACAGCGGTTGGGCACGTGGGAGGGGACGAAGTGCATTAGGTCTTAACAGTAAGTGTGTTTTATGGCAATTAGATACAGATTGGTGAGTGGAGCCTCGCGATTCCTCTTCGGATCTACGCGGCTCAGTCTGTGGTTGAGTTGCGTTTTTGCAGGCGTTTTTCGTCTGTCTGGCAATGAGTTACCGATACAGAGACCCTCGACAGGTAAGGCCATAGACTCTCTGCGACTCGGTTCTTTTGAGCTCGCTTCGACCAGCGGATAGTTAATATACAACCAGTCTGGAGGACGAAAGAGCGACGGAGGCTCTCTGAGTATCGATCGATATTACCGAAACAATGTGGAGGAACGATCTTCCGTAGGATAGCGCGAGCGCGATGCGATGACTACGGCAACAGAAACCACAGAATCGGCGAGATTTGAACGTTCAACTGCCAGGACAAGTTGCCGTACAGATGCCGTGTTTGGCAAGAACGCGGCTGTACCCCACACCGTTCCACAAACGCATCTTTCATTTGTCGGCCACGGGCCTTACAGAGTGCCGCGAGATCTCAAGTAGCTGAGCACCACGGGACCAGTACGCACGCCCAGATCATGCGTTACGGGGCGATCCACGGGGCCTCGCCGGCAGCGGCGCGCGCGGGGCGCAAGCAGTGGGTGGTGCTGGGAATGCTGACGCTGTTCACGACGGGGTCGCACTACGCGCGGCACTCGCTGAGCGGGCTGGGGCCGGCGCTGATGGGGACGCTGGGGGTGCAGCGCACGGGGTTCGGGCTGCTGTTCGCGGGGGAGAACGCGCCGGGCATCGTGCTGCCGGCGCTCGGGGGGCTGCTGCTGCTGTACGTGCCGCTGGCGCGCACGGCGGTGGTGCTGGCGGCGGCGCTGCTGCTTTCGACGGCGCTGTGCGCGTTCGCGGTGGACGTGCGGCGCTACTGGGTGCTGGCGCTGGGGCGCACGCTGTTCGGCGCGGCGGAGGGCCTGATGGCGACGGTGCAGGGCGCGCTCATTGCGCGCACGTTCCGCGGCGGGCGCGTGAGCGCGGCGTTCGGCGCCATGCTGTTCGTGTCGCGCACGAGCAGCTTCGGGGGGCTGTCGGCGCCCGCGTGGCTGCTGGCCACGTACGGGCTGTCGGCGGCGATGTGGACGAGCGCGGCTGTGCTGCTGCTGCCGCTCGCCGCCACAATCGCACACCTCGTACTTGTTAGCGACGACGGGTTCCGCGCCGACCGCCCCACCGGCGCCGAGCTGGCCTCGAGCGCGGCCGCGTCGCTGCGCGCCCTGCGTCAGCTCACCCCGCCTTTCTGGGCTGCCGCCTACACGTTCATGACCGTGGCGGCCAGCACGTTCACGTTCGTGCACTTCGCGCCCGACGCGTTCAACGGCCGCGTGCCCGGCATCTCGTCCGGCCAGGCGTCGCTCCTGTCCGCCGTGCTGTTCTTCGTCGCCGGGCTCGCATCGCCCGGCGTGGGCGTGCTGGCCGACCGCGTGGGGCGCCGCCCCGCCATGCTCGTCACCGCCAGCGCGTGCTCCACCGCCGGCCTGCTCGTCTGCGCCGCCACGGTGGCGTGGCCCGCGCTGGGTGCCGCGCTCGCCGTGCTGGGCGTCTTGTTCCTCATGGTGTCGCTCTGTGTCGCGCCCGTGCTGCTCCTCGCCTGCGTCGCCATCGTCGTCCCCGCCAGCACGCTGCCGCTCGCCCTCGGCGCGTACAAGTCGCTGGAGAACGCGGGGCTGGCCGTCGTGCACGTCGTCGTGGGCCGCCTGCGCGACGTGAGCGGGAATTACGCGGGCCCCATGGTTTTCCTCGCCGCGCTTGCATCCACCGCGATTCCGGTGCTCGTCGCCATGGGCAATATGGCGCCACAGACGAGGGAACCGGTTTCCACGTCGAAAATACCGCCCCTCGATGACGATGCATAGGGCCGTTGGGGGTGACGCAAGGTTTTGTTGTGGATTGTACAGACAGGGTGGGCTAGGAGCGCTTGTACAGTACAACCGACGTTTTCAAAATGGAAGGTAGTTTTTTGATGTCGCACAGACGATACGCTTCCTTCCGCAGCGCGGCGAGAGGAGACCTGCAGACGCTTTGGGGTGGCGATTCGGCACGCGCGCACTCAAGACATTTAGCAAAACACCAACGCAGCGCGCCACAATACCAAAAGCGAAAGACTACCGTCTATGTCCAGTTGAACTACACACGTAATAGCTTAGATAACCCAGATGACGCGCCCTCAGCGGACCGCGCGGTTGGCGGCGAGGATGTCGGCGACCTCAAAGGCCATCTGGAGGCTCTGGTCGAGGTTGAGGCGGGGGTCGCAGAGGCTCTCGTAGCGGGCGTGGAGGTCGGCGCTGGTGAGCTCGGTGACGCCGCCGACGCACTCGGTGACCTGCTTGCCGGTCATCTCGAAGTGGAGGCCCCCGGCGACAGTGCCCTCGGCATCGTGGACGGCGAAGAAGCCGCGCACCTCCTTCATGATAGCGTCGAAGCTGCGCGTCTTGTAGCCGCTCTCGCTCTGGTACGTGTTGCCGTGCATGGAGTCGCTCACCCACACCACGTGCTTGCCCTCGCGCGCCACCGCGCGCACCAGCCGCGGCAGGCACTGCTCGATCTTGTCCGCGCCCATCCGCGTGATGAGCGTCAGTCGCCCGGGCTCGTTCAGCGGGTTCAACAGGTCGCAGATTCGCAGCAGCTCGTCGGGCTCCATACTCGGCCCGACCTTCACCCCGACCGGGTTGCTGATCCCTCGCGCAAACTCGATGTGCGCGTCTTCCACGCCGCGCGTGCGCTCGCCGACCCACACGAAATGCCCACTACCCGCGTAGTACTCGCCCGTCTCCTCGTCCTTTCGCACCAACGCCTCCTCATACGGCAACAGCAACCCCTCGTGACTCGTGTACACAGCAGTACTGCCAATCCTCGGCGACTGCACCCCACAGATGTTCATAAAGTCCACGGCCTCCGCGATTCGCTCCGCAGTCATCAGGTACTCGCGTCCCTTCTGCGTCGAGCGGCACCAGTCCATGCCCCAGCTGCGCACATTCCGCAGGTTCGCGTAGCCACCGCCAGCGAGCGAGCGCGCGTAGTTCGTGGTGCTAGCGCTGCACATGTAGGCGCGCAACATGCGATCGGGGTCGGGTATGCGGCTGGCTGAATCGAAGCCCGCGCCGTTGATGATCTCACCGCGATAGCTGGGCAGGCTCACCCCATCGATGGTCTCGAAGTCGGCGCTGCGCGGCTTCGCGTACTGTCCCCCCAGGCGGCCGATCTTGACGACGGGCGCGTGCGCGCCCCACATGAGGATGACGGCCATACGGAAGAGCGCGCGCAGGGTGCCGGCCACGCCATCGGCGCGCTCGTCGAGGTCCTCCGCGCAGTCGCCGCCCTGCAGGACGAACGCGTTGCCGAAGCAGGCGTCGGCCAGTTGCGCGCGCAGGGAGCGCAGCTCCTCGACGCCCACCAGCGGCGGCATGCGACCCAGCTTGTGCTCCACCGCGTCCAGCGCATCGCGGTCGGGGTAGGCAGGCTGCTGCAGCGCGGTGCGGTCGCGCCAGCTGGACGGCGTCCACGCGTGCCGGGGTGGCGCGGACACCTTGGGCGGGGGGCTGTCGAGCACGGCGCTGAGTGGCCTAGCTCTCGGCATCGCCTGCTCTGGTTTGCGCAGAGACAGGGGCTGAATCGGGAGGAACGCACGGAGTGGGGTCATGTTGGGGTGACGGGTGGCGAGTGGACGGGACCTAGGCAAAGAACGATGGATGGATGGCGTATCGCCGTTGCCCGAGGCGGTGCGCTGGTGGGGGCCGATGAGGTGAAGGGAACGTACATACAAGCTGTGCTCAGGCTTAGCTTTTACACAACGCCCAGCGGTGCGCTGTCAAGCATGAGGGACGCGCGGGCGGACTCGGATCAAACTTCATTGGCCTGCGATAGATACATCAACCTTTATCATACAGCCATCAAGGTGAGGACCGCGCTCTCGAACCGCCCTAAAACTGCATCGCACCGAGATTGAGCCCCGCGACACATGCAACAGCGCGCCGCGAAGCCAATTGCCTTGGTGCAATCCGCACCGAACTATTCGGGGAAGGCGAGGGTCGTGTACCGCGCGCGTGAATCATCAACAGCGAACCAAATCTGGGAGTGCATCGATACGCCGCGAATATCGAGCATCGGTGCAAAAATATCATCGTCAGCGCTCCACCTGACTCATCGATTCTTCCTGCGCGTAGAACTTGTCTAGAATAAGCGGCAGTGGTGGTGTGCGATCGTCGATCATGTATCCGGGCGAATCTCGCCGCGATTGCCGCATCTGAGTACTGGCTAACGTGTTTTTCTGTCTCATTTTCTTCTCACTGAACAGTTTCGATTCCTTATCGAACGCCAACTGGAACGAGCCCAGTTCTCCGTCGAATCGATTTTTGTGGACTTCGAGCACCCGCCCACCCCCGCGCTTCCGCTGCAGAATCACCACGTTGTCCGCTTCTTGCGTCGCTTTCGCACTGCCGAATACACTGGCCGTTTGTATCGCCTGGTCGTCGTTCTCCTTGCGCGGATGCACAACAAGGCTAACGTGAACATTGTGTTCGCTGGAGAAATGACGTAGCTTCTGTATAGCCCCGTCCAAGATCTCAAATCTGTCAAAACTGTTTCGACCCTGGCCACTCGTCATGAATTGCAAGTTGTCCAGTAACACGTGGGAAATGTCATGCACATAGTTTCCATATTCCATCGCGTCAATAACCTTCTCAATAGGGCTCGACCCATAGTACCGCATGAAGTACATCGGCAATTCTTCGAATCTTTCCGACCACTCCGCAAAATTCTCACGCAATGTGGACGCAGGCCGACCCGTTTCACTCGAGTACAGCTGTTCCAGCAGTAATCGAGCTAACCGCACATTCCGTATTTCGAATGAACCCCACAATGTCGGCACACCTTGCATACAATAATCCAGCGATATTTGCGAGAGTAACGTCGTCTTCCCTGTGCCTGTATGCCCTGTGTATATCGACAACTCGCCACGACGGTGCCCACTCAAGATGTCTGTGAGTTGCGGGAGCAGGCGACTCTGCATGCCACGAAGTTGCTTGGGATGCATGATTTCATTGTACACCTCACTCTTCAGGTCCTTGAACGTGGCCACACCCTCATGAGGGACGGGTGCCGCGTTCGCAATCATCGCTTCCAGGTCCAGACCTTTAAGCAGCGCATCGTTCGCATCCTTCGCACGCCCGTTCGTTTGCACCGCATGGCAGCGGTTGCGGCCCAGTTTTTTCGCGAATTGGCGCGCACCGTCTTGCCCCGGGATGTCGTCGTCCATCCACAAGTAGATGGTTTTGAAACGCTCCAAGCTTTGCACCACACTGACGGGGAGCGAGCTGGCGCCGTTGGGCAAACTCAGCGCGGGGCGGCCAGTGGCCTGGTACACGGCCATTGCGTCGAACTCGCCCTCGGTGAGCACGACCTCCTTCGCGCCAGAGGGCAGCGCGTCGAAGCCGAATAGCCCCCAGTCGCCGCCCTTGGGCTCGAGCTTCATGAAGCGCTTCTTCGCGACGGCGCGCACCTTGTAGCGCACGAGCTTGCGGCGCGACGAGAACATGGGGAACATGTAGCACAGCTCGCTGCTCATCTTTCCATCCTCGTCGTCGCGGAACGTGGAGTGCGCCAGCCCCACGCGGTACTTCTCCAGCACTTCCTTCGTGAGGCCGCGCTCCATCGCGACGAAGTCCAGCATCTCCCTGTGCTTCACGTGCAGGTTCTGGTGGTACGTCTTGAGCGACGCCCGCGGGGGGCAGGGCGCCTTGCTCGCGTTGTCCTCCACGGCCGCGGCGTGCGCGTCGTTGTCGCCGGCTACCTCGTCGAAGCCCATGACCGGCGTGCACGCGCCGTCGACGGCGCCGCCGATCTGCGTGCGCAGCTGGTGCCAGGAGCCCTTGGCGTGGCAGCGGTGGCACATATACACACCGGTTTTCGCGAGCACGTACAACTTGTACATGTTCGCGGGCAGGCCCTTGGTGGGGTGGCAGAACGGGCACTCCTTGATGACCAGGTGGCGGCCCGTCTTGCGGAACGGCACATCGTGGCGCTTCAGGTAGTTGGCGACCTCCGACTCGCTCAGCTTGTAGTACTTCGAGTAGAACGGGCCATTCGCCGCGCCGGCGTCCGAGGGGAAGTCGGGCTTCTTCGGCTCCAACACGCTCGGCCGTTTCTGCGGCTCCTCCGTGGCGGTGCAGAAGCGGCTCGCCAGCACGCGGGGCGTCGCACGGCCCTGGGGCGCGGCGCGAAGGGTGCTGATTTGCGAGAGCAGCGCGCGACGCATGGTATCGGCCAATCCCAGTCTGTGACCTCAGCGCCACTACGGAGGGATCAAGCGCGGTGGCCGGCCGGTGGTACGCTCGGGACGAGTGCTTACAGCTGAAACTAACAGAAAATGATAAGGACTATTAAAGGGTTTATCCAAAATGTAGACCAATCGCGTCGCACGGCTTGGCAGGATCAATGGCGGAAGGTCCATTCACGGGGTGATTCACAGGGGAATGGTCTAGTTGTCGTCGAGCGCGGCCACGCCGGGCAACACCTTGCCTTCGAGCAGCTCGAGCGATGCGCCGCCACCGGTGGAGATGTGAGACATCTTGGCGGCTAGTCCCGCCTTCTCGACAGCTGCCACCGAGTCGCCACCACCCACGATGGTGATGGTGCCCGTGCCGGTGAGCTCGGCGAGCGTGTCGGCGACGGCGAATGTGCCCTTGGCGAACGCGTTCATCTCGAACACGCCCATGGGACCGTTCCAGATGACCGTCTTGCACTCCTTCAGCTCCTGCTGGATCATCGTCGTGCTGTCGGGGCCCTGGTCCAGCCCCATCCAGCCGTCGGGGATCGCCGTGGACGGCACGATCTGCGTGTTGGCGTCGGGCGCGAACTTGTCGGCCACCACGACGTCGGTGGGTAGGATGATCTTCACGCCCTTCTTCGCTGCCTTCGCCTCGAGCTCCTTGGCGAGGTCGATCTTGTCCTCTTCAACGAGCGAGGAGCCCACGCCCAGCCCGCGTGCCTTGAGGAACGTGAACACCATCCCGCCGCCGATGATGAGCTTGTCCACCTTCTCCAGCAGCGACTCAATCACGCCAATCTTCGACGACACCTTGGACCCGCCGACAATCGCGGCGAACGGACGGACCGGCGCGGCGACGGTGCCCGACAGGTATTCCAACTCCTTCTCGAGAAGGAAGCCGGCGACTGACGGCTTCAGGTGGCTGGTCACGCCAGCGGTGGAGCAGTGCGCGCGGTGAGCAGTACCGAAGGCGTCATTGACGAACATGTCAGCGTTGGCGGCCAGCTTCTTCGCGAACTCGCTATCGTTCTTGGTCTCCTCCTTGTAGAAGCGGACGTTCTCCAGAAGCGTCACATCGCCGTTCGACATACCGGCGACAATGGAGGCCACCTCGGGGCCGACACAATCGGGTGCCATCGTCACGTTCTTTCCGAGCAGTTCGGCAAGACGAGACGCGACTGGACCGAGCGAGAATTTGTCCTCGGGGCCATCCTTCGGTCGGCCGAGATGCGACGACAGCAACACCTTCGCGCCACTGTCAACGAGATACTTGATGGTGGGGAGGGAGGCACGGATACGGGTGTCGTCGGTGATGGTCTTCCCATCGAGCGGGACGTTCAGGTCGCATCGCACCAGCACTCGCTTGCCCGCGAGGTCCGCGGTGGAGAGGTCCTTCACGGATTTCTTCGTGGCGGCGGCGGCGGTGGCCATGGACACCTTGGCGGGCGTACACGGCACATGTCGGCGTGCGGCGCGATGAGACCCGGTGACGAACGAGGAGCGCTCGCGGATAGCCGAGGTGGCACGCGACTGCGTCGCGCTGCGCAGCGGGGTGGTGGCGGAGGGAACGAAACCGGAAATCATGTCGAAACGAAGCTAGTGGTCGAGGGGTGGTGATCGATCTGACGAAGACGTTGCCGGAGTCGAATGGTATTTGTGTGGGATCAGCAGGTGGACGTGGTAATCAGTGGTCGAGAAACCGTTCGCTGGGAGCTCAGACGGGGCAGACGCAGGGTTTATCGCGATTTTTGGCCAAGAGTTTGATTCGCCTTCACGCCGTGTTGCTCCGACACGCACGAACAGGTACATGTACCTGCGCCAATGGAAGCGTGCCAAGTCCCTGTATATACTCGAAAAGGCAGAGTAGGCGCATCGCCTGTATGCGCGCCTGCACTATCTGGCCATGCTGCATTGCACGGTATACAACCAGCAACTGATGGACACGGTCGATTTTGCTTGGATGTTGCCAACTACTGCGAATATAACGTTTTTTATTGGGTTGTTACAGTAATCAATGGTCACATGTGCCTTATTCAGATCTGCCACGAGCAGCTGTCCTGTCCTGATTTCTACAAGAATACTATACAGAGAAAGTGAATGATAACGAACTCCAGTCCATTTCATTTGCCCGTGCATCAAGCACGTGACACATCGTAGAACCCTTCATCGGCACGAAGAATGAGGCCTTGAAGCCCTCAATCCTTACTCACTGTGACCACCAGCGAAAAACACCACTAAATCGCAGTCCTTGCCGTATCCCTGAAAACGGTATTCGCAAACCATCGTTAGTAGAATAAAAGTTTTCGCTCTCACCTTGCTCGCGCAGACCCAAGTCCGTCCGTTCGTCCGTCTGTCTGTCCGACGAGAACATAACCAGCGACGGATATTTTCCAATGTGAAGGTAATAAGGAAAGAACTAGAAATAAAGAAAAGCACCCCATCTGTTAGTTCAAGGGCATATAGGTTAAGTGACAAGGTGTACCTCTGCCGGAATCTGAATGATGTAGGCCATCGGACGAAGGCACCATTTGTAGCCGTCAATTCGACACGTTAATTGAAGAAGGAGAGTAAGGGATGGGTTCTGGTGACTTCACGACAGGGTGAAGTGAGAAGAATGGGAGACGCCTATCCGTCAGTCACGGAATTGCTGCGCGAAGAGGATGCGATGTTGCTATGTAAGCAAAATTCCGAGCACATTCGACGGGCGTTACTCGACCACAGCGAAAGTTACCCGAATTTTGCTTCCATATCAAATTCATTGCCCCTCTCCGATCATCACTATCCATCTTTCATTCAGTTCCTTGTACTCCATTCGCCCCTGTCGTGAGTTCACAGAAACCATCCTCCACTCTCCTTTCATCCGGGATGTCATCACGGAAGGTACATCCTACACCTTGTTCGAAGAAGCCGGCGGTTCTCGATGCTGATGCGCTATTGCCATTGTGTCAAGACGCGCCTTGAGCAGCACTGCACGCGTATTGTGGTGCTAAGCGCACTCGGGGACAAATCAACACGACTTGCAGTGGACTTGAGGATCTCGAATTTTCATATTGTCGAGTACTGTAAATCGTGCTACTGTACGGTGTACAACAATGCACTCAGCATCCGTCACAATGGACGATACCTCACCGCATTGTTCTATGTTAAGAACTGAAAGAAAACCACCGCATTTCGACGAATTCCTGTTTCGCTCGAAGCAAAGAATCAGCAGAGCTCTTCGATCCTCACCCGCCCGTTTGTTTTACACTATTCGTGAATGTACGGGTCGATTCGTTCTGCAGTCACTCGGCTACAGGAACACAACAGTCAAATGCACTGTTCATGCTGCGAATTTCGTCTAGTTCACCACAACATTCAGATACGACTAAGGTTCCACTACGGTACGAGACCAGCGCAGCAATGTACATGGTAATTGCAATAGTCAGTTATGTGTGCACGGTTTTGAAAATGCATTGCGGTACAGCGCTCTTCACTTAGCGGAGACCCTGTTTTGGGCTGAGATTGTGGCGCAATTCTATGTGGG